>OLPE01000457.1_pt1 | contig 40267 bp, 47 predicted proteins | sample 1671901 | NCBI WGS metagenome assembly OLPE01 (sample SAMEA3136624, study PRJEB25190) | human gut metagenome | biome: human gut; feature: human-associated habitat; material: faeces | place: Austria | collected 2013 | reverse complement strand
CAGTTTCGTCAAATCCTAAAAGCAAGCATGGCTGATTCTAATGACGAGACCTTGCTAAACAGTACTGTAGAGTTGAATGATTCTTATCTTACAGCTAAGCTACCAGTGTCTCTTGGACCTATCGAATCAACATTCAGCCTTGATTTCACGGTCAGCACAAACAAGGAAGTCATCCTATTAGACTTGGCAGGTGCCCACCTGGGTCGTCTCCCTGTACCTAAATCACTGGTTCTGCCTTACCTCAAGAAGAGTATTGCCCAGTCAAGCAGTGGTGTTCGCATGGTTAACAATCAGATTCAGCTCAAGCTTCCTGAAATCGGCTACGAAATTGAGCAGGCTACCGTGACCAACAGCAAGATGAAGGTCAAGCTTAACATTCCGATTTCCTTGCCAACCAGTTGGTAATTCAAGAGAAATCTATCAAGCCATGATAAGTTAAAACAAGTCCATAGTCTGGACTTGTTTTTTGATACCTTCACTTCTAAACTAAGAAAGTTAAAAAATTCTTGAAATAATACGTTTACATCTCCCAATCCCCTAGAAAATGGGGATTTCCTGTGCTATCATAAGACTGTAAAAATGATAAGCGTCTGACACTCATTGAAAAAAGAGTTAAGTCAAAGAGTTTTAGGATAATAGTTAGGAGGAAAAAATGGACGCTTTAAAATATATCACACCCAAATTTTTCACCACCATCAAGGATTATTCCAAGGGACAGTTCATCAAGGACCTGGTTGCAGGAGTTATCGTGGCTATCATTGCCCTGCCCTTGTCGATTGCCCTAGCGATTGCCTCTGGTGTTAATCCCGAACAAGGTCTTTACACAGCAGTGGTTGCAGGCTTTTTTATTTCCTTTTTAGGAGGTAGTCGGGTTCAGATTGGTGGACCTACCGCAGCCTTCGTTGTCATCATCTATGGCATCATCGCCCAGTATGGCATGGCGGGTCTGACTGTTGCCACACTCATGGCGGGACTCATGCTTATTATCATGGGGCTCCTGCGTTTCGGTGACCTGATTAAATTCATTCCCAAAACCATCACACTTGGCTTTACCTTGGGGATTGCCGTTGGGATTGTGGCTGGACAGATTAAGGATTTTCTAGGCCTTGAGATGAAGTCCGTGCCAGCTGAGTTTCTAGAAAAGATGATTGCCTATGGAAAGCATCTTTCAAGTATTAGTTGGGCGACCCTAGCTATTGGTATTTTGGCCCTGCTCATTCAAATCTTTTGGCCACGCCTTTCTCAGAAAATTCCGGGTTCTCTGGTTGCTATCTTTGTGACCACAGCCATCGTGGCCTTTGGTCATCTCCCAGTCAAAACCATTGGTGACCTTTACACCATCAAGGCGGGACTCCCAAGTTTTACGGTTCCTGACCTATCATTTTCTTTGATTCGTCAAATGATTTCGCCAGCCTTCACCATTGCCATACTAGCAGCTATTGAATCGCTCCTTTCTTGCGTGGTGTCAGATGGCATGATTGGTGGTAATCACCGTTCTAATGCAGAATTGGTCGGTCAAGGTGTCGGGAATATCATGTCAGCCCTCTTTGGTGGGATTCCGGCAACGGGAGCTATTGCCCGTACTGCAGCCAACGTCAAAAATGGCGGACGAACACCAGTAGCGGGTATGGTTCATGCCTTCACCCTACTTCTGATTTTACTCTTCCTCATGCCTTACGCCTCATTGATTCCCATGACCTGTCTGGCCTCAATCCTTATGATTGTCGGTTATAACATGAGTGGTTGGCGTACAGTTGGTCGTATGATCAAACGTGCCCCTAAAAGTGATGTGGCAGTCTTGCTAGTAACCTTTGTCTTAACCGTTTTCTTTGACCTAGTGGTTGCCATCGAATTTGGTATGGTCCTAGCAGCCTTCCTCTTCCTCAAGCGCATGTCCGACGTGGCTCAAATCCGTCAGTGGGTGGACAAGGAAAATCTGGACGATCCAGTTTTGTCTGAAGATAGCGACTTGAAGCAAGTCCCAAAAAACACTGTCGTCTATGAAGTTTTTGGAGCCCTCTTCTTTGGTGCAGCCAATAACTTCTTGAATGTAATCAATGATGAAACTAAGAATGTTCTCATCCTACGCATGCGAAATGTTCCAGCCATGGATATCTCAGGCCTAGATGCCCTTGAAGAAACCCTGGCAATCTGCCAAAAACGTGGCATGACCTTGCTTCTTTCTCACGTTAATGCTCAACCCTACCGAGTACTTGAAAAATCAGGATTTATCCAGACTATAGGAGCAGACCATATCTGCGAGTCGACCGATCAAGCCCTTGAAAAAGCAGCGGCACTAGCAAAAGAAGCCTAGACAAATGTTTTTAATACAAGAAGAAAAAGCCAGTTCAACTGAACTTGGCTTTTTAAAATATAAACAAAGACAGCGTTTACAAATTTTGTTGTAAATTTTCAGATATTATTGTAAAATATTAGAAAAAAGCATAAGGAGATTCTTAAATGAGCGACTTAGTTTTAGGACTTGATATCGGTATAGGTTCTGTTGGCGTAGGTATCCTTAATAAAGTGACGGGAGAAATTATCCATAAGAACTCACGCATTTTCCCAGCAGCTCAAGCGGAGAATAATGTAGAACGTAGAACAAATCGTCAAGGAAGACGATTGACACGACGTAAAAAACATCGTAGAGTTCGTTTAAATCATCTATTTGAGGAAAGTGGATTAATCACTGATTTTACACAGGTTTCAATAAATCTTAACCCATATCAATTGCGAGTTAAGGGCTTGACCGATGAATTGTCTAATGAAGAATTGTTTATCGCTCTTAAAAATATGGTGAAACATCGTGGGATTAGTTATCTTGATGATGCCAGTGATGACGGAAATTCATCAGTAGGAGACTATGCACAAATTGTCAAAGAGAACAGCAAACAATTAGAGACAAAAACACCAGGCCAGATTCAATTGGAACGCTATCAAAAATATGGTCAATTATGTGGTGATTTTACTATTGAGGAGGATGGAAAAAAACATCGCTTAATTAATGTCTTTCCAACATCAGCTTATCGAGCAGAAGCACTGAGAATACTGCAAACCCAACAAGAATTTAATCCACAGATTACCGATGAATTTATTAATAGTTATCTCCAAATTCTAACTGGAAAACGTAAATATTATCACGGACCAGGAAATGAGAAGTCACGGACTGATTATGGAAGGTATACTACTAAGAAAGATTCTGAAGATGAGTACCTAACTTTAGACAATATTTTTGGAATCCTAATTGGGAAATGTACATTTTATCCGGAAGAGTATAGAGCAGCAAAAGCTTCCTACACGGCTCAAGAATTCAATTTGCTAAATGATTTGAACAATCTAACCGTTCCAACAGAAACCAAGAAGTTAAGCGAAGAACAGAAGAATAAAATCATTACCTATGTCAAAAATGAAAAGGCGATGGGTCCAGCGAAACTCTTTAAGTATATCGCTAAACTACTTTCTTGCGATGTTGCGGATATCAAAGGATACCGTATCGATAAATCAGATAAGGCTGAAATTCATACTTTCGAAGCCTATCGAAAAATGAAGACGCTTGAAACCATTGATATTGAGCAAATGGAGAGAGAAAAGCTTGATAAGTTAGCCTATGTTTTAACATTAAATACGGAGAAGGAAGGTATCCAAGAAGCGTTAGAGCATGAGTTTGCTGATGGTACCTTCAGTCAGAAACAAGTTGACGAATTGGTTCAATTTCGCAAAGCAAATAGTTCCATTTTTGGAAAAGGTTGGCATAATTTTTCTGTCAAGTTGATGATGGAATTAATCCCAGAATTATATGCGACGTCAGAAGAACAAATGACTATTTTGACACGACTAGGAAAACAAAAAACGACTTCGTCTTCAAATAAAACAAAATATATAGATGAGAAACGACTAACTGAAGAAATCTACAATCCTGTTGTTGCTAAGTCTGTTCGCCAAGCTATAAAAATCGTAAATGCGGCAATCAAAGAATATAGCGACTTTGACAATATTGTCATCGAAATGGCTCGTGAAACAAATGAAGATGACGAAAAGAAGGCTATTCAAAAGATTCAAAAAGCTAATAAAGATGAAAAGGATGCAGCCATGCTTAAGGCTGCCAACCAATATAATGGAAAGGCTGAATTACCACATAGTGTTTTCCATGGTCATAAGCAATTAGCAACCAAAATCCGTCTCTGGCATCAGCAAGGAGAACGTTGCCTTTATACTGGTAAAACAATTTCAATCCATGATTTGATTAATAATCCCAATCAATTTGAAATAGATCATATTTTACCTCTCTCTATTACCTTTGATGATAGCCTTGCTAATAAGGTTTTGGTTTATGCAACTGCTAACCAAGAAAAAGGACAACGAACACCTTACCAGGCATTAGATAGTATGGATGATGCATGGTCTTTCCGTGAACTAAAAGCCTTTGTCCGTGAGTCGAAAACACTTTCAAACAAGAAAAAAGAATACCTTCTTACGGAAGAGGATATTTCAAAATTTGATGTTCGAAAGAAATTTATTGAACGAAATCTTGTAGATACAAGATACGCTTCAAGAGTTGTCCTCAATGCCCTTCAAGAACACTTTAGAACTCGCAAGATTGATACAAAAGTTTCCGTGGTTCGCGGGCAATTCACATCTCAATTGAGACGCCATTGGGGAATCGATAAGATTCGTGATACCTATCATCACCATGCCGTAGATGCACTGATTATTGCTGCTTCAAGTCAGTTGAATTTGTGGAAAAAACAAAAGAATACTCTTGTAAGTTATTCAGAAGACCAACTACTTGATATTGAAACAGGTGAACTTATTAGTGACGATGAGTACAAGGAATCTGTATTTAAAGCCCCTTATCAACATTTAAAGTGCCTTAACTACGCTATTTAAAGGCATTCAGTCCACTTTCTGTCCACATTCGTTTTATTTTTTCATCATTTCGAGATTTCTGCTCACTCAATTGGTGAGCATATACTGTGAGTGTGATGTTTAAATTTTCGTGACCTAAAACTTGAGATATAGATATTAGATCGATATCGTGGGCGATTAGATAGCTTGCGTAAGTGTGTCTTAACGAATGGACACGTACCTCACGACCAACTATCCTGCGCAGTGTTTTATTAGCTGTGTTATTCGATATATTTGGAAGCAATCTACCATCGGCATGCTTCGGTAGGCGTTTAATAAAGTTCAAGGAATCATTATCAAGTGGTATCTCTCTGATACTGCTTTTTGTTTTAGTTTCCATAAACCCACTATTATTTGTGTAGTTCCACGCTTTATTGACCGACAGCGTGCCAGTTTCATAGTCGATATCTTCCACGGTCACACCTAGGCACTCACTGAAGCGCATTCCAGTTTTAGCGATTAGATACAAGGCTGCATGGGGCGCATATTCTGGATGTTTGCTAGTCTCATAAATTAAATGCTCGTATTCTTCAACTTCTAGGAATTTCGTTTCAATATCCCGACCTTTATTTTTTGCATTGATTTTTGCGAACTTACAAAAGTTACGTTTGATGTATCCCTCATGAACGGCCATTTCAACGCAAGACTTAATATGTATGTTAAAACGGTCAACAGTATTCTGTGAGTGTGTTTCGGAATAGCTATTTAGTATCTGTTGATATGTCGTTGAAGTAATGTCTTTCAGTTTCTTATCGCTTAGAAACTGCTCTATTTTGTGTTGCGTGTGAATATATGCCTTATAAGTTATATCTGAGACATTCGGACGCTTGTAGACCTCGCACCATTGCTTGAAATAGTTTAAAAAAGTGATATCTTCATCAACATTGATATTATCTTGTAATTTCAGTTTCATCTCAGCAGCGGCTTTGATGGCTTCAGATTTCGTCCTAAAACCACCCTTTGATTTTGGTTTCCGCTTGCCAGTAGAGTCGTAGTAGTTTATTCGATATTCCCAGCCGTTGGGGCGTTTCCTGTATGATGCCATTATTTATCCCCCTATTATGGTATAATAAAAGGGTAGTGGTGAGTATCTCACACACTCCCTTGATATAGCTTAGCCAGTCGAAAAAAGCTGGCTTTTTTATTTGGTCAATCCATAAGTCCTTGCTGTCTAGCCCACTCAACTTGACTATCATGCCAGTTTTGGCGTGCTTGTTGGTCCGCTTGTTCTCTTGCTATCTCAGGGGAATCAGAAGGGACCCCACCATATCCTGGTGTATAGCCGTATTGTTCGGTTGCTTGGTCTGCTTGTGATTGAGTAGGCCCTACGCCGTCAATAGGCTTTTCCTGCTGAGTTTGAGAAGCTTCAGCTTGCGTCTGTTGTTGTGGTTGTTGTGGTTGTTGTGGTTGTTGTGGTTGCTCTGAACTTGAACTGCTAGAAGTTTTTGAAGTCGAAGAAGAACTATGTTTACTTGGCTTTGTGGTGTGCTTTGTTACTTTGACAGTTTTAGACTGTTTTGTTTCCTTTGGTTCCTTCCCAGACCGTGGCACAAACATTAAGCCAAGGAAGAATAAAACTATAATTGTTAAGATATACCATTTGTATTTTTTCAAAAGTTTCATATCAACTCCTCATCATTTTTAGATATTCATCTTTAACAAACGTCTCATCACAAATCGTGGTGAGATTATATTTTTCCATGAAGTGAACATAATTAAAATCATCCAGATTTTCGTTTTTTAGCAATCCATGAATCATATTTCTATTAGCTTGAGCTTCATATTTCTCACGCAGTCGCTCGTAGTGTTTGGGATTGTGTTCTAAGTGCCCTAATTCGTGCAGTAGGACCTTTAAACGTCTTTCGGCAGACAAATCCCTATTGATGTAAACAACACGGTTGACAGGGTCCAGAAACCCATCTCGTGGCCACTGGCTAGAGTCGAACTCACAAAGAGACACGTTGAACTGCTCAAGCAATTCTTTTTCAGGCATAAGGCCTCCATGATATTATTTACTAGCGGTTTCCTTTTTGCTAAAATACTATATAGAGAGGCGGTGATTCAGTTGTTGTTCCTTAACGAGATAAAACAGAACAAGCAATCTATCGAAGACCAACACTCAAGAATGAGAGAACGTAACCTAAAGAATAGGACGGACAATCACACCTTGATTAAGAATAGCCAGAAAGAACTGGAATCTAAGCGAAAGTCTTTTGAAAGTAGATATAGTCACCTTTTTAACCCTCGTAATAAATAGCGATAGGACGAATTAAATAATCGCCACTTGATACCAAGCCAAATGAGTCAAGCATTATTGTAAGGATTGCTGTAGGTGCTTTTTTCAAAACTTCCATACTGTTAGCCATCATAGACAAGTCACTAGGTGTCTGTTCATCAAATGTAGATGAGCAGATACCTAGTATTTTTATTTGTCTTCCGCTGAGCTGCATAAGACCAAGTTGGGCAGTTGGGACCTTCATGAATTCCTTAGGCAAAACACTAATAGTATTTGATACTTTGGCCAAGTTAGAGGATGGAAATAACCTTTCGAAATAGGCTGACATTGACCTAATGGACTCTAAGTTATTCCAACCGTTATGCGAAATCTTGCTTTTTAATTGCTCTTTCCTAGTGTTATTTTTTTCTCTTTTGTATTTGGACTGAAGCTTTTTAAACTCGTCATATTCAGGAAGAATATCTTCAACTTCATCAAAAGTGAAGACGTTTTTTAATTGTTCAAAGTCAAAGAAGTCAAGCTTCCCTACAGCAAAGACAAAGTCGCCATCTTGGAAGTCGGAAGTTTTTAAAAGCTTGTTACCTTCCAACTCTTGAAGTAGCAAATCAAGAGAGTAATCATCTAATGCTGTCTCGATTAGATTTCTGTTTGAACGTGAGAAGACAATATTGTAATTTTCGTTCGCGATAGCTGAGTGATTAGCGCCTGCCTTGATTAAAGTTGAAACTCCACCAGAAACAGAAGTTGCAGTTTGATCAAAACCGCCCTCTGCATTAGAGTCTGATTCACTGTTTTCATTAACCAATTTTGTGACCAACCCCGCATTTTTCTGAGCGAGTAGAGAGTTAACTAAATTTGTGTCCAGATAGATTATTTCTTTCATCCTCAATCTCCCTTGCTGCTCATATAACCCGCAATGATGCCACGGATAGCCCGCTTATCATCATCAGTCAGTGGTTTGCCGTCGAACATCATGGCGTTAGCTATGATTTCGTCGATGTCGTCTGGACCTTGGTCTGCCTCGGTGGCTATCCGTGGGTTGTCGGTTCTGCCCAGAAGGTAGTCGGTAGACACGCCGAAGTAGTCGGCGATTTGTTGTAGGCGGTCAGCTGATGGCTGATTCCTTTTCAACCCGTACAAAGAATTTTTGCCTAGTTTTAGCTTATCTTCTAAAGTATTTAGCGAAATCCCTTGTTTTTCACATAAATCTTTTACGATTTCAAAAGTAGAAAACATTGATTTATCAGCCTTTCTAAGACATGACAAAAAATATTTTACAAAATACGCAAAAAAATAGTTGACATCATTTTGCGTTTACGCTAAAATAGTTTTTGTAAGTTAATGAGTTAGTAAAAAAACGGAGTTAAAACTTATCTAAAAATAAAATAGCTTTGGCGAGCAAGAAAATTGATAGATATAAGGTTTTATCAAGGTTTTTAATTATGCCTTCATTTTAGCAGATACGCTAAAAACTGTCAAGCATTTTATAAAATAATTTACTAACCTTTTAACTTTGTCCATTGACAATTGAATAGAGCATGTGAGATAATATAGGGGAATTAAGGATTAGTTCTATATCATGGACTAGAAAAGACCCCAGGCTAACTTCCACATTAAGCTTGGGGTCTTTTTTTGACACTATTTGTCCTTGTTCAGCCATTTGTCGGCTAAACGAAGAACGACACCGACCACAATTGGTCCGATGATAGTTTTAAGGATTAGTTCCATCATGGGCTATCTCACCTCCTTTCGTAGGCGGTGTAGAAGTGCCGTAAAATATTATATCGCATGCTCTATCAATTTGATAGGGCATTTTTTATTTTTCAAAAAGGAGGAGGTCGCATGAGTCAACAACATCTTAAATGGATTGAGCTTGTAAAAGAGCGGATTGAGAAGCGTGGATGGTCGCAGACGGATTTGGCTATCGTCGTAGGCGTTACCCCATCAGCCATCACGCAACTTTTTAAAGACGGCAAAGGAAGTGATGACTTGAAGCTTCGCATTAACAAGAAATTGCGAATCAACGAGTCGTGGGAAAAATTTGAGGACTAGAAAGGAACAAACATGAAACCAAAACGATATCCATATAGTGGACAAAAAAAGCGCCTACCAAAAGTGGTAAACGCTAATGAAGCTTTAGAGATTGTAATGAATACTATTGATTCTTGTGCTCTTGAACATATGAATCATAAGCTCTTAGAATCTCACAAGTTGTATTGAATGCGATAGCGCTTGAAATAGCAACAACTTCACTATCAAGCTCAATACCGTTGTCAACAAGTGATTTCAAAGATTCGCTAACAGATTCGTTGATACCGCTTCGAATTTCTGGGTACTTAGCTTCTAAGAAATCATCAAAATTTTCAATCATGACTTGTCTCTCCTTTCATCAAAGATAAGTCAATTATATCAAAATTAGAAAGGATAACAGATGAATGAACTAGAAAGAATAGCCATCGATGAGATATTGAGGACCGTGACATATATTGCTAAGAAAGTGGGTGAGTTAGAGTCAACTACGGCATTCTTAAAAGGTAGCGTAGATGCTTTAAAACTTAGGGCTGATCAGTTTGTTTCTGACCCAAGTTCGCAAGAGCTTATCACTCTTGAAAACGGATTGAAATAAATGGGATAACGCTTATGGACAACCCATTTAAACCGCTAGCTGACCAATTTGACAGCATGCTGACCGCTGTTATAGCAGACAAAACAAAAGCGTTTGACTTAGATCAAACACTACCGATGATTTTAACTGCTAAACAGTGCCAGTCAATGCTAGGAATTGGCAACTACACAGAATTCTTGAGAATTACCAACCTTGACGGTTTCCCTAAAATCGACAAAGGCCGAGGGTCACAGATCAGATACCCACGGGATCCCGTCAGAGATTGGTTTAACGCACACTGGCAAGAGATTGCCTAGCTTAACACCCCTAGCCGTAGCAGTTAGCTAGTGAGGAAACAGAACTTATTAAAAACTATAAACAACGATTCGATATTCATGACTGTCTCCTTATATATTAAAAATCTATGAAAAAATCCTCACTAGTTCTCTAGTGCGGTTAGGGAATGGAAAGGAAAATAACAATGAAATTTTTAAACTGGATTTGGTCAAAAAAACAACCGCAACAAGAACAATTTTCCGAACCAGTATGGACACCACGAGAAATTAATGACCAGAAATATGAAGCACGTCAAAGACGTGAGAGGTATCTAGCTGCTAAGTGCCTTAGCAATAATTAGATCGCTAACATCTCTCAGCGTGTAGCCATAGCCTTGCCGTGGAGTGTAGCTTATACTTTAATACCCCAAAATTATAATTTACTTTTCCACACTTATCTTTTCTAAAAAAACATGAAGCGGTGGGGCTGTGGGTGCACGTTGAGAGCACTAAAAAAGCACAGGTAAGGGCCTGTGCAAGAAATAACATTTGTAAGGAGAATATATCATGAAACTAACAGAAAAACAAGTCACTAAATCTGGACATGTTAAAACTAAAGGTTTCAGCACATTAGCTCTTAGCCTTGCGGTAATTGCTGCTGGTATCACTGGGCTTACTCTTGGATTTAAGAAACGTAATGAGGGAGGAGAGGGGTAATGGAAGTGAAAAAAGAACCTAAAACCTCTTATCACCACGTTAGGTGTAGCAAAGAGGCTTATGACCAAATCGCTGAAATTGCTAATGAGTGTGACTTGACTATTGCTAATGTAGCTACTTCATTACTACTCTATGCGTTGAATCACACCGAAATCGTCAGTGTTGAAAAAGTAGTGACTGAGAGCCGTTTAGTCATCGGAGGTGGGAACGAATGAGTATCGCGATAAATAAGCTAGAAATTGAAAATATCAAACGGATCAAAGCGGTCAAGGTCGAACCATCACCTACGGGACTCACGGTAATTGGTGGAAATAACAATCAAGGTAAAACAAGTGTTCTAGATTCTATCGCTTGGGCCTTGGGTGGAAATCGTTTTAAACCTAGCAAGGCAACCCGTGAAGGGTCTGTTATCCCTCCATCGCTCAAGATCACTATGTCAAATGGCTTGGTAGTTGAACGCAAAGGGAAGAATAGCTCGCTTAAGGTTATCGATCCAGAAGGTAATAAAGGTGGACAACAACTGCTTGACAGTTTCGTTGAAGAGTTGGCTATTAATTTGCCCAAGTTTATGGAAAGTACAGCTAAAGAAAAAGCTGATACGCTCTTGCAAATCATCGGAGTTGGTCCCCAATTAGCCGAATTAGAAATCAAAGAGAAGCAGTTATATGACCAACGTCATGCTATCGGTGTTATCGCTGACCAAAAAGAGAAGTTCGCCAAAGAACAGACTTATTATCCAGACGCCCCAAAAGATCTTATTTCTATCGCTGACTTGATTGCTGAACAGCAGGAGGTTTTAGCTAAGAATGGGGAAAACGCTCGCAAACGCCAAAACGCTAGTCAAATCCAAGCGCAATATGATGCCAAGACGGCAGAAGTCAACCGCCTGTCACAGCAATTAGCAGAGGCTCAGGAAGTTTTACAAAAGCTCGCTAATGATTTGGCTATCGCTCATAAAGATGCGACCGACTTAGTAGATGAATCCACTGAGGAAATCGAAAGCAATATTGCTAACATCGAACAGATTAACCTTAAAGTCCGTGCTAACTTGGACAAGGATAAAGCGGAAGAGGATGCCAAGGCTCAACGCGAGCAGTATAACAAGTTGTCTGCTCAAATCGAAGATGTTCGTAAAGGTAAACGTGACTTGTTAACCAATGCTGACTTACCACTCGAAGGACTATCTGTCAACGATGGAAAACTTCTCTATCTCGGTCAAGAGTGGGATAACATGTCAGGTTCTCAGCAACTTATGGTAGCGACCGCAATTGTCCGAAAACTAAAACCAGATTGTGGCTTTGTTTTAATCGACAAGCTCGAACAAATGGACCAAATCACATTGGACCAATTTGGAAAATGGCTTGAGGATGAAGGTCTCCAAGCTATTGCAACGAGAGTATCGACTGGCGATGAATGCTCAATTATCATCGAAGACGGCTATAGTCTCGATAATAAGACACATCAGCCAACAGTTGATACTCAATCTGAACCATCAATAACGCCAACATGGCAAGGAGGATTTTAATGCAAATCACAAGAGGAATTAAGGCTAGAGCTCAAAAGGTTGTTATCTACGGCCCTGAAGGTATCGGGAAGTCTAGCTTTGCAGCGCAATTTCCCGACCCTGTGTTTATCGACACTGAAGGATCTACAGACAACATGGATGTTGCACGATTGGACAAACCGTCAAGCTGGACTATGTTGATGAATGAGATTGCTTTCATCAAAGCAAATCCACACTCGTGTAAGACTCTGGTAATCGATACAATCGATTGGGCTGAGTCGTTAGCGGTTGAATCCGTTTGTGCTCAGCATGGTAAAAAAGGTATCGAAGATTTTGGATGGGGTAACGGATATACCTACGTCCGTGAAGAAATCGGTCGTTTCCTAAATAGTCTAAGCGAATTGATTGATTTAGGAATTAATGTTGTCCTGACTGCACACGCTCAGATTAAGAACTTCACTCAACCGGATGAAATGGGTAGCTATGACCGTTACGAGCTCAAGTTAGGTAAGAAAACTAGTTCTCAAACAGCACCTTTAGTCAAAGAATGGGCTGACATGGTCCTATTCTGTAACTACGAAACTATCGTCATGACTGATGAGAAGTCTAAGAAGTCGAAAGCACAAGGTGGACAGCGTGTCATGTATACACAGCACCACCCAGCGTGGGATGCCAAGAATCGTCACAACTTACCAAACAAGTTGCCGCTAGATTATGCGGGCATTGCTCACATCTTTAATGTTCAACAGGTACAAGCTGAACCAGTACCACCTACCGCACAGCCAGAAATGGAACCGCCAGCACCGGAACCAACACCACAACAAGAAGTGGTGCCAGCTGAAACACCAGCGGCAGAAAATCCTGCACCGGTCGAGCGTGGCGAGTACCAAGAACCAGCACCATTCATTGACCCAGCGCTGCGTGATTTGATGATTGCTAACCAAGTTACTGAACAGGAACTTCAACAGGCAGTGGCCTCTAAAGGCTATTATCCTGTAGAAACACCAATCTCTATGTACGATAAATCATTCATCGACGGGGCTCTAGTAGCTACTTGGGACCGTGTCTTTGAAATGGTCAAAGAAATCCGTGGATCAGAATTTTAGGAGGAAATCATGTCAGATAAAACTATCAAATTAGACCTATCACAAATCGGTGATGGTGGTCTTCAAGAGAAAGTCGATAAAGAACTTGAAAGAGTCATCGCTAACATCTTAGATCCAAACACTGAGACTAAGACAGCTCGTAAACTTGTCATCACTTTGACGATGAAGTCGGATGAGACACGTCAAACAGTAGCTACTGCAATGGAAGTTAAGTCAACTCTTGCACCTCAAAAAGCTGTTGCTACTACCGTCCTCGTTGGGCAAGAAGGTAGTCAAGTCTATGCAAACGAACTTAAGAGCAACATGCCTGGTCAGACATACTTTGACGACAAAGCGATCCTTCGTACAGACGTTGGTGAGCCAATCGAAGACATTGAAAAAGGTATCAACAACGATGTCATTGACTTCAACAAACAAAAGAAAGCGGGTAATTAAACATGGCAGAAAACATCAAAGAAGCTCTTGAGTACAGTGTAGAGCTAGCTGAACGTGCTGGAAAAGTCATCCAAGTTGGTGACAAGCAGTACTATAATGCAAATCAATTTGACCTCCTGGAAGTTAACCCTCGGAAAATTGCACCAAAACTTCAATTGTGTACTCTTGACAGTCTTATTGATTATCTCAAGTCAGACAATGACGCTATCAGTGCCTCTAAAAAAATCATTGTGGTGGAGTCTCCTAAAGATGTCACAGTTTATGATCAGGTTGATTGGGAATACGGTAGACGTCCTCAACTCGTCTCCGTAGTAGCATACAGCCCAGATATTCGATTGAACCAGTGGAATAGCCAAGAGCAGTTCAATATTATGCTGCAGTCTGCCTTTATTGACGAGGATGATCGTCAAGTTGTACTTGAATTTGCAAGTGCTTTAAAAGTCGAAAACGGCGCTGACATTGTGGATAACGGTATCAACCAGACCACTACTGTGAAATCAGGGGTAGCTAGTCTTGCAAAAGCAACTGCACCAAACCCAGTGACATTACGTCCATATCGTACTTTTACAGAAGTTGCACAGCCATCTAGTCAATTTGTACTCCGCATCAACAAAGATGCTGAACTTGCACTTTTTGAAGCAGACGGTGGCAAATGGAAACTGGAAGCTATTAAAAACATCGCTGACTACCTCAAAGCAGGGCTCGAAGATCAAGACAATATCACTATTTTGGCTTAATAAGGAAGGATTTTATACATGACTTATAACAATAACTTTGAACGTGAATTCGGATGGGATGATACTATCCAAGAGGACAGCAAGGAGTTTATCGCGCTAACTCCCGGTGATTACGTATTTACTGTAACAAACTTTGAGCGTGGGCGTCACACTCCAAATCCACAAAATCCAGGGAAACTGCCAGCATGTAACAAAGCGATCATCACAATCCAAGTCGAGACTGAAGAAGGTCTTGCAACAATGACACACAATCTATTCTTGCACTCATCAACTGAAGGGATGCTATCAGCATTCTTTGGTGCCATTGGCCAAAAGAAACATGGCGAACCTCTTCAAATGAACTGGAATACAGTTGTAGGATCAACAGGTGTTTGCCGTGTAGGGAATCGGACCTATAAGGATAATGTTTACAATGACGTTAAACAAATGATTTATGCTGATAGTGTGGATTGGACGAAAGTATTAAATGCCAATGTTTCTCAAGGTGGTGGACAACAAGCTCCTCAACAGCAAGCACCTAACTACCAAGCGGCACCTCAACAAAACCAAGGATATCAGCAACCTCAACAAGCCCCTAATGGTGGTGGATTCGGAGGATTCTAATGCAACTTAGACCTTACCAAGAAGAGGCAAGGACTAAGGTACAGCAAGAGTGGAAGGAGGGCAGGAAGCGCACGCTACTTGTCCTACCCACTGGCTGTGGCAAGACCATCGTCTTTTCAAAAATTATAGAAGACCGTGTCAAGATGGGAGAACGTGTTCTCGTTCTCGCTCATCGCTCAGAACTTTTGGAACAAGCCAGTGATAAATTAATGACGGCTACAGGATTAGGAACGGCGCTAGAAAAAGCTGAAAATACTTCAATCGGCTCATGGTTTCGTGTTGTCGTCGGTTCAGTGCAGACTATGCAGCGTGAGAAACGACTCAGTCAGTTCCCACCTAATCACTTCGATACTATTGTCATCGACGAGGCTCACCACGCTATATCAGACGGCTATCAGCGCGTATTAGAACACTTTGGAGAAGCTAATGTCTTAGGTGTCACAGCTACGCCAGACCGTGGTGATATGCGAAATTTAGGTAGTTATTTCGATAGTTTAGCTTATGAGTACCCTTTGGTTGACGCTATTAAATCAGGGTACTTATCAAAAATCACAGCTATTACAATCCCTCTTGAACTTGACTTGTCAACAGTCAGTCAACAAGGTGGAGATTTCAAAGCCAGTGAAATTGGAACAGCCCTAGACCCTTATCTTGAACAAATTGCAGACGAGATGGTTAAGCAGTGCAAAGACAGGAAAACAGTCGTTTTCTTGCCCCTAGTTAAGACTTCGCAGAAATTCCGTGATATCCTTAACGCCAAAGGATTTAAGGCGGCTGAGGTTAACGGAGAGTCCAAAGACCGCGCTGAAGTCCTAGAAGATTTCGACAAAGATAAATATAACGTGTTGTGTAACTCAATGCTATTAACTGAAGGGTGGGATTGCCCAACAGTAGACTGCGTGGTTGTGTTGAGGCCAACAAAAGTCCGTGCTTTGTATAGCCAAATGGTGGGGCGTGGGACACGCCTTGCACCAGGAAAGGAAAATCTATTACTACTCGATTTCCTATGGCACACTGAGCGCCATGAACTATGCAGGCCAGCCCACTTAATTACTAGTAGTCCAGAAGTTGCCAAAAAGATGACTGAAAACATGGCTGAAGATACAGAAGTTGAGTTCAGTCTGTTAGAAGCTGAAGAACAAGCTAGCAAGGATGTCGTTGCTGAACGTGAAGAAGCACTTGCAAAGCAGTTGGCTGAACAGCGCCGTAAAAAGCGTAAGTTAGTGGACCCACTTCAATTTGAAATGTCTATCCAAGCTGAAGACTTAGCGGACTACGTTCCATCATTCGGTTGGGAAATGGCTCCGCCTTCAGAAAAACAACTTAAAGCGCTTGAAAAATTCGGAATCTATACCGAAGAAATCGGCAATGCTGGAAAAGCTGGCAAACTACTAGACCGCTTAAACAAACGCAAAGACAGTGGATTGACCACACCTAAACAGATACGATTGCTTGAGGGTCGTGGTTTCCGAAATGTCGGAATGTGGAAATTTGAAGATGCTAGCAATCTGATTAACCGAATTGCTGCGAGCGGTTGGAGAATGCCAAAAGGAATCATTCCAGCTACATACCAGCCGGAATAAAGGAGATTAAATGTCAGAAGGTACTTTTGATTTAATCCCACTCTTAGATTATATTGACCCTTCTACATTGTCTTATCAAGAGTGGGTGAACGTAGGAATGGCCCTAAAACAGGAGGGCTATACGGCAATGGATTGGGACGCTTGGTCTCAATCGGATAGTCGTTATAAAAAGGGGGAGTGCTTCACTAAATGGGATACTTTTCACAATAATGGCTCTGATGCTTTAACTGGAGCTACTATCACTCAGATGGCTAAAGACAACGGTTGGGAGCCAATGAACAAGTCAGGCGAAAGCTATGAGCTTGGCTGGGATTCAACTATTGATCGTGATTATCAAATCGTTGATAAAAATTGGGTAGAGTCAAAAGAAATCCGTGAGCCGTTAAATTGGCATCCAGTACAGGATCTTGTCAAATACATCGAAACATTGTTTGAAATGACCGACCTCGTCGGGTACGTAACATCTACTTATCCTATCGAGACAGAGAATGGGCCAATCTATAAGCCAACTCAAGGCAATTACGACAGGACTGCCGGAGAGCTTATTAAAGAACTTCAGAGTAATGGCGATGATATTGGTGCAGTTTTCGGAGATTATAAGGAAGAAGCTGGTGCCTGGATTCGTTTCAACCCGTTGGATGGAAAGGGTGTCAAGAACGATAATGTCACTGATTTCAGATACGCTCTAGTAGAATCGGACAGCATGGAGCTTGGGAAACAGTACGCTCTATTTAAAGAGTTAGAGCTTCCTATTGCGACACTAGTACACTCTGGACACAAGTCGTTGCATGCGGTGGTGAGAGTGGATGCCAGAGACTACCAAGAGTATCGGAAGCGTGTCGATTACATTTATCAGATTTGTAAGAAAAATGGACTTGATATCGATACCCAAAACCGAAATCCGAGCCGACTCTCTCGCATGCCTGGAGTAATCCGAAATGGACATAAGCAGTTCTTGATTGATACGAATCTTGGGAAAACCAACTACGAAGAGTGGTATCAATGGGTAGAAGATTTAAACGATGACCTTCCTGATCCTGAAACGCTAGCCGACGAGTGGGACCACCTTCCAGATTTAGCCCCAGAGCTTATCCATGGGGTGTTGCGTCAAGGTCATAAGATGCTGATTGCAGGGCCGTCAAAAGCTGGTAAGTCGTTTGCTCTCATCGAGTTATCTATTGCCATCGCAGAAGGTCAAAAATGGCTCGGTTGGCAGTGCGAACAAGGTAAAGTCCTCTACGTCAACTTAGAGCTGGATAGGCCGTCAGCCCTTCACCGATTTAAAGATGTATACGATGCTATGAATTTACCTCCAGCAAGCGTTGGTAATATCGATATCTGGAATCTCCGTGGGAAGACAGTGCCAATGGATAAACTGGCCCCGAAACTCATTAGGCGGTCGCTGAAAAAGAATTACCAAGCCGTGATTATCGATCCTATCTATAAGGTCCTGACGGGTGACGAGAACTCAGCAGACCAAATGGCACATTTCACTAATCAATTCGATAAAGTGGCTACTGAGCTAGGGTGTGCTGTAATCTACTGCCACCATCACTCAAAAGGTTCTCAAGGTGGTAAGAAGTCCATGGACCGTGCTAGTGGTTCTGGGGTATTTGCCAGAGACCCTGACGCTCTGGTTGATTTAGTCGAGCTAGACCTTAACGAAGACCTCGTTAAAGCTCGGACTGAAAAAGCAACGGCTAAGATTTACCAAAGAGCCTTGCAAGAACAGGCTAACGATTATTACCAACAGAATGTCAGTCTTGACGATCTGGAAAGTCGCTATCAAATGCAACAACATTTTGACAAAGCAATTCCTGATGTTATGAAACGCAAGCCTTACCTTGACGAGGTCAAGACGACGACCCGTAGCATTGAGATTGCCACTGCTTGGCGAGTTGAAGGGACTCTTCGTGAGTTTGCCAAATTTGCCCCTGTGAATATGTGGTTCAGCTATCCAGTTCATGAAGTGGATACTACTGGTGTGCTGGCTGATATTCAACTGGAAGATAACGCCCCAGCTTGGAAAAAGAACCTAAATAAAGGTCCAGAATCGAAGAAGAAGACAGCAGAGAAAAATAAAGAAAAACTTGTTAATGCAATTCAAGCATTAGACGATGGAATGGATCCAGTCACGATTGATGATATTGTGGAATATTTCTCAACAGAAGATAAACCTGTTAGCGAAAAAACTATCAGAAGATGGATCAAAAACTCGGAAATTTTTGAGGTAAAAAACGGGAAAATTCACCAAAAAAATACCTGAAAAATTCAAAAAGGGACAGGGACAAATTGGGGACAAATTGGAGGGACAAATTGGAAGAAAAACTCCATTTTGTCCGTCCCAAAAAAGGGACAAATTGGAAAATGTCCGGATGTCCCTAAAGCCTAATAGGGACAAGGGACAAATTGGAAAATGTCTCTAAGAAATCGCTCAACCATGCGGTTTTGGAGCAATAGGGACAAATTGGAAAAAATAGGGACAAAACCAGGGACAGAATATCTCCCTCTGTGAGGAGAGATATTTAGGAAAATGTCCCTGAGGTCCAAGGGAGACAGGAACAGGAACATGGGGGTCCTAAGACTCCCCCATGTAACCCTGTAACCCTGTCCCCTAACTTGGACTTAGCGCGAGAGCGTGGTAAGTAAAAAGAAAAAGTAAAAAGAAAGTGCAAAATTAAAAAGGTAAAAAGTTATGGCGCGAAAGAAAAAAACATATTCGGTCAAATTGGATATTGGCAAAAAAATGCCTCCGCTTTATCACACGTTACCGGGTCAAGATTTTTGGCATTCAGATTCAGAGGTTTTGAAATGGATTGCGAATCAACCGATTCTTTTGAATTGGGTAAAGGACCAGCTCAAAACGGCTGGATATATTACCTATGACAGAGAGACTGGAAAATGGACCGGTATCGATTATCAAGGTGAGGTGGCGAAAAATGATTGAATTTTTCGTTCCGATGAAAAAAATCCCAACTACAACGCATCAGCAAAAGAAAGTCACTGTCAGAAATGGTAAACCGCATTTCTATGAGCCTCAAAGTTTGAAGGAAGCCAGAAGTCTATTCACTGAGTTGTTAAGCGCATACACTCCAAAAGAGCAGATAGACGGACCTATACGCCTCACAGTGAAATGGCTATTTCCTAAAATCAAAAAAGCGACTCATGGCCAGTACAAGACTACTAAACCAGATACGGATAATTTACAAAAATTACTTAAGGACTGCATGACGGATCTTGGCTATTGGCATGATGATGCACAAGTGGCTAGTGAGATTGCTGAAAAGTTCTGGTCGGATACTGTGGGCATCTATGTCAAGGTGGAAAAGCTATGAACTATATTGAGTTTTTTGAAAAAGAAGTCCCAGACTGGATGAGGGAAAGTAATCGCATGATGCAATTGGTTGGTTTTAATACCCCTGCATACTGGAATTGGGTAGTTGTATCGATCGATAAGGTTTGCGAAAAATATAACAACGACATTTTGGTTAAAAATCAATTTCATATTATCTGGGATTTCCTGGATGAGAAGGCTAGGGAGGTCTCAGGTACAGCTAATGGTAAAACGATGGACTGATCGCATGGCTGGTGTTAAATATGCACCAAGGCCATACGAACCGGCAACAGTGTTAGGACGAGTGGAGTATTTCAGCCACTGGTTCTATGCCACGCATCAGAAAAAGGTGCAGTAGCTACTAAGCTAGGTATTGGGAATAAAAAGCTTAACCGCATACTAATGCTGGAGCAGTTTCCGGATGAAGAATTATTAAAGGAGATGATGAAATTATGCAACGTAAAGTGAAGTTTTTTACCAAAATAGGTGATACTGACAAGCTTGACGAAGAGATTAATGCGTGGATTGAAAGCCACAATAAAGAACTGATAGATGTGAAGTTGGCTGTGGATTGGGAGGATAATGGCGATTATGTAAAATACACCGCCACAGTAATATATAAGGACAGAAATGAGGCTTGGCATGAAATACAAAGTTATAGTCTATTACGACAACATGGAAGACAGTGAGCGTGTATTCACAAATAAGAATGATGCGATTAATGAATTGCACAGATTGGGATCGAAATATCGCAACGCACGAAAATATAAGGTTGAAATGGTGGAATGTGATGGATAGACAAGAACAAATACAGAACTTAGCAAAAATAGCACGAATCTCGGTATCTTATGCAGAAGACTTATGTGATTCGTTCTTCGAGAAACCAGTCGTTCCGCAATGCGTGGCGGATTGGTATGAGGAGAATAAGGATGATTTTGAAGTAAATCTATTTAACTGTATCTGCGAAGCTGTTGAAAATTATGCCGGAAGCTCTTCAAATGAATTTGAGAATTGGTTGATGTCCAAGGAACTCGAAGTAATCCAAACCCTCGTCAACATGCACCAGTTCGGGTACGAGGTCGAGAAAGAAAAGCGTTATCGGGTTTCTATGCCGAAAACAAGAAATTACAAAGATCACGCTCAGCTATTGTGTGAGGCTGATGGCAAAGTGTTTTGGTGTGGCGAGTGGTATAAGCTTAGAACCAAATTCACTCGCAAAGAGCTAGAAGATGCTGGGTTTAGTTGGGTGTTCGATTGCCCAGGCGTGGAAGTGAAAGAGGTGGAGTGATGGCAAAGTTTATTGAGGTGATTCCTGTCAAATACGGAATGGATAAACCAAAAATGCTAATTAATATCGAAAATATAAGCTACATCAGAGAGGAAAGCGAAGCAATAACAGCGATTTTTTTAAAAGATGTCCCTTTGGATGGATGGTTCGGAAAACCTGAATTTGACAATCCTTTGCACGTAAAAACGCCGTTCGTATTTATTGCAGACGCTATACAAGGGGAGTAATGATTGGTGACAATTTTGTTAAAGAGAAAACGAGAAAATCAGCTAATAGTATCGACGATTCTGCTAGTGCTATCATTGGTGATTAATATTAGAACAGCAATCAGCATAGTCAACCGACCTATCGACACCGTGGTTATCCATAAGGCAGACAACGCAGTGGAGCTACATGGCAAGGTCACTGGAAAATCCATGGTAGGCAAGCTCTACACGATTGATTGCGGAGCTTATGGGAAATTCCTTGTCAGCAAGGAGCAGTATGACAGCGTAAATGTTGGGGATGATATCCCTAGCTATTTGAAGGAGAGAGGGAACTAACGAGTTTTAGTCAGCAAATTAAAACAAGCAAAAGTGATGAATACTATACGCCGAAATATGCAGTTGAAATCATTCTGCCGTACATCAGCAATATAAACATATTTGGTGCCCGTTTGATAAAGAACATAGCGAATTTGTGAAGTTACTAAAAGAAAACGGCCATGAAGTGACTTTCGGGCATATCGAAACAGGGCAAGATTTCTTTGATTATGACAAAGCACCGGAAGGCGTTGAATGTGTTGTAAGTAACCCGCCTTTCAGCAAACGTGATGCAATCTTTCGGAAAATGTACGAGCTAGACTTACCTTTTGCACTAATCATGAATAACAACGGGTTATTTGACAGTAAATCAAGATTTGAATTGTTCCGAAACAATAATTTTGAACTACTTATCCCAAAGGGGCGCATGAAATTCTTTGACGAAAGCATGACGGCTAGAAACAACCCAAATTTTCAAAGCATTTATGTTTGTAACGGCGTTTTGCCTAGCAAGATTGAATTTACAGATATGGACATCAAGAGTCGAAAGGACGGAAGGCAAGGTAGGACGGAACAAATCAACAGTTAAACATTACTTATATCGAGCGTATATGCTCGGCGTGTAGCCAGAATGGTTTTAGACGGTTCGAATCCGTCACTGGCCGTTAGTCTGTCAAATTATCCAAGAGACACTTTTTGACACCGAGCAAGCTGACAGACCTTGTTCGAAACAAAATCCAGTAAATAAATAATTAGAATCGAGGAACCTTTTTTATTTTGTTATCCTAGGCTTGCATTACTGGTGGCATGTCTAAATCTAACGTATGGGAGGTGGTAACCTAATCCTTCTTTATTTTTGTAATAAAAAAAGACCCAGACTAATGCCCAGGACTGTTCAAACGTTAATAATATTATTATACCATAAAGGGAACGTATTTATGAGAACAGTAGAACGGCTGCAACAAATAAAAGCACTAGACAGGTATATTGACAGTCAGATAGAACAGATTAAACGTTTGGAATCCCAAGCCCTTAAAGTAACGGCTGGTGCTATGCAAACAGATATGGTACAGGGCGGCAAACGTAAGGGTAAGGATGATATCTATGTGGAACTTATGATGGCTAGGGAGGAATTAGAACGTTTCACTGCCGAGGCTATTAAGCAAAAGCTAGACTTCCGCCGTCAAATCGCAGAGGTGGGGGATATAGATGCACGATCCCTACTCCAGATGGTATATATAGACCAGCTGGATATCTGGCAGATATGTGACCGTATGGGCTTTAGTAAGGCAACCTACTATGTGAAGCTAAGACAAGCTGAGAAGTATTTGGACTAATCTGCATTGATTTACACCAATCTATAGTGCATCATACTCTAGTCATGGTAGTATAGTATTATCGAATCAGAAGGACATAGTAGTGTTCTTCTTTTGCTTTATCTGATTGAGAGGAGGTATACCCATGCCAATGGTCAGACGATGCAAGGCAGACGGTTGCCATGCTCTGACAGAAAGACCATTACATTACTGTAGCAAACATAGCAGTATGGAAGCAGCATACACAGAGGAGAGACAGAGATACTCACGGACAAGATACAACACACGAGTAAGGAACCGAGATGATGAGAGCAAGGAACGCTACGCATTCTATCGCTCGAAGACTTGGTCATCTATTCGTAGGATAGCTTTGGAACGTGACAACTATCTATGTCAGTACTGTCTAGCGTTGGGTGTGACCACACCAGACGCACGTATAGGCGACCACGTAACACCCGTTGAAATAGCTCCAGAACTTAGAACTGAAATTTCAAACGTAGTAGCTACATGCAGAAGCTGTGATAACACCAAGAGGACTTTGGAACAAGGAATATATGGTACTGGTCAAAATAGAACAAAACAGAACACTGAGCTACGACTTTCCGTGGCAACGTGGGCAGATTTAATAGCCCGCAAAAAAGAGGACGTTGTTAAACCCCTCTAATAAGCCCATAGCACGATTTTATAATAAGGGTGGTGTAAATAAACCCTCGACCCGATTTAAAATTAACCCCGCCCCCTTTCTCGTGCCAAGGAGAGCCACCACAAGGTGTTTTCTTACATCGCACGCCAATTTTGAGGGTTTTAACAAGGGTCTATTTTTAATTTAGGAGGTGAGAAAATGGCGAATAAGTCACCAGCTAGACGGAAACCGTTTTACGAGCAAAATGACCGCTTTCTACCCATTGACCCACCGAACTATCTAGGAACGGTGGCGAGGTCAGTTTGGACTAAAATCATTCCGTTTTTAAAAGCAACAGAAAAGGTCGAACGTATTGACATTTTCCTAGTGGAAACTTACTGTACGACCTACGAAATTTACAAAAAAGCCTATGAGGACGTGAAAGAAAACGGTATCCAAACCGAGATTATTAAATTCATCCAGTCGCCCGGAAGTGGTGAAATTCTAGGCGAGCAGTCTATGGGATTTAAGAAGAATCCAGCCGTTGCGACGATGAAAGATGCTGCCGAAACCCTTAATAAAATAGGTATCCAGCTAGGTCTGACACCTAAAGGAAGGGCAGAATTGACTGAAATAGCCGGAAGTCAGGCTGATAATAAGTCCCTAGGGGATATGATGAAAGAATTCCTAGGTAAGTGATCGGAAAGGAGCAATAGTGAAAACGAATCTGATAAAAACTCATGATATAGATGCAGCGTATAAAGAATTTGATTTCACTGACATCGCTAAAAAATATCAAGACGATGGCACAAAATATTGCTTTGATGCCTTGGAAGGTCGGATAGTGACTGGATACATGATTAAACTGGCATGTTTTAGACATTTACGAGACCTGCAAAGACAAGGCAACGACGACTTTCCGTATACCTATGAAACGACTGAAGCGGACAAATTATTGCGTTTTGCTAGGATATGCCCGAACGTTGATACTGGTGAGCCTACACAACTGATGCCGTGGCAGAAGTTCATCCTATGTATGCTTTTCGGGTGGAGAAACGCTAACGGTGGTAAACGTTTCAGCCGTGCCATCGTTTCGGTTGGTCGTGGTCAAGGTAAAACATATTTGATGGCTATTCTTACGGCATATTCGTACTTTATCGAAAGTTTCGGATTATCAAACCAAGATTATCTTGTAACCTCTATCAACTTCAAGCAAACAAACAAGTTGCTTGGTTATATCAAATCTATGATGAAGCAGATAATCCAAAACGAGCCCTTTAAGAGCTTGGCAAACGAAACTGAGTTAGGTTTGCATAGCGACCAAGTTATTATGAAAGCTAACAACAACGTTTTAAGGGCTATTTCTGCTGAGAGTGGGCAATATGATAGTTTCCACTTTACCACGGCTATTTTTGATGAAATTGGAGAAATTGAAACAAGGGATGCAGTTTCTAAGATTGTTTCTGGACAAGTAAAAGTACCGAATAGACAGTTTGTTCAAATCTCTACCGCTTACCCAAACCCGTCCGTTCCTTTTAGGGAAGACCAAAGAATTATGCAGCAAGCTATGGAAGACGACGACAATAGGGACGCTGATACATACCTTTGTTTAGTATGGTCTCAAGATAGCTTGGATGAAGTTTTTCAACCAGAAACATGGGGGAAAAGCAATCCGCTTTTAGACTTGGAACAAGAGCGTGACAACCTTATGAAAGGGTTGATGGATAAAAGGGATAGTGACCTATTGAGCGGTAATCTAGCTGATTTTCAAGTTAAGAACATGAATTGTTGGTTGTTGGCAGATAGCAATAGCTTCCTTGATTTAACAGATATTGAAAATGCAGTCGTTGATGAATTTGACATCAAAGGCAAGCGTGTCTATGTCGGACTGGATGCGTCTATGTTCAGCGATAATACGGCTATCGGTTTCGTTTATCCGTATGTTTCGGAAGATGGCAGTCAGAAATGGCACATCGAACAGCATAGTTTTATCCCCTGGCAACAAGCAGGCTCTTTAGAAGCCAAAATGGAACAAGATGGTGTCAACTATCGAGACTTGGAAACCAAGGGCTACTGCACGATTACAAGTCACCCACAAGGGCTTATCAATCCAGAGGAAGTGTACCGCTGGTTTTGTGAGTATGTCGAAGATAATCAGCTTGATGTAGTCTTCTTCGGCTATGACGCTATGGGGGTTTCAAAGCTTATCAAAGCCTTGGAATCTAATACTAGCTTTCCACTTATGCCAATTAGACAACGGACAAGCGAACTGAAAGACCCGACAAAATTCCTTCAAACGCTATTTATCGAAGGTAATATCACCCGTTTGGATGATGAAATCATGCGAAAAGCCTTGATAAATGCGGTGATTAAAGAAGATAACATCGGTATTCAAGTGGACAAAATGAAATCAACCTATAAGATTGACGTTGTGGACGCTCTTATCGATGCGTTTTATGATGGCATGTATGCGTTCGAAGATTACGCTATTACTAACAATCCAACGTGGAAGGTGGAACACATGAGCCAAGAGGCCGTTTTGAATTGGCTAAAAAACCCAGATAGTGGGCTATTAGAGGAGTATTAACACATGATTTTGAAGTTTTTAAAGGCAATTTGGGCAGTTTTTGACATTTTGATGTTCATTTTAGCTGCAATTTCGCTCAATGTGACCACTTACCACATTGGCTATGTATGGTTTGGCATTAGTATGGCAATCACATTTGTACTAGCTGGGCTAGTGAGTGAATTAGCTAGCAAGAAAGGCTAGAAAGGAGGTGATAATAATTGCCTATATTTAATTTAGCAACCGAAAGCCCACCGAGCAATCAAGGGGGCTTTTTTGATATTACTGATCCAGAGTTTTTAGCTACCTTGAACGGTAGCGAGTGGGTATCAGCCGAAACCGCTCTTAAAAATTCGGACTTATTCTCTATTATCAGTCAGCTATCCAATGACCTTGCAACCGCTAAGCTAACAACTAGTCGAAAGCAAATGCAAGGTATCGTAGATAACCCATCGAACAACGCTAATCGCTTTAACTTCTACCAGTCCATCTTTGCTCAAATGCTATTGGGTGGCGAAGCCTTTGCGTACCGCTGGCGTAATGACAATGGGCGCGATATGAAGTGGGAGTATTTAAGGCCATCTCAAGTTTCTTTCAACCGATTAGACAATCAGAACGGGCTTTATTACAACATCACATTTGATGACCCACGCATACCACCTAAACAGCATGTACCGCAAAGCGATATTTTACACTTCAGATTGCTTTCTGTAGATGGCGGGCTAACAAGCGTAAGTCCGTTGATGGCCCTTGGTAGAGAGCTGAATATTCAAAAAGCCAGTGATAGGCTTACGCTTAATTCTCTTAAAAACGCCCTAAATGCCAATGGTATTTTGAAAATCAAGGGTGGTGGGTTGCTCGATTTCAAAACTAAGCTCTCACGTTCTCGACAAGCGATGAAGCAAATGCAAGGTGGTCCGTTGGTACTGGATGATTTAGAGGACTTCACACCTCTTGAAATAAAATCCAACGTGGCCCAACTACTTAAGCAAGCGGACTGGACGACCGGACAATTTGCAAAAGTCTACGGTATTCCAGAAAACGTAGTCGGCGGACAAGGTGACCAACAATCATCACTAGAAATGAGTTCTAATGTGTATGCTAAAGCAGTATCACGCTATCTAAGGCCATTTCTTAGCGAACTGTCTCAAAAACTTTCGTGCGACGTTGACGCTGATATTTTTCCAGCAGTTGATCCGACTGGTGCTAACTATATCAGCCGTGTCAATAGCATGGTTAAAACTGGTACACTCGCACAAAATCAAGGCTTGTATATTTTGCAACAAGCTGAGATTTTGCCTAAAGAGTTGCCAAAAGGTGAAAACCCTAACCATACCACACTGAAAGGAGGTGAGATAAATGGGCAAGATTGACATCAAAGGCGATATTGTAAGTGATGATGTTGGCTCGTTCTATGAATGGTTTGGCATGTCTAGTACCTATCCAAAACTGGTACAAGATGCCATTGCTAACGACGAAGACGAAGAAATCACGCTTAATATTGCTTCTAATGGTGGTGATGTGTTTGCAGCTAGCGAAATCTATACCATGCTTAAAGCTAGCGGTAAACGTATCGTGGTTAATGTGCAAGGGCTTGCGGCTAGTGCTGCGAGTGTCATTTCTATGGCTGGTGATACCGTGCGTATCAGCCCAACGGCACATATTATGATTCACAAAGCATCTACTGGTATCGTTGGCAATAGCGATGACCTGGAGCATCAATCAGCGGTGCTTAATAGCATTGATGAATCTATTGCTTTGGCTTACGAGATGAAGACTGGTCTTAAACAACCAGAATTGCTTGATCTCATGGCTAAAGAAACATGGCTTAATGCGAAAACTGCCGTTGATAAAGGCTTTGCGGATGAAATCATGTTCTTCGAGAATAATGAAGAAGACATCATGGTTACTAACGCCACACATCAACTACCAAGCAAATCAGCAATCGCTAAATTTAAGAATATGATTGCGACACCTAAGACCAATACTTTGCGTGAGCAGAAATTGGCTATTTTACTTGAAAAATGAAAGGAAGATGATTGATGAAAACATCAAATGAATTGCATGACCTTTGGGTTGCTCAAGGCGACAAGGTCGAAAATCTTAATGAAAAACTTAACGTAGCTATGCTTGATGATTCAGTTACCGTTGAAGAATTGCAAGCTATCAAAAACGAACGTGACACTGCGAAAACGAAGCGTGACATGTTCAAAGAGCAATACACTGAAGCTCGTGCTAGCGAAGTAGCGAATATGTCAGAGAAAGACAAGAAACCTTTGACCGAAAGCGAAGAAGAAGTTAAAGCTAACTTTGTCAAGGACTTCAAGAACCTCGTTCGTGGTCGCTACCAAAACTCGCTTGATTCTAAAACAGATGGAACTGGTGCCGATGCTGGATTGACTATCCCACAAGACATCCGTACAGCTATCAATACTTTGGTTCGTCAATACGATTCGTTGCAAGAATACGTTAACGTTGAAAACGTAACTACTCTTACTGGTTCTCGTGTATACGAAAAATGGGCTGAAATCACTGGCCTTTCTATGATTGATGATGAAGCTGGTCAAATCGGCAACAATGACGATCCTAAATTGTCACTTATCAAGTACACTATCAAACGCTACGCTGGTATCTCAACAGTAACTAACAGCTTGCTTGCTGATTCTGCTGAAAACATCCTTGCTTGGTTGTCTGGTTGGATTGCGAAAAAAGTCGTTGTAACTCGTAACAAAGCTATCTTGGATGTTATTGCAACACTCCCAACAAAACCAACATTGGCTAAATGGGACGATATCATCGACCTTGAGGCTAAAGTTGACCCAGCGATTAAACAAACGTCATTCTTCTTGACTAATACTTCTGGCTTCACTGCCCTTAAGAAAGTTAAGAACGCTATGGGTGATTACCTCATGGAACGTGATGTAAAATCACCTACTGGTTACTCAATCGATGGTTTCGCAGTTAAGGAAGTTTCTGACCGTTGGCTTGCTAATGGTGCAGCTGGAGCTATGCCACTCTACTTTGGTGACTTGAAGCAAGCGGTAACATTGTTTGACCGTCAACACTTGGCACTACTTTCTACAAACATCGGTGGTGGTGCGTTTGAAACTGACACTACCAAAGTACGTGTGATTGACCGTTTCGACGTTGTTAAAACTGATGAAGAAGCGTTTGTGCCAGCGTCATTCAAAGCAATCGCTGACCAAAAAGCTAATCTTACTGCCGGAGCTTAATTTAGGAGGTAAGCAATGAGTGTATCTAAGGAAACCATCGTGCAGACTCTTAATCTGGATGAGACAGACGACACTGCACTCATTCCAGCTTACATTGAATCGGCTCAACAGTACATCATCAATGCCGTGGGAAGCGATAAGAAATTCTATGATCTCGAAAGTGTAGAATCTTTATATGACACGGCTGTAATAGCCCTCACAAGCTCATATTTCACCTACAGAGTGGCTCTAACGGACACGGTGACTTATCCTATCAATCTCACTTTGAATAGCATAATAGGGCAATTGAGGGGCTTATACGCAACGTATAGTGAGGAAAGAGGTGACTAATGCCTAAAGTTAGATATTTACCCTCAGACTTTCGTTTCAAGGCTGATTTCGGTACATACCAAAGCACCCCTAACAAGTTTACGGGTGTTAGCGTGCCAAAATTCGTCAAACAGTTTACATTGCATTATAAACCTCATACTCGCACTCTCAACCAAGAGTATTTAGCTCAACAGAATGGCGAAAGCGATACACGAGTGATTGTTATCCGTCATAATGCCAAAGTGATTGAAGGTCAAGTGGCTGTTCTAAATGGCACTCAGTATGATATTGTGCGTATTAGTCCAAACGAAAACTTTGGGCTAAACCGCTACGACTTTCTGACTTTGAGAAAACACAAGAAAGTTGGGTGATGGCTATGGTAGGGCTTGATGAAGCGCTAGAGAGCTGGCTTGAAACGGTAGCCAGTATTGGCGATATCACACCAGCGGAACAAGCTAAGATTACTACCGCTGGTGCGAAAGTGTTTCAAAAGGAACTGGAAGAAGTTACTAGGCAGAAACACTACTCAAACAAAAAAGATTTGAAGTATGGGCACATGGCTGACGGTTTATCTGTCCAATCCACTAATGCGGATGGCAGAAAGAACGGTGTGGCAACCGTAGGCTGGAAGAATAATTACCACGCTCAAAATGCCAGACGATTAAATGACGGTACAAAAAAATACCGCGCTGATCATTTCGTTACCAATGTCCAAAACGATAGCGCTGTACAGAAAAAGGTGCTATTAGCAGAAAAAGCGGAGTATGAGAAACTCATTCGCAAGAAAGGAGGACAGTGATTAAGTGCTAGCAACCGTAAAACTAAAAGAGCTGATTGACGGCAAAAAATTTGGTGAAATAAGCGAAGTATATGCAAACAACTTGCCTAAAGAGCTCGAAGAAAATACCGATAAGACAATCGTTTTGCTCACTGAAAGCAATCCATCCCTTGACTTAAGCGGAAACAATACCTTTTTCAGTAAAACAGATAGAGTAGAAGTCCAGATTTTCTACAAGGCTGATATCGATTTCGATATTGAAGCCTTTGAAATGGAACTATTGAAGTTTCTAAAATCTGAACATTATTCAATTACAGACATGAGAGAGCATAGCATAGACCCCGATACGTTACAGATTACGGCGGTCGTTTTTGTTGCTCTCGATAAATTAATTTAACAAAGGAGAAATTACTATATGGCAATTGTAGGTTTGAAAATGGTCCGCCTTGCTTTGGTTGACTCTAAAACCCAAAAACTCATCAAAGGCAACGATGGCCTTTCAACTGATGGCGTGATTGAAGTTGATTCAAGCATGCTTGGTACTCGTACCGCTAACATTTCTAACTTGGAAGGACAAGCTACTAAGGTTCCTGGGAACAACCAAACACAAGACGTTATGGTTGCGCCAGGCTCACCAACAGTAGCGTTTGACTTCAATAACCTTGATTTCGACATCAAACAAAAACTACTTGGATTCCGTCCTGACAGCAAAGGTGGTTATACGAAGGACGGTGAGAAACCACATGTAGCGGTGTTGATTGAATCTGAAACACTTGACCGTAAACACTCAGTATTTTTTGGTTTTGCTAACGGTATCATGCAAGAAACAACTCAAAACGTTGCAACAGATACTGATACTGCCCAAACTCGCCAAAACGATAACATGACATTCAGTGCCTTGTCAGCGGATGCGTTTGGCAATGAACCATTCAAGAAATATTTCTCTGGTTCATCAACTTTCGATAAAACTAACATGTACAAAGAAGTATTTGGTGGATATGCACTTACAGGGGCTGGCGTATCCCCTCAATAATTTGCAAGAGGTCGGGCTCATGGCCTGACCTCTATTTTTGTTAAAAAGGAGTAAAGATAAATGGAAATCAGAACTATTCAAATCCCAGAAATCAGCAAAAAAGCCTTCAAGGTGACAACAAGCAACCGCAATGTCTTGCGTATGCACGAGTATCAACTTGCTGTGCTTAAAACCAGCGACACTGTCGAAGAAGGTGATACACAAGAGCAAGCACAAGCAAGCTTTACTATTCTCAAAGAAATGCTTAGCTTTATCCGTGCCATTCTCAACTTGGATGATGAATCCTATGACAAATTGCTTGATTTGGACAATGAGCGTACACAGCAAATTGCTGAAAAAATGGTCGGCTATATGTACGGTTTGACGGACGAGCAACTTGAAAACGCTGCTGGTGAAGTTGACCCAAAAGACTAAAATCTAAAGGCGAACAGATTTTTGATTTAGAAAATCGTATTGAAGATTTGAAAATCATTGCTAAAAAATCAATCCAAGGTTTTGGGTGGACACTAGATCAGTATTATGACACTGACTATTACGAGCTGATGAAGATCTTAAATGCCAAAGAGGAAGAAGATAGAATGGTTGACCCAACATCTTTACTCTAATTTTTAAGGAAAGGAGGAAAATAATACATGGCAAAAGTACAAGCTACCATGTCCACGGAAATCGCCTTAGATACGCTACAGGCTGCCAATTCGATTAAGCGATTAACTCAGTTGGTTAATAGCTCTACGAACGCATGGAAGGCACAAGAAAGCCAAATGCGTAGTGCTGGTGATTATCTAGGAGCAGCACAAGCTAAGTACGACGGTTTGGGTAATGCTATTCAAAACCAACAACATAAGATTGAGAAACTGAAACAAGAACAGTCTCAATTGAAAGGTAGTACCGCTGAAACCGCTGAACAGTACCTTAAGTACCAACAACAGATTGACCAAGCTACCACACGTTTGGCATCCTTGGAGAATCAACAACGTCAAGCTAAAAATAGTTTAGAATATCAAAAGTCTGGACTTGCTGAACTGCAAAAAGAGTACAAGGCACAAAATGAAGCTTCAGAAACCTACGTCAGACGCTTGAAAGCTGAAGGTAAGGAAGACGAAGCCAGGCAAGAACAACTAAAGCAATATAAGGGTTCTATTACTAACTTAAACAAGCAGTATGAGACCCAAAAAGAAATGCTTGAGCGTGTGGCAAAACAATCCGGAAGGACAAGTGATGAATATCGCAAACAAAAGCAACGTTTGGATGAAACCGCCACAAGCCTTGCACATACTCGCAATGCTGCCGATAAGCTGAATGGTGAGATTGAGCAAAGCCAACGGTCTAGTTCACTTATCGGACGTTTGAAAGAGAGCTTTAAACGTTTGGGTAGTGAAGTTAGTGAGACTGAAACAAAAACCTCACGTTTAAAAGGTATCTTCGGGGCTACGTTTGCAGCTAACTTGATTAGCAACGGTTTCCAAAATGCATTGGGAGCTATCAAGGGTAAATTTGACGAAATCGCACAATCAAGTGCCGAATACGTCAAATATCAACAAACCATGAACGCCACTTGGCTAACCTTAACTGGTAACGCTGAAGAAGGTAAAAAAATGGTCGATATGACCAACCAAATGGCACAAGCGGCGGCTAACTCGACTGAAATGGTTGACGGTATGAACCAAAAATTCTATGCCGTAACCCACAACACCGAGTTAACCAAGCAACAAACACAAGCCATCTTGACATTGCAGGATGCGTTTGGTCAGACCGATGCAGCCGTTGAGAATTTCGCCACTCAGTGGGCTCAAATGATCGCCAATGGTAAGGTTCAGGGGCAAGACATGATGTCTATCATCAATGTCTTCCCAGAAATGAAGAACCAGTTGAAAGAAGTTGCTGGGCAAGAATTGGGCATTGCTAACATGACCCAAGAGCAATATGCCAAGTTGCAAAGCGATGGTAAGATTACCGCTGAAATGGCTCAAAAAGCCTTGTTTGAGTTGCAAGACAAGTACAAGGATGCTACTGCTAACTTCTCTACTACCATCGGTGGTCTTGAAAGAACTATCCAATCTCGTATGCCAGCGGTAGTTGCTGCCTTCCGTGACCCAATAGATAAAATGAAAAACCCATTCTTACAACAGATTGGGAACTGGGTTGCAGACCCTAACACTGAAGGGAAGTTCAAAGAACTTGGGGAACATGTTTCTAAAGGTCTGGGAACTATCATGGATGCCTTTTCTAAGGTGTTTAACCTTGGTAATGGTACAGACAAGCTTAACGGCTTAATGGACGGTCTCAATAAGTTTGTCGACAACCTAAGCAAACGCATTGCTAACAACGCCCCTAAAATTGTAGCTTTCTTCAAGGAAACTAAAGACAGCATAGGACCACTGCTCAGCATTGGTAAAGACTTTGCTGGTGGTGTGTGGGAAACTGCCATCGACATGATTAAAGGTGTCGCTGGTGCTTTCAATCTCATGGCCGGGAACGGGAAAAAAGCTAAAGCCCCAGTCACTTCACTTTCCAAGGCTTTGGGTGGTATTGCCGAACACAAAACGGCTATTAAAACAGTCGGTTCTTTATTTGCAACTTACTTTGTAGGTTCTAAAGTAGCTTCAGGAGTGATGAAAGTTGCGAAAGCCATTAAAGTGATGAAAGAATCTACGGTAGCTATGACTGTTGCTCAAAAAGCATCAGCAGTAGCGCAAAAAGCGTGGAACTTAGCAATGGCTTCTAACCCTATTGGCTTGATTGCGGTAGCCGTAGCCACGGCTATTACTGCCTTGGTCTTACTTTATAAGCACAACAAGAAATTTAAAGCCTTTGTGGACGGCATGTTTAATGCTGCTAAAAAGGCTTTCGGTAAAATCTTCAAAGTCACTAAACAAATCTTTGGTAAGATCATTGATTTCTTTAAAAAGGACTGGAAACAAGTCCTTTTATTTATTGCCAATCCTATTGCTGGGGCTTTTGCTCTGATCTATAAGCACAATAAAAAATTCAAGAAATTCGTTGACGGTATTGTTAAAAATATCAAAGACGGTTTTTCCAACGCTGGTAAGTGGCTCGGTAAGACGTGGGATGGCATGAAAAAAACTTGGACGGGTGCGATGGACTCGATGACCAAGAGCACCAAGAAAGGTTTTGAAAAAACCAAAACATACTTCACTGGCGGTGAAAAAGGTATCAAAGCCTTCGCTAACACCGCTAAAAAATTGCTTGTAATCTCTAACCCAGTAGTCGCTGGTTTTGAGCTGATGTACAAGCACAACAAGAAATTCAAGAAATTTGTCGACGGTACAGTGGACCATGTCAAAGGCATGGCGAAAGGCGTTGCAAAACACATGGCTAGCCTCAAGAAAGACTGGTCTGACAAGTGGAACAACGTTAAAAAATTCGCATCTAAAACGTGGGAAGGTATCAAGGGGAATGCTACGGAAGCCATGACTGCCCTCGGTAAGGATATCGATAAACACCACAAAGGTATCAATAAGAATTGGTTCGATGGTTGGGAGAATTCTAAAAAATTTCTATCGAAAAAATGGGATGAAATCGGTGCTTTAACGCAAGAGAAATTCGGCGTCAACATTACCAAGCTAATTACCGACGCATTGACCAATATCGCTAACTTTTTCAAAAATACGTGGGACAACATTAAAAAAGGCTTTGGCGAGATGTGGGATGGCATGAAACGCCTTGCTGGCGATGGTATCAATGCCGTGATTGCTCTCCCAAATGCCGGTATCGATGGTATCAATAAACTTATTTCTGATTTTGGCGGTAGCAAAGAAGCGATTTCTAAAATCCCTAAAGTTAAGTTTGCCGGTGGTACTGGTATGTTTAGCTCATACCGAAACCCAATCACCAAACCTACGCTTGCTACGCTAAATGATGGCTATGATAGTCCGGAAACTAACAACCAAGAAATGGTAATTCTACCTAATGGCAAGTCATTCTTGCCACAAGGTAGAAACGTTGAATACCTCTTGCCAGCTGGTTCGGAAGTTATCAATGCAAGTGAATTGGCTATGCTCATGGGTGTTGAACGTGGAGCCTTTGCAAAAGGGACTGGTTTCTGGTCTAAAATCTGGGATACTGCTACCAACGTAGCGGGTTCGGTCTGGGACACGATGAAAAACGGTGTCGATAAATTTATGAAAATGATTGAATTTGTCGGTGATGTCGTTAAAGACCCAGTGGGCTCATTGGCTAAGAAATTCAGCCCTAATGCTGATAAGTTAGCTGGTATGTTTAATCCGCTCGGTAACGCTCTTTATAAGAAACCAGTCGAAGAAGCTAAGAACTGGTGGAAAGAACTTTGGTCTATGGCTAACGCTTCGATGGATGAAGGTACAGTGGCGATGGGTGCCAAAGGTGATGACTATCGTTTTAAAGATAAGGCAAAAGACGCTGGAGCTGACCCTTGGGGTTATTACTTCCGTGAGTGTGTATCATTCGTTGCCAGTCGTTTGGCAAACCTTGGTGTTAAACCTAGTCTATTTAGCCACCTTGGAAATGGTAATCAGTGGATTTCTGCGAGCGTACCACACTTAAATAGACCAAAACCGGGTACAGTAGCCGTCTATACTGGTGGACCTATTTCAAGTAACCACGTTGACTTTGTAACAGCTGTTCATGGCGACACTTATGACGGTGAAGAATACAACTACGGCGGGAACGGTCAGTACCACCAATACGCTGGACGGCATATTTCAAACGCTGCTACCTTCCTTGATTTCGGTGTTCGAGATAGTGGAAGTAGCGGTGGTGACGATAGCAAACCTTTGAAAGACCGAAACAATCCACTTCAAACTTTGATTAAACGACAAGTTGGTGGCATGTTCGAATGGATTAAGAAAACCCTTGGTCCGTTGCTCAGCCCTCCGGGTGGTGGTGAAGATGGCCCTCAAGGTACTGGTGTAGCACGATGGCGTGAATCTGTAGTTAGAGCGTTGGAAGCTAATGGTATTGAGCCGAATAATTTCCGTGTTTCTAAGATTTTGGCAACTATCCAGCGGGAATCGAATGGTGACCCTAACGTTCAAAATAATTGGGATAGTAACGCAAGAGCAGGACACCCATCAATTGGTTTGATGCAGACAATTGGTCCTACATTTAACGCCTACAAACACCCAGGACACAACAATATCCACAATGGATATGATAACTTGCTTGCTGCAATCAACTACATCAAACATACTTATGGTACGTCTGATGCAGCTTTTAACCGTGTCGCAGCTTACGGATATGCTAATGGTGGTCTAGTCCACAAAAACGGCGTTTATGAATTGGCTGAAGGCGATATGCCAGAATACGTTATCCCAACAGATATTGCTAAACGTGGCAGAGCGTGGCAATTACTTACTGAAGCAGTGGCCCGTTTTGCTGGGGATGCCCCACAAGGCAATCACGACAGCACGCCAAACCATGAACGTGTTTCTGTTCTTGAAGAAAAACTGGATGTCATGATTGGTTTACTTGGGCAATTAGTGACTAATGGTTCTAACCCAATTGAAATCAGAAATGTCATTGATGGTAGAAGCGTGTCAAATGGGTTAGCCCCATTTATGACGAAAGCAACAAACGATTACGAACGCAGACAAGCGTTGCTAGGAGGTAGCATTATTTGATAGGAATGTCAGTCATTTTTGACGGTAAAAACTTAACTGAATTATTTAACGAAGGTCAAGGACGTGCCGTTCCAGTGGATGTCACCAAAAACGTGGCATCAAATTTCAACAACAACTATCAAGACCAAGGGCGCAGGCGTTATGGTCAGCAATTCCTATATAGCACCTTGTCCGTCAAGCAGATTCAAGTATCATTTACCCTAATCGGTAATTACGACTACTTCAATACCATCGCTGAAACGCTAGGTGGGTATCTCAACGTAGACAAGCCTAAACCATTGATTTTCGGTGACGAGCCTAATAAGGTCTGGGAAGCTATCCCGTCTGGTCAAGCGTCGCTTACCGTAGATAAGAACACCGCACCGATTACCGCAACAGTAACGGTTACGTTTGATGTTCCAAAAAGTTACGGAGAGAATAAGACACAAGCCTTGGTAAGTAGCGATGGTGAAACTAAATATGGAAATATTAAGAAGATTTCAACCGGTCACTACAAGGCGACTTTAAAGAATTTCGGTACAGCTGAAACCTATCCAGATATTAAACTGAAGTTTAATTCAGAAAACAGCTGGGTTGGGATTGTGAAGTCTTCTAGTGAAAGCTATGAGATTGGCAATCCGAATGAATCTGATACCCGTACAGTCAAGCAATCTGAAATTCTGTTCGACTATGTTTCTAATAACTGGATTACCAACGGTTTTGCGGTTGGTGCTAAAAACCAAGGACGTTTTAACGATGATAGCCACGCGCTTAACGGGACACTTGCCATTGATAACACTTGGGGTAGACCACACATTGCCTTAACAAGTACTGGTGGTGGGGATAAATACCTACGAGGTAGCTCGTTGACATGGGAGATTCCGGCAGATAGCAATGGTCAGAAAGGGGCTACCTATGAATATTTTTGGTGGAGACAAATCTTGTGGTTAGGTGCTGCAAACCAATTCGGTTTCATCAAAATTTCAGTAACGGATGCAAACGGTGTGTTTCTCTACGGTGTAGAAACTTACAAGCACACTAACGGTTTTGACTGCCATTATAATTTCCTAGCAGGAGATGGCAAAGGCGGTTATAAAGTGCTCGATAGAAAACATTTCTACGGAACACACGTATCAACTGCCAATCCATTCAATGAACCACAAGGATGGTCTGATGTTCAACGGTTTGATGATGTCCTTCAATTCTACTGGCAAGGCTCTTATCCTAAATTCACCGTGCCAGAGATTAAAGGAAAAAAATCAGCTAAAATCCACATTGGTATTTTTGGTATCAAAGATTGGCCATTGATCACACACTTGTATCTGGATAGTTTTGTTTATCGGAAAGATTACGTGAACAAGGAAGAAGATATCCCTAACCGTTTCCGTAAGGGTTCTATTCTCGAAGTTGACATGGCTAAAGGCAAAACTTACGTCGACAATCTGCCAGCTCTTAATGAGCTAACTTACCTGTCCGAACCGTTTAGTATTGGTACGGGTGATACAGAAATCGACATCTACACATCGAGTTGGACAAGAACTGACCCGACTATTGAAATTACATGGAAGGAGCGTTTCATTTAATGCAAATTTGGATTCATGACAAGAACATGCGAAAAGTGTGTGCGTTGAATAACAACGTTCCTGGCATGTTGCCCTACTCTAACAGTCAGTGGCATAGCTATCTTGAATATTCAACCAGCACATTCGATTTCACAATTCCTAAGATTGTCAACGGGGAACTGCATGAAGATGTAGCTTACATCAACGATCAGATGTATGTGTCATTTTTTTATGATAACAGCTATCACGTTTTCTATGTGTCACAGTTAGTTGAAAACGATGATAGTTTTCAACTGACATGCAACAATACCAACCTTGAGTTAGCACTTGAACAGGCAGGAGCGTTTAAAAGTGATAAACCACAAACCATAGCATGGTACCTTGAAAAAAATACATTGCTTGAATTTGCAAATATGGAAATTGGAGTCAATGAAGTATCAGATAAAACAAGAACTTTAAGTTTCGAGCAGCAAGATACCAAGTTAGAACGATTACATAGTATTATGGCTCAATTCGATGCGGAATTTTCATTCAGAACTGAGCTCAACCGAGACGGTACTTTGAAACGTTTTATCATCGACATTTACCAACAACCAGACGAAAACCACCACGGTATTGGTAAGGTTAGGGGTGATGTGGTCCTTTATTTTCAAAACGAATTGAAAGGCGTGCAAGTCACTAGTGATAAAACGCAACTTTTCAACGCTGGTAATTTCATTGGCCAAGATGGTGTTAATCTAAACGATGTTGAATTTGAGGAAAAGAACGAGCTGGGACAAGTAGAATTTTATTCTACGCGTGGTGATAGTTTAGTATTCGCTCCGCTGTCTAGGGAACGCTACCCATCTACCATGAATCCAGGCAACGCTGATAACTGGACACGCAAGGACTTTGAAACCGAGTACAAGGATGTTAACGCTTTGAAAGGCTACGCCTTGCGTACCATCAAGCAGTACGCTTATCCACTCATGACCTACACGGTTGATGTCCACTCTAGTTTCATGGAAAACTACAAGGATGTTAACTTAGGCGACACTGTTAAGATCATCAATAATAATTTTAGAGGTGGTCTAGCCCTCGAAGCTCGTGTCACTGAAATGGTAATCAGCTTTGACATGCCGTTGAATAACTCGGTTGTTTTTTCTAATTACCGTAAAATTGTGAACAAGCCATCGTCTGATTTGCAACAACGCATTGATGAAATTGCAGCAAGAGCCTTGCCATACCGTGTCGAAATCACAACTACAAACGGAACGGCATTTAAAAACGGTGTTGGTCGCTCAACAGTTCGACCAGTCTTGAAACAAGGCGACAAAACAGTTAATGCGACTTGGCGTTTCGTAATTGACGGTACCATTAAATACGTGGGTATGACCTACGACGTGGTAGCGTCAGAGATTAC
>OLPE01000445.1_pt1 | contig 41624 bp, 40 predicted proteins | sample 1671901 | NCBI WGS metagenome assembly OLPE01 (sample SAMEA3136624, study PRJEB25190) | human gut metagenome | biome: human gut; feature: human-associated habitat; material: faeces | place: Austria | collected 2013 | reverse complement strand
TAGAAAGAGGAAGTTGCATATGAGAGAAGCTGATTTTTCAGAACGTATTAAGACAGTTCTTTGTGAACGTGTTGGAGGTAGATGTTCAAATCCAAAGTGTAGAAGAGAAACAATGGGACCGCATAAAAATGTGGATAAAAGATTATCAATAGGGCAAGCTGCACATATTTATGCTGCATCCCCGAAGGGGGCCAGGTATGATCCGAGGATGACAAATGAAGAAAGATCGTCTATAAATAACGGAATTTGGTTATGTAGTGATTGTCATACATTAATTGATAATAATCCAGAAGATTATCCTGCGGAAGAATTAATAAAATGGAAAATAATAGCGGAACATGAACAAAATTGTCGTCTGAAAGGAGAAGAGAGAGTTTCTTTTCAAAGCCAGCAGATGGAAAGAAAAAGGGAAGTATTAAATCAGGTCAAGTATGCAAATGGTTGCCTCCACGACGTATTGGAATATGCATATAAATATTGGGAAATGAATTTTGCAAAATCATTTTCTAATCCGATTGATTTACAAAATGAATTAGATACACATTACTTTATGTATAAAGACGCACTGCTTAATATAAGTGAATACATTGAAAAAAGGAATGAACTTTGTGAAGTGTTAAATCGACATTCTCTTGATTTGGGGAAACAAATAGTGGATTTATTGAATGAATATATACGATTGACAACATTTAAATTTTATGATGATGGTATAGGAATGGCTAATAATTATTGGTCTTCATTCTTTGATATGATTTCTAAAAATATGGATAATTTAAGGAAAATCAAAAATGAAACAGATAATATGCTATATTCTATGTATTCAGCTTAGACAGACGGAATAAACTACAATATAAAATTGTGATGGACAACACCGCAAGGAAGCAAGACCGCAAAAGTATAGAAGAAGGGTGCAGAAATAACAAAGTTTCTGCACCCTTAAATTATTTGCCTGGCTTGTAGTTGCGTAATGCAGTTTTGGTTGATTTTATAATTTCCAGTAAAAACTCTTTTTCCTGATTGCTGCAATCAGAAGTAAGTTCTTTTATATCAGCATCGAATTTGGAAACCAATACAGGTGTATTGTCATATAAAAGCTGATCTACGGTAGTATCAAGGCTTTGAGCAATGCCAAGTAATGTTGCAAGGCTTAATTTGGTATGCCCATTTTCGATACTGCTGACATAGGTAGGGGCAACGTCAATCATATTTGAAAGTGTTTCCTGAGTCATTTTTTTTGACAGACGTGCAGTGCGGATTCTTTTACCGATAGCAAGATAATCAATTTCTACTTCCAAACCTGTCACCTCCTAGACTTTGACTATTAGTTAAGATTTATTGTGAAACTCCACACACATTTGATATTCCTTATTGTATTCCCAAAAGAGATATATTATAATGAAACATAAGTAGAAGTTTAGTGCAATTATTCACATATGGTAGAAGAAAGAACAAAAGACACCGGGGGCATCAAATTTGGAAAGTATAAATACGGGTGTTGAATTTTATTCAAATGTGAAAGCCTCGGAGGTGGAATGGGTATGGTATCCATATATTCCCTGTGGGAAGATTACAATGTTGCAGGGAGATCCGGGAGAGGGTAAATCAACACTGATTATTCATATTGCAGCGACACTAACAAAAGGCGGATATTTACCAGATGGACAGAAGATAAAAAAGCCAGAGATGGTAATATATCAGTGTTCAGAAGATGGAAAGGGAGATACGATAAAACCAAGACTGGAACAGGCTGGAGCTGATTGTAATAGAGTTGCATTTATAAAGGAAGATAATGATAAATTGACACTGGAAGATGAACGCATAAGAGATGCCATTATACAGATCAGAGCGAAAATGGTCGTGCTTGATCCGATACAGGCATTTATCGGTCATAATGGAAATATGACAAATGCGGTAAAAATGCGAGAAATCTTATCGAAGTTATCCAAGGTGGCAGCAGAAACTAATTGTGCAATAGTATTAGTTGGACATATGAACAAAAGTGGTGGTGGAAACCAATTATACAGAGGATTAGGCAGCATTGACATTGCTGCAGCAGCGAGAAGCATTCTTATGGTATCCAGAGATAAGGAAGAACCTTGGAAACGGTATATGTTTCCAGTAAAATCAAGCCTTGCACCAGAAGGAGAACCGATAGGGTTTGAACTGGATAAAGAAAAAGGTTTCCGATGGATTGGAAAATGCCAGATAAATGTGGAAGAGTTGTTGAATATTGAGAAAAGCACAGGAAAGAAAGACATTGCTGTGGAATATTTGCAAAAGCTGTTATCAGCAGAAGATTTACCAAGTACCTATATTTATGAAAAAATGAAAGAGTATGGTATTGCGAAAAGAACGGTACAGGAAGCAAAGAAAATTGCTGAAATAAAAGCGTATAAAAAAGGTAAAATCTGGTATTGGCATATGGAAGTGGGGGACAGCATATGAACGAACAGGAAAAACATGCTGCAAGCCAGGAAGAACGGAAAGAAAAGATTCGTGCAAGGTATAAGGGCGTGGATCGCAGCGAATTAGAGTTCATTCCTGCGAAACAGAAAGAAAAGTTATTTGAAGATGCAGGCACAAAAAGGGTGTGTGCTTATTGTCGTGTGTCTACAGATGATGCCAATCAGACATCTTCATATGAACTGCAGAAAAATCATTATGAAGATATGATAAAGGAACATGCAGGGTGGACGCTGGTTGGTATATATGCGGATGAGGGAATTTCAGGCACCTCTTTACAGCATAGGGATGAATTTAATCGTATGATTGAGGACTGCAAAGCAGGGAAAATAGATTTGATAGTTACCAAAAGCGTATCACGATTTGCCAGAAATATCGTGGATTGTATTGCTAAAGTTCGTGAATTAGCAAATACGAAACCACAGGTAGGAGTATTTTTTGAAACAGAACATATTTATACGCTTGATAATACAAGTGAAATGATGCTTGCGGTTTTATCGGCAGCAGCGCAGGAAGAATCCCATACGAAAAGTGAAATTATGAATATTTCTATTGAACAGCGGTTTTCAAGAGGAATATTTCTGACACCCAAACTCTTAGGATATGATAAAGATGAGGATGGAAATCTGGTTATTAATGAGTCAGAAGCAGATACGGTTCGCTTGTGCTATTATCTGTTCCTGAGTGGTTTTCCTACTTCTGAAATTGCTGAAATTTTAATGGATTTAGGACGTAAAACTAAATTGGGAAATACAAAATGGACAGGAAGTACGGTTGTAAATGTTTTACGCAATGAAAGACATTGTGGGGATGTTTTATCAAGAAAAACTTTTACACCTAATTATCTGGATCATAAATCAAAGAAAAACAACCATGACCGGAATCAATATAGGCAGACAGACCACCATGAAGCCATTGTGAGTCGGGAGATTTATAATGCAGCACAAAAGATGCTGGATGCAGGCAAATATATGAAAAAAGGGTATCCGTTACCAACTTTACAAGTAGTGGATCAGGGAGCCTTGAAAGGCTTTGTGCCTGTAAATCGTGCATGGAATGGATTTTCGTCAGCAGATTATAAAAAGGCATCATTAAGTGCTTATTCTGAAAATAATAATGAAATTTGTACACAGGAAACGAAAAACAGCGGATTTGATTTAAGTGGTTATGAAATTGTGAGGGCACAATTCTTTTCAACAAGATTTGATCCGGCGGTGACGATTTCTTCAGGAAAGATTGTATTTAATACAGCATGTTTGAAGAAATTTGAAGATGTAGAGTATGTAGAATTGCTCTTTAATTCTGTGGAAAAGTGCATTGCAGTTCGCCCATGCGAAAGAAGCAGCGTAAATGCCATTAAATGGGGGACTATACGAGATGGACGTTGGGCGGTGCTACCAAAAAGCTGTAAAGGATTTTCAGAGCCGTTATATGAGCTTATGGGATGGGATAAAGAATGTAAGTATAAATTGCGTGGACAGTTTTGTGGTAGTGCAGATGAGCAGGTAATGATTTTTGAGTTAGAAGAACCAGAAGTGCTTGTACAGGAGAAAAATGCAGAACAATCTGAGGAAAAAGTGGAGAAAAAGCCAGAAGAAGCTCAAAAGCCAGTAAAGAAGACACTTTATCCGGAAGCCTGGGCATATAATTTTGGAGAGTCTACAAATAGAACAGTATTTTTACAGAGAGTGGCATATAGAGGAAACTGGGACATACTGCGCCCTGCAAGAACCGTTGAAGGGATGGAGATTATAACCAGAGAAGTTCTTGATGATCTGTTGGAGTCAGCAGAGAAATTGATAGATAAAATGAGGTGTGCTAATTATGCATGATACAGCGGAGTATACGGACGAAAAAGAAATTGTTGATCAGAAAGCAATCGAGTTGGCAGAGGATTTTAGTTATGATGGGTATCAGGTTGTCAGACGAGAATTGTTTGCTCATTTAAGGGAACCGGCTGTCGTGATCCGGAGAGATAGTGTAACATTTAATACAGCCTGCATTGCTGGCTTAGAGGATGCAGTTTACATACAGATACTTGTGAACCAGGACAATAAGAGAATGGTTGTCCGAAAATGTGAGGAAAATGATAAAGATGCACTTCGTTGGTGTGTGGCAAAGCCAGATAAACGAAAAAGCAGAAAAATGACAAATAAAATCTTTTCTGCAATGATGTATGAAATGATGGGGTGGAACCTGGATTGCAGATATAAGATTTTGGGACACAAGATTACTTTTGAAGATGAAACAATATATGTGTTTGACTTGATGGAAACGGAGATATTTCTGGACATTAAAGGAAAAAGATCGAAAAAAGACACAGAAAGTCAGACTACTATTGAAAATGTTAGTAATATAGAAGAAACAGCATCAAGTGATACAGATACTGAACGTTCAGTAGAAGAAATAAAGAGAAAGAACCGTATACCATTTTATCCAAAGGAATGGAAAGATTCTTTTGGATTGCCAGTGGAAGAACATAGGAAAGCACTGGAAATAAATATGCTGGATGGCTATGCAGAATTTACAACAGGAAAATAACCAAAGGGGAAAGTCTGCCCTAAAGATGGGAGGTATCAGTGTGCAGGAACATAATATTGTGATACCAGGGATTTCGCTATGCCAAAAATGGGGGAAAATACGGATTTTTCATTCAACGATAGTGGCATTGGGCGAACCAAAGTACATACGATTTTTGTTTAACCCTGAAAAGCGGGGATTGGTGGTACAGGCATGTGCCAGAAAAGAAGCAGAGTGCTTTCGTGTGCCTAAATATAACCCGGAAAATTGGGAATTTAAGATCAGCAGTGTGCCAATGCTGCGAATGATATGGAAAACGTGCGAATGGGATACAGAAAAGACATATCGTTTGACGGGTATATGCCATTCAGAATACAATCTGGTGGAATTTGATATGAAGCAGGCAACGGTACTGACGGTGGAAGAATTTTAAGAAAACAGCGTAAAATAGGGACTTCTGAGAGATCAGAGGTTCTTTTTTTGTGCTGTTTTTGAGGGTAATTGCATGGTGTGGTGCTGAAAAATTTTCTCTGAAAAAAAGTTGTTTCTATCTTTACATCAGGAGGAAATATGTCTGTGATTGGACCGCGTCCGGGTTTGTGGAATCAGGACATTCTGACAGCAGAACGAGATAAATATAATGCAAATGATGTAAAGCCGGGGCTCACCGGATGGGCACAGATCAATGGTCGAGATGAAATTGAAATTTCTGAGAAAGCGAAACTTAGACATTAAAGCTAAAATGATGGAACTCACATATATTCAGGAAAGATTAGCAGAACAGAAATTAAGTGGAATGCTGAAGCAGCAGAAAAAGCAGGATTTGAACACTTTATGATGAAAGAGATCCATGAACAGCCGAAAGCAGTTCAGGATACTTTAAGTTAATGGATTTTTCAATATGTTTCCGATTGAAGAGGATAAAAAAGAAATATCATATACGTTTGCAGATGCTGATAATAGATTGAATACGGTTGATCTTAAAGCTGAAATTCAGGAAACTCAAATATCTGAAAGAGATGAATAATCCGGTGCCCGTGGTTCTTCCGCAATTATCCGTTATTATTGTTATATCCCATGTACCTCAACTTTGCTTCAAGCAACTGCTTGCCACACCTTCCATACATTGTACGTTTTATCATTTTTAATCTGCTATTAGTTCCTTCCACAAATCCATTACTGTAATCATATGCTACAGCATTTTCAACTGCATCTATATCTCTTTTTAATCCTTCAGCAAAACTTCTTAATGGCTTAAGAAGACTTTTATTATATTTTTCAACAAATAAATAGAGCATTGGCACATTATGATTTTTAAAAATATTTCTAAACTCTTTTATGCAGCATTGAAGTTCCCAAATATTTGGATACTTTTCATAAATATATTTCTTATGATTATCTGAAAGTTCAGTATTCATCCACATGTGCCTAAACACACCTTCTCGTGTAATATAGTCTTTATCTTTTCCCTTACTGCCGATTTTGTATTTTAAACACTCCGTCATTGTTCTGACATATGGCTGTGGCTCAAAACATTTATTTTCTTTTTGCTCTATTTTGCATAAATAATCAAAAGCATTGCTTTTGGAGCCAGAATATCCTTTTTCGTATATTGCTTTTACAGTTTTGCTTTTACTCCATCCTTCTTTAAGACAATCTATAATAAAATCATGAAATGGAGCCAGTTTGCTTTGATGAATTCCATACATACTTAATTCTTTTGGATCACCTTTACGATATTTTGCAATTGTGTTGCGACCTATTCCCATACGTTTGGCAATTTCACGGTAACTACAGCCTTCTTTTAAAAAATTTTGTATTTGGCAGATCATTTGATAACGTTTTTCTGAAAAAGCAACATAATTATCCACATCAGATGCCATTTTTTTTACAATGTTCTTCTGCATCGATAGATGCATCATTGTGTGGGATACTTATTGTTGCAGGGATTTCTTGATTCAGAGCTTTTTTTATTGTTTCCAGTAGGTTCTGATGTAAATGAAATCGGTCTGCCACCTGCATTGCATCGGGTAATTCTTCTGATATTACTTTCGCATATGCACTTGCCCTATCTCTTGTAACCACTTTAACATTCTTATTATTCTTAAGCCATTCCCGTAATGTATCCCCATTTCTTCCATCCAACAATGTTATAGGCTCATGCGTTTTTTCATTTACTATGATAGTCCCATATGTATGGCGCTTTTTATATGCAAAATCATCCACACCTATTACATCACTAACTTCCGGTTTTGGAAGAGATTCATATCTTTTTAAAAGTAATCGTATTACGGTATCACCACTAGTTTTTATCCCTAATGTGCGGCAGATACGGGCACAGCCTTCACAACTGGTTTCAAGAGCCAATGTACAGATAAAATCAGCACATCTTTCCGTCATACGACTATAATTATTAAGGAATCCATCAAAAGTTTCAGCAATAGAAACAGCCTCGCATTCGTCATTCAAACATGCATACTCATGTGAACAAATTTCAAGTTGAACCTGTTTTCCTAAAATAGGTAAATCCTGTACTTTACGAGTATATGTTCCATGATATTTTTGCGTTATATGATTACACTTTGGACATTTACAACTACTTGAAGTTGATTTCATCCGAATTATAATTTTATCACTTTGCTGATCAATATCTGTTATCATCAAATCCTTTTCCGGGTAAAATTTATCTAAGCATAATGTATTATTAGACTTTGCCATAAATAATTCTCCTCATACATCCTAATACAAACATTATACTATATATCTGATCATGCTAAAAGAGCCAAAACGGATAATTGCGGAAGAACCTACCTCACAAGAATATTCAATCGCTTACGATGCTCAGAGCATTTACTATAAAAAGTTACAGACACGTTCTGGGGTCTTCAGATCGTGCCTGTAACTTTTTACGGGGAGATGCCTTACTCTGGAATTACTTTTCTACCTTGCTTAAGATCAAATCATACAGATCATTGGCCATTTTAGCAAACATAGGCCACTTTTCACTAAAAGATGAAAAAATTTCATCAAAAGAGATTTTTTCCCTGATGAATTCGATTGGACAACACAGAATAACAGTAGCTGTGCTTACCTGAAACAAAATATTCTTTTGTTCAGCGCTTTTTTCTGCACTACTGCAAGTCTTTGGGGTAAAATAACGGATACATCGTGTAGATTCTTCATCAAACACCTGTGGAAAATCGCGTTGACGACGTCTGGGAGAATAATTAACGGGTGTCCGTAATACATATGTCAAAATCCTTTTTATCTGTCGAAGCATACTATCCGGGTCTTGTAAGTCGAGTTCTTTTATCTCATTGCAAATTTCTTGATATATGGCGTTCACCAGAGTTAGAGAGCCATCCCCCGCCCGGTTATGTGTACTACTCATCAATGGATCAGCCTCCTTCAATAATGACAGTTGGCGCTGTCTGTTTAAGATCCTCAGCCGCTGCTGATTACTTCTATGAAAGGTTAATTTTTGATAATGATATGAAAGAATTCAATAATCTCTCTGCAATATCCAATTGGTTATTGGCTTTAGTGAAGAACTTATGAAGCTTTTTATGGCCTGAAAAGTGCTCTGAAAAAAAGTACTTTTCAAATCTCGTTTCTCAGAAGGAATATTACATAGATCAGCCTCCTTTCTCATTGCGCTTAAAATTAATTTTAATACTTCTACGTTTTCTGGGGTTCCGAAATAGTCGAACCCTTGAAAATAGTCTAATAAATCACTGTCTGCCTTATAAATACAGCAGATTAATTGATGTATATTCAATTCTGTTCCATCCCGCTTAAGAAATGTAGGGTCAGACCCCATAAAGAAAAAATAAAGATTTCTGAAAAATTTATAAACAAGGGGAGCGGTAGTTCCCTACGCTGCTGTTGATTTACACTCTCTTTTGACCCACTTTTACACTGAATATTGACCCACTATCATTTCCCAAAGTAGCTGTCAGGAATCAGCCTAGACAGCCACTTTAGAAAATAATTAGCAGTAGCCAAGGCCATAAGGCCAATTTATACCATGGGTCAGTTTTAAGCGTTAAATCTGGATCAGTTTTAAGAATGATTTTGGGGTCAGACCCCGGCAAGGAATAAGCCACGTAAAAAAGACTATTTTATGGATCATGGAATGCATATAAATGTTATTGTTTTTCGTAGAAAGACTGGAGGCTGATTATGGTAGTAGAAAAGTGCAATAATCGAGAACGGGTGACTCAGAAATTATTATCATTATTTTGCGAAAAGGTTGATGAATGCTTGAAAACAAAGGAATTAGTTAAATTTGCAGTAGCTACGGGAAATACATATTCTGGATTTTTAAAACGACTGCATGAGATGGACATTCCTTTTAATAAAATAGATTTGTTCGTAGTAGATGAATACGCTGGAATCGATTATGACGATGAACGAAGCTGTACAATTGATTTGTGCAGGGATTTGAAGTACATTGAAATGTTTCATCAGACTTTCTTTTTTAATGCGGAATCATATCTTGAACAATTAAAGAAAATGAACGCCAAATTAGATGATGATCCATTGGATATTCTATTGTTAGGAATTGGCAATGATGGACATTTTGCATTTTGTAATAGAAGCGAGGAATATTCAAAGAAGGATACATACGCAATTGTGCATTTTACAAATAGTGACATTGCAAAGCAGGTAGAATATGGATGGTTTTCCTCTAGAGAAATGGTGCCAAAGGAGGGGATTACTATTACTAAATATGGTGTTTTGAAAAGTGGGACAGTTATTTTGTCTGGATTGCAGAAAGAAAAGGAAAAAATATTAAAGATGATTCTTGCTGATAATGTCTCGAAAGAGATGGCAATTTATGATATTATCCAAAGAAATGATGTTATACTAGTATCAGATTGATAGGAGATTTAGCATTCGTATGAAAAAGATAGAGATTAACGACAGAGAAGTGTTCGAAAGGTATCATGTTAATTCAATTATTAATTCTGAATATCAGTTTTCTACGCTTTTTATATGGCAACATGCATATAACTTTGAATATGAAGTATGGAATGATTGTCTGCTTGTTTATGGAACACAAAGAAATGGGGACACCCAGGTATATTTTCCAATTGGAAAGGTTGACAATTTGGATTCCTACGTTGGTCATATTAAGCATATTTTTGGTGATTTTAACCAAAATGTTAATATCAGACCTTTATCGGAATCAATGAAAGAACGATTATTGCATTTTATTGATTTTGACATAGAAGTAGGATCTAAAGAATCTTATTCAGATTATATATATGATTATATTTCATTAAAAAACTATAGTGGAAGTGCATATAAGAAGAAAAGGCATGAGCTACATAGATTTTGTTCGAGATATGATTATAAGTACGAAAGTATAGACTCAGAAAACGCGAAAGAAGTTCTGGAAGCTTTAGATCGTATTTTGAATTTGGATTCTATAAGAGATGAAGAGGAATATGAAGCATATTGTAAAATATTAGGTAATTTTGAAAGTTTGAATTTACGAGGCGGTATTATCAAGATAAATGGAATTATTGAAGCAGTATCTATTGGTGAGGCAATTGGTTCAATGGTTTTAATGCACTTAAGAAGATGCAATAAGTGCTTTGAGGGAATTTATCCGGCAATGCTTCATTTTGTGTTGAATTCAGAATTTGACAATACTGAGTATAAAATCGTAAACACACAAGATGATATGGGAAATGAGAATATTAGAAGAACTAAATTATCATATAATCCTGTATGCGTTTATAGAAAGTACTTTGTCAAAGAGGTAGACAATGGAAAAATACTATGTTAAATATGGTGATTTTATTTATGGTGTAGAAAGCAGAAAAGTAAGTGTAGTAAAGGATATATCTGAAGTGGATGACTGGAGAATTCCTCATGATTTCACTTATGAGATGTCATTTGAAAATGTATTAAAATGTGCAAAAGGTTTAGTTGATATAATTAATAATGCCATTCACTTCAAAGAAAAGAAGAATTATGAATATGCATCAAGAGAGTTTGAAAAAGCGGCGAACCTTTTAGAAAATATTGGTGATAAAAAGCGTGCAATGGATTATTATGCATACGCTGCCATTATGAAGGAAAATTCTGAAAAATGGAGAAGCATTAGCTATTTGTGGTACAAAGCCAGTGGAAAAATGGAGGATACAAAGGTTTATACGGACTTTAACAGTCTTCGCCATTCTTATCCTACTATTTCTATAGAAAGATGGAGAAGCTTTGAAGATAAGGAAAAAATAGGAAGAGCGATTCAGTATGCGGCGTATAGCGAGGATAATTTTGGAGGCCCAACAGATTCCTACTGGTTATATGAAGAGGCTGTACAAGCTTATAAATCTGCCGGGAAATATGGACGGATGATTGAATGCTTAATATCAGCAACCAATAGATATGTTAAGCAATATAATAAGGTTTCAGATAAGCTTGTGACTTTGTGGAAAGAAGTATTGCAGAATAAGGACATGCACCAATCATACGAGAAGTTGATTATTCTTGCATTTGATGAAATATATAAGAATATGAATCTGAATAAGAGTGAAAATGCAAACTTCTTTTTTATTGAATCAAAGAAGATGCAGGTTAAAGTAAACTTTAAGGAGCACCATTATCTTAGAGGGATAAAAGAATGGTTGGATGGATTACTTTCTGATTTTGGAACAAATATGCTTAAAATGATAATTCAGGTGGTGATTATTGTTATAGGTGTATTTCCATCGATTTTTATGTGGCTAAACAGCCATTTAGCCTATCAGAATGCAGTTATCTGCTCTATTAATAATTTTCTGGGAATCGAGCATATTTCTAGTATTAATAAAAAATTGTATTTTGCCGGAGTTGCGGAAACATTATATTCGTATTTTATTCTGGTAGTGATAAGTACGTATGTTATTAACAGGGTGGTTAAAGACATGAGCTGAGTGGTAAGAGAGCATTGGGGTCCGCACATTGGGGTCAGACCGTGCGTCCAGCTAAGGGTATATAGTCCGGTGGGTGGAAACCCCATCAAATAAGCTGCTAACCACAGCATTTGAAGCGAGTCTTGAGTCTGTCGCGGTAACGTTGCAGGCTAAGCGTAGACAGCAAGATAACAGGAATAGCTATTGAGCACCGAAATCCCAAAGTCACCAGAGGGTCGACATCGTGGTCTAGATGGAAGACAACATATGTATTTATCGTTATGGTGAGATTCTACATACCTCTGCGGTGTTGGTTGGAACTATTCATGTTATACAGGGAATTTATATCAACTGGAGAGAACCTGCATTTTCTTCTGTAGTGTGTAAACAGAAAGTATGCCTGACAACCAAAAGAAGGATGGCAAAAGAAATGCAGGTAGTCGGAGGCCCGAATAGTGTGCGACTTGCAAGTCGTTGTTTAAATTGTGATTTATTCACTACTACTTCCATTTCGTGGTATTTCTACCGCATAGTGCCATAAAGCAATGAATGGTACGGAGCAGCGGAACAACGTGGGAACGGTTGAAACCACATCAATCGTCATTCCTGCCAGAAAAAGATATGCATGGTTATGGGACAAGAGCCGCTTATGTGATTCTCAGTGAAGATGGTGCTGTAGTTATGAATGACTGTTACAATGGCAGGATGAGAGATTTGTCCTGATCTATACAGGGCAGAGGCGTCTGGCGAGAAATCTTCTCCGTGATGTGGTGGGACGCTATGTGGGAAATGAACCGGACAGTCTGTTTGCGTTGGAGGAGATCCAGAAAACAGCAGTACTGATAGATTGCTACACAATCATACTTATTCCTGTATCTCTCAAATGCGGAGATACAGGAGTAATTTACAGGCTCTCTTTCTTGTCCATCCGGCAGCGTTTATCCAGGTGGCGGTTGATCAGAAGCAGGAATACAATTGTTGAGAGGACAGAAGAGATTCCGTCAGCAACAGGTTCTGCGAAAAAAGCCGCTTTTGCACCAAAGAAAGAAGGCAGGACAGCTGCACTGATCACAAAAAGAGATTTTCTGGTAACGGAGAGCGCAAGTCCTGTCTTTGGACATTCCAGGGCAGTCAGCCCGTCTACAAAGACATACTGGAAGCTTAGCGGAATGATCATCAGTGTATAGGTACGGATGACCCAGACAGAGAATCTGATATACTGTGGATCAGTGGTAAACAGAAGAACAAAGTACCGGGGAATAAACCGGGAGAGAAGGAACATGATGGTGGTAAAGATAAGCATTACTCCCAGAATGTTCCTTTCTGCGTCCTTGACCCTGTTTACGCATCTGGCACCGTAATTGTAGCTCAGGATTGCCTGTGTACCTCCGCTGATCCCGATCATAGGTGAGGTGATCAGAAGCAGATAGCTTTGAGCAATGGTGGCACAGGTGATCAGCATATCGCCCTGGGAAGCACCACCATATTTCTGGAGCACTGTATTCATAAAGATCAGGATCAGGCTGTCTGTGGCCAGGATCAGAAAAGGAGAAAATCCCAGGGAAAGGATTTTCCTTATGACTTTTAAGTTGTACTGTCCGAAGGTAATCTTTACAGGAACCTTTTTTCCCAATAAGAAGGTCATTGCAAAGATGCAGGAGAGTATCTGTGAAATAACGGTTGCAATGGCAGCACCGGAAATTCCCATATGAAAACCAAAAATAAAAATCGGGTCTGACAAGATGTTACATCCTGCGCCGATCAGTACGGTAAACATTCCCACAAGGGGGAATCCCTGACAGTTGATAAAGTAATTAAGCCCTGTAGCCATCAGTGCGAAAAAGGTACCTGTTGTATAAATAGTCAGGTAGGTATTGGCAAAGGGAAAAGTAGCCCCACTTGCGCCAAACAACATAAGCAGCTTATCTTTTAGTAGAAGAAAGCTGACAGTCAGCAGAACAGAAAAAATACTGAGCATCAGAAAAGAATTTGCCAGTACCTGTTCTGCTTTTTTGTGATTCTTTTCGCCCATTCGGATTCCCATGGTAATGGAACCTCCGATTCCTACCAGGGTGCCAAAAGAAGTGAGAAGTGTAACGATAGGACCGCATATGCCTGCACCTGCAAGAGCCAGTGCGCCATTTTCGGAAATATGTCCGATATACATCCTGTCAATAATACTGTAAAGTACATTGACAAATTGCGCGGTCATAGAAGGGATGGCAAGCTGGAGCACCAGAGTGCGTACGGGTGCCTTGCCAAGATTTGCTGTTGTGTTCATTTTAATTTTCCTCATCCATTCGACAGGGACTGCCGCACTTTCATGTGCAGCAGCCCCTGTATATTAATCATTGTCAATTTTAACAGATATGGACAGAAAAAGCTATGATTTTTGAGATATTGTCCTTGTAAAAGATATTGAGAATAGCCTCTCGGGGTCAGACTCTCGGGGTCAGACCCCATGAAGAAGAAATGATTTTTCTCTAAAGAAACTATAAACGAAAACGAGAGCATAGGCTACTGGCGCTGCTCTAATAACTACATAAAATTTTGTGGAAGGCACATTGGGCGCTACAAGGTATGGAAAGGAGAATTATGAAAACAACATTACTTATCATGGCAGCTGGTATTGGCAGCCGCTTCGGAACAGGAATCAAGCAGTTAGAGCCGGTGGATTATGCTTTCCAGGACATTAACGATATTCCGGGGACTCTGCCGGAAGGCCGTACAAAGCCGTGGGGAACTGGACAGGCCGTGCTTGCAGCGAAGAAGGTCATCAAGACCCCGTTCATCGTCATCAATGCAGATGATTACTATGGCAAAGAAGGTTTCAAGGCTGTTCATGAGTATCTGGTGAATGGCGGCAAGTCCTGTATGGCAGGTTTTGTGCTGAAGAACACGCTGTCTGATAACGGTGGCGTGACTCGTGGTATCTGCAAGATGAATGAGGATTACAACCTGACCGAGGTTGTGGAAACGAAGAACATTGTAAAGACCGCAGCTGGAGCAGAGGCAGAAGGAATGGCTGTTGATGTTGATTCTCTGGTTTCCATGAATATGTGGGGCTTAACTCCTGATTTCCTTACAACGCTGGAAGAGGGATTCAAAGAATTCTTCGAGAAGGAAGTGCCGGGTAATCCACTAAAGGCAGAATATCTGATTCCTATCTTCATCGGTGAACTGCTGGAGCATGGGAAGATATCTGTGAAGGTTCTGAAAACAAATGATACATGGTATGGCATGGCAGATTATCTGGCGGAGCCGCATGAGGAATATATCTGCTTTTCTAATTATCCTATTGGAGATAAAATTGCAGATTTTGTAGTGCTGACATCAAGATCAAAAATGAAAGTCTGCATTGTAGAAGTCAAAGGTGCAGATTTTAAAATTGTTAAGGCCAATCACTATCAGGGTTTAAATGTACATATGAATGATGCAATTACACAATTAAAAAATCATATGGAATACATAAACAGAAATTACAGTTCATTCAGAACCCAGATACATGAAGATAAGGATAAAGCAATCAATGAGGAATATAGTGGAAATTATTTAGTGGGTCCTCGAAAAACCCTATTGGTTGACCCACAGAAGGATATAGATGTTAAATATATAGCTATAGGTGGAGTTGAAAGAGAAGACAAGTCAATTGAAGAAAGCCACGAAATTGTAAAATGTAAACCAGCAGATAATTTAGAGATAGCTTCGTGGAATTCTTTTGTGCGTAAGTTGGATGAATATCATGGACATCATCCTGTTCAATAAAAAACGCTGGACAGATTACCGGAAATCATCTAAGGAAAAAATCTCATTGTAACAGGCACGCATCAAATCCACAAATCTGGATTACCTGAATAAACTGACCAAGAGAAAGTAAAATATGTGCGGATACAGTCCTTGTAATAGGGGTGTATTGATGTTAAGATGGTAGTATAGAAGATGTGGATAAGCTGAGAAAAGAAGGTGTTACCAATGAATGAGGAAGAAAGATTTGATTTTGAGCAAAAGCACGAAGAAGACCTTCAAAGATTACGTGGCTTTCGTCTTTTAGATGATGATTTTATGAGCAAAGTATTTGAAGATAAGAATTGTGTGGAATTTTTATTGCAGATTATACTAAAACGAGATGATCTTAAAGTTACAAGTGTGAGCAGTCAATATGTAATAAAAAACTTACAAGGGCGTTCTGTTCGTTTGGATATTCTCGCAGTGGATCGACAAAATCAGGTGTATAATATTGAAATTCAAAGAGATGATAAAGGTGCAGGTGTGAAGAGAGCTAGATATAATAGTAGCTTGATTGATGCAAATGTGACAGAACCGGGTGAACAATATCAAAATTTAAATGAAACGTATGTGGTTTTTATCACAGAAAATGATGTGTTAGGAGAGAATATTCCAATATATCATGTGGATCGTATCGTTAGGGAAACAGGAAAAATGTTCAATGACCAATCGCATATTATATATGTAAACTCTCAAATAAAAGATGAAACAGCATTAGGAAAACTTATGCATGATTTTACATGTACCAATGCTAAAGATATGTACTACGAAGTGCTGGCTGACCGTGTACATTATTTTAAAGAAGATGAGAAAGGAGTGGCAATTATGTGTAAAGCTATGGAAGATATGAGAAATGAAGCAGCAAGAGAAGCAGAAAAAATGAAAGCAATTCGTATGGCTCGTTTAATGATAGAAGATGGTAAACTTAATTATGAAGATATTGCAATGTACACAGAGCTTACTCTGGAAGAAGTAGAAAAAATAGCTTTGGAAAAGAAAAGTGCATAATAAAAGACATAAAACGAATGTTTTGTTTTGTGGAACAACTATGCATCCCAGATTGCGGAGAAGTAGCAAAGAAAGCTGAAGCCGAAGCAGTATTTAAGGAGCTGCTGGCAAGCTGTACATCCAGACTGGCAAGAACAACTCTCGGGGTCAGACCCCATGAGGAAGCTTTATTTGATATTATCCGAGGAAGTATCATGAATTTATATAAACGAGACTATATAAAGAGCGTTCCTACCAAACAGGAAATGCAACTGTATGAGGGTATTTTGTGTACTGAAAGAAAAGCTGTCGGAGACAGAGGATTTGGGAAGATAAATCATAGGCGATTGTATCCAGCAGCAGTTCGACACTATGATAGTTTGTTCCCTAACAATCATATTGAGTTGTTTGATTTCCAGAACGAAGGTAATATGGAACAACTAAATGAAGAATTTTGTGCCTTGATTCATGATGCAAATACAAACGAAAGAAACGTTCTTCGCTTTATTAATCACAGACCTGCTTATCATATTATTGCTGGTGTATTTAAGTATTATAATTTTGGTCACCACGATGCATATGTCTTCCCGGAATTTGCTTTAGGTAAGTACATTGCCGATTATTTGTTGATAGGAAAAAGCTCTGGCGGATATGAGTTTGTATTTGTCGAGCTTGAACACCCTAATGGAAGAACAACCTTGAAATCTGGACACGAGGGAGAAACCTTTAGAAAAGGTACTTATCAAATTTATGATTGGAAAGCAGAAATCGAAGCACACTTTTCTGCATCGTTTGTAACGATCACCAAGTACAGCAACAAATCCTCACTTCCGAAGGAATTTTCAGAATATGATTCAAGCCGCTTCCACTACGCTGTGGTCGCAGGCTTGCGTGAGGATTACAACGAAGCTACTTATCGTGATCGTCGAAACAAAGTAACCCAGCAAAACATTCTGACTTTGCATTATGATAATCTGTACGATAAAGCCTGCGAGTTAGAAACAGCTCAATCATTTTAAATAGCAAGTGAACCGCTCATGTTAACGGTTAGGATGAACGTGTTTCTCCCATCGTTGACATGGGTACCTGTCTTTTGAAGAGAAAAGAACAAGCAAGATATGAAACCAGTATTGATGGAAAATGCCTTTGAAGCGTGGGCGGCTGCCATACGCTTTTGTGATGATAGAAAAACTCTCGGGGTCAGACCCCATGAAGACAAAACTTCTCAATAAAGAAGAAATTAAAACTAAGATGATGGAGCTTACATATATCCAGGAAAGATTAGCTGAGGAATAAAAAGTTATGGAGGAGTAACCGGCTCCTCCATCTTAGCATAGAAAATCCGGCACTTTTGGAAAAACTCTCGGGGTCAGACCCCATAAAGAATGGGAATTTATTTGAATCCAGGAAAGGATTCTTCTTTTGGACTGGCTATGCTTACAGTCCGAAATCTGTTGTTGATGCCATGCTTAAGGAACTTATATATATACAGGAAAGAATCCTATGAATAGCAGTATGAAATAATGTATGGCAAAATATGAAAGGATAAATTTATGAAGAACAGTTCTGAACGCAAAAGATATAAGACGAATCCAAATTTCGATGCATATTTATTATATTCTTATATACAAATGAAAAGAAATGCATCTGATAAAATAAGCCGCGATAAAGCAGATAAGTTGATTTATGAGTATTTGAATAATTATATAATGTATGAACTGTATTACAGTTATCGTAGTACACTCGAAAAATGCGAATTTCAGGAGTTATATCAGTCATTATGGGTTGAAGTTTTAGCAGACTTGCCCAGATTTAATCCTGATCTCGGAAGAGCGACTACATTTTTTCGCTATTCTATAAAACATGCTGTTTGCATTTTCGTAAGTTTCAAAAAATATAATACAACTCCATATCTAGCTAATCAACTGGAAAAAATCAAAAAAATTCAGCAGGAATGTGAAGAATCAGGAACTCCTTTTACTGTTGAATTAGCCAGTAAATATTTACATTGCACAATCCCTACTGTATTAAACTATCAGGTTAAACTTGGTATGGAATCCTCTTTCTCTTATGAAGTAATATCTGTTACAAATAAATATTTTTCTTACGATTCCTATGATGAGGAAGCTACAGATTCAAAACCAATATCTTCATATTCTGATGCGGAATTGAGAAAATTAGTAAAGGATTTTTCTGAGAAAGAACTATGTTTACTCAATATGTATCTGCAGATGTGCACACAGGAGAATTCATACAATATCGAAGAATTTCGCAAAGCGAAAGCTTCCCAATCTGCAATGACAAAGGCTGAAACAGAACAAGCTATTATAAAGATAGAAGATTTGTTCAAAAAAATCGGGATTAATAAAGCACTGCGGGGTCAGACCCCATGAAGAGAGTGTGGTTAAGAGATTATTAGCCGGCGGTATGAGTGCGGACGAGATTCTTGAAAAACTGAAATAAACAAGAATCCAAGAAAAATAAATGCCGTGTGGACAAACTGAACTTTAGGAGTTCACACGGTATTTTTTGAAGGTTGCCGTATAGTTTATAACGAAAATAAAAGAAGAACAAAATTTAAAGAAGTGGAGCGTGAGAAAATGAACTTATCAAAAATACATCATATTGCAATCATCGTATCTGACTACGAAGTTGCTAAGGATTTTTATGTGAACAAGCTTGGATTCTCTGTCATCAGGGAAAACTACCGTCCAGAGCGTAAGGACTGGAAGCTAGATCTTCGTGTCAATGAGCACACAGAGCTGGAGATTTTTGCAGAAGAAAACCCGCCGAAGCGTGCGAACCGCCCGGAGGCCTGTGGGCTGCGTCACCTTGCATTTTGTGTGGAGAGCGTGGAGCAGACGGTGAATGAGCTGGCGGAGGTAGGGATTGAATGTGAACCAATCCGCATGGATGATTACACCGGCAAGAAGATGACTTTCTTCCATGACCCGGATGGACTGCCGTTGGAGTTGCATGAGTAAAATGAAGAAAACAAGAAAACCAGGCGGTGGCCGGAAGAAGCTGAAGCCGGAGTATGATGCCGGGAAGAATCTGAAAGAGCAGATGAAAAGTGCAGTGGTGCTTTATGAGGAAGACTGCTCCCTCCAATCCATCGCTGATGCTCTAGCTCTAAACCCCATCAAAGTAAGAAAGCTGCTCATCACGGCAGGTGTGTATGAATCAGAAGTGGCGGAAAAAGTAAAAAACACTTTTGAAGAATACCGAGAAACACAGGACTACAAAACCTCTATACTCTCAACTGCAAACACCCTGAAACTTTCCAAAGCCTCTGTTACCTCGTATCTGCCTTATAAAAAGGGCGTGTACTTCCAAAGTACAGCAGAAAAAGAGAAGATCAGTGTTGGGGCAGAGCGGCAGCGGAGATACAGAGCAATGAAGCGGTGGAGGGCCGATCCGACAGAAGAAAACTTTTGGGGAGTGGTTCTGGCCTGTGCTGGCGTGAAATTCAAAACTTATTCTGGATTGCCATTTGCTTATGAGGTGAGAAAAGGCAGGAACGGCGAGTACACGAAAGAACTGTGGATCGACAGACGGGAGAAGAGCAAGAGTCTGGCATGGAGTTCAGTGCTGCTGGCGCTGAAGAATATTAAAGGAGAAGTGGTAGACCGTCCGAAATCTCTGGGCGATATCCGAGGCGTGACCTACATCTATGGGATGTTCTATCGGTTCGGACTAATCGATGTGCCGGACGAAGTGAAGGAGAAGATGGGTCATCCGAAAAACCGCAAAAAACAGGTTGCTATGTACAGAAGTGTGCAGTAATATGTGCCGTAACTGAGGATGTGAATCTCAGTTGGGAAGGATGGTAGCATTATAGAAAAATTGAAGGAAATGCTGGAGGAGTACATGAAGAAAACGGAGCCGGAGTATTACCCACCAGTGGAGAATCTGCTGGATCTGATCTACGAGCATTACACGGAGAACAACCCGACAGGGAACAGTGTGCTGTTTCTATGATATGTAAGCCTTGAAAAAATAGCACTCGGAGAAGTCAGTTGCAAAGTATTGTTGATTTCCGGGTGCTATCGTTAAATATTTTATTTTATATGTGATTGATATAATGCATATGCGCTCAAAGAAAATCCATCATCAATTTTCCCCTGACGAATCCAATCATCCATTTTATTGACAGGAATTTCTATAATCTGTTTAATTCCTTCGTGAATTAGCTGGTTTTGCTGAAAAGATTCGATTTCTACCAAATATACATCAACCCTGTTGCCTGTAAGTCCGCTGTCAGAAATTACGTTTCCGAGCAGAATTGGCTCATTGACGATGGTTGCGCCGATTTCTTCTTTTAGCTCTCTTGCCGCATTTTCAGATGAAGTTAAATTATCCTCTGAAAATCCTCTTGGAAAACTATACTGCATTTTTCTTGGTGCGTGTCGATACTGATTTAACAATAAAAAGTTATTTTTGTATTTCGGTATCATAACAACCCCGTTTTTTCCGTTTGGTGAAACAATTCGTTCGTAAGGAAAGAACTTTTTCGGAGCTTCAGAATTACTGCTTTTTATAGGATCTACAATCAGTGTATTGAAATTACTCTGATATACGACTCCGAATTTATAGCCATATAATTCTTCTAACTGCATCAGATTTTTTGTTATTGATTCATCATTCACATCTGCAATCGGATAGATCGAAGAATTTTTAAATAAATCTGCATGAGTCCCATTCTTTTGGTATTTTATGTATTTTTTGAGTTCAGGTGAAAGGACTAATGAAATAGGAACCGATTTATTTCTTTTTTCACCGGCCGCAATGTCTGCCATGCAGTTATTGTTGTAAATAGCTGGTTTGGCAAAGGAAATATCAATAGCATCTTTGATTAGGTTGCCTATATCTCCAAGTGCATCTGACAGAGAGGATAGTACTGGACACACATGGGCAAGTCCAGAGGTGACCACTTCACTGACGATCAAAAGAAGCAACCATTCCAGTGCCTGACCGGCGACTGATTTTAGACCGACAGGAATATGGAACCATTTTATGCATGGCAGAAGAGTCAGCCTCTTTGTGGCAGAAAATGCTGTCATATATATCTGAAGCTGATTCTGAAACAGATCTAAGCAACGATCAATGGCAAAAGCCAGAAACAGACATATGATTGCAAGTAACAGGTGTTTTCTTATTGAGGCATGAATTTCTTTTTTATGGTGTTGAACTTTCTTGTTGAAATTATATTCATATCGATAAATAATGCTTTCATTTTCCGCTGTTGTTTTATATGACACGTATCCTGTGTAGCGAGCCGCTATTTTGAACTTGGGTAAAGCTTTCAGCTGTTCAAATTCTTTAAAATACATTGTTTCATCTAATAAATATTTTTCATCAGCAAGATTCCCATCATGCCAGTCTTGGTTTAAACGATTTAAAAAGTCAGAACGAAAAGTTGTTTTTTCACCGCTGAAATTTTCGGACAATTCATTTACATCATAATGCTTTGTAACATTACATATACTTAGCTCGCAGGCGTAATTATAGCAGATATTGATAATTGCCTCTGCATATTGATATGGAGTTTTGCATTTGGATGCATCTTCTTTGAATTTTTGCTTTATTTTATGTAAATAAACAGATCGGTCATTATTACCATTTTGATAACATGAGAGATTCTTTATAATGTGGATTGCTTTATCCCATAATGGATCTTGTGGATTTTCAAATTCTGTTACAAATGTAATAATATTTTGCATTTTTAGTTTTTTATATTCTTCGGGAGCTTTCGGAGGAATATAAATATCGTGTAATGCGCTCAAACGTAGTACGGTTGAGAGCAGCCAATATAATTTTTGCAATATATTACGCATTTCCTGTACGACAGACTCTTTTAAATGGTTGACAGCTTTTTCATCGAATAAAGAACTTTGTTTTAAAATTTTCTTTTTTTTCTGAGTTCCTTCTGAGTTTTCCGGGCTTTTGGTTTCATCGTCTACAAGCTCTTCAAATAGTTCGATCAGCTCTTTTTCGGAGCGATTTGTACCTGTAGAATACTCAAATATTTCAGAAAGATCTGAATATAATAAACTTCGTTTGATTAAGGACAGAAGTCTTCTTTGAGAAGATTTTACAGGCAGGGCAGAATAGATAAATTGTTTTTCTGATTCAACAGAGTTGATCAAATACTGGGATAAACTTCGTATATCACCATACTGGGATATACGGATTGCACCATTTTCAAAAAGTTTGATAAAATATTTCTGGTATTCGGAATCTTTTAATAAACTAAAAAATCCTCTGGAATCCACTAATTGATTATAGGTCAGCACGACAATATTTCCGTTGTTGACAATTTCGTTATATAAAGCTTTTTGTCCGGCTATTATTTCTTCATCTGTTTTTCTTACTGAATCGAGTTCAAATAAATATACATATTCCCTCATAGAGTAGTCCTTTCTGCTTATCAGTTATTTTTAAGTATCTGATATACATAATTTTCGGCTATAATCTTCGGTGTGTCAACTTAAATATTGTTGGGATGGATATTCTGTTTGGAAAATGAGAAAATGGGAGAAGTAAGAGCGTTTACCATTGATAGTTGGAAAATATAGAATAGAATGATATAATTCATAAGGATTTGAATTTCAGATATTTGTTAGAAAGAGAAGGAAAAAGCTATGTCGATTAAAGAACGAGAGGAGCTTTTATTTCAAAAATTAAGAGAAAAAGATCCCGACATTGTAGCCGATGGAGTGATCTGCGAGCAGTTATTTTTAAATGCCAGATATAAGATCGTATATATCTTAAAAGAAGTAAATGGCGGAAAAAGCTGGGACCTGCGGGATTTTGTTTATGAGGGTGGAAGACCACAGACATGGGATAATATTGCACGCTGGACGGAAGGAATTCTGTCCTGGGAAAAAGAATTTCCGTGGTCTGAGATGGAGATGGACAATGAACAGAGACGCTTGGGGGAGTTGAAGAAAATAGCAGCGGTCAATTTGAAGAAAACTTCTGGTGGACATACTTCAAATAATGGTGAAATTTACAGGGCAGCAGTTGATCATCATGACATTATCAAGGAGCAGATTGATTTGTATAAAGCAGACTTTATTATTTGCTGTGGCACGGAGTATGCTTTTATGGATGCATGTTATAAGGACAGAGAGGTTGACTGGAAAATGACTTCAAGGGGAATCTGGTATTTCAGAGATGACAAATCTGTTGTCATCTCATTTTCGCATCCGGAAGCAAGAGTGAAAGATGCGTATTTGTTTTATGCACTGACGGATGCGGTGAAGGAAATCATGCGCTGTGAAGAGTTTGAAGAACAACTATAGGGATTATAAGGAGAAAGTTTTGTAAAATCTGCAAGTGAAAGCAGAAGTATCATATATTGCAATTAGAATATGATAGGATGGCTTGATAAACAATAACATGAGATGTTTTGAAATAAAAAAATTGCACTTGCAGGTTTGAAGAGAAAAGAGATAAATAATAACCTTTTGTGGAGCAATACACAGTTTACATTTTAGAATCTGTGGAAAATATAAAGAAGAAAAATGGAGAATAGATGAAAAAAGTAAGATGGATTATTTTCGGAATGTTAGTAGCTTTGCTTGCAGGATGTTCTGGAAAGAAAACAGCAGAAACTTCTGCGGATGCAAAAAATGCGGAAAGTACAGATGAGAAAAATACGCTTGATTTTGTAGATGCACACGGAGAGTGTTATACGGTGGAAATCAATGAAGCAGTTGCGAAGAATCCGTATGATAAAGCACTTTTTGTAAAAAATGAAAATAAGATCAGCTATGAGGATAAGAAATATACTTCAAGGCTGGGCGTAGATGTATCTGTTTTCCAGGGAGATATTGACTGGGAGCAGGTGAAAGCAGCGGGCTATGAGTTCGCAATTTTGCGGATCGGATATCGTGGCTATGGTGAAGAAGGTACGTTAAATGCGGACGAGAAGTTTGAACAGAATATGGAAAATGCCCGAAAAGCTGGAATAGATGTGGGCGTTTATTTTTTCTCGCAGGCGGTAAATGAAGAAGAGGCAAAGGACGAGGCTGATTTTGTTCTGGAACATTTGAAAGGGCAGGAGCTTCAGATGCCGGTTGTGTACGATCCAGAGCATATTCTGGAAGACGAAGCACGGACGGATGGTGTAACGGGAGAACAATTTACCCAAAATGCGAAGGTATTTTGTAAAGAAATAGAAGAAGCGGGATATGATGCCATGATTTACAGCAATATGCTGTGGGAAGCGTATGAACTGGATCTGGAAAAGCTGTTGGATTATCCGGTCTGGTATGCCGATTATGAAGAACTTCCGCAGACTCCATATAAGTTCACTATGTGGCAGTATTCCAGCACCGGAAGTGTGGCGGGGATTGAAGGAAATGTGGATCTGAATATCCAACTGCTTAAAAAATAAAAAATCTATAGTTGTAATCTTGTGGTCGGCGAAAAAATATAGTATAATCGGAAAGAGAACATATGTTCCCTTGAAAAGTGTTAGGAGGTGCGGCGAATGCCGGAGCAGACACGCAGTTATGTAGCAATTGATCTGAAATCTTTCTATGCTTCGGTGGAGTGCAAGGAACGGAATTTGGATCCGCTTACGACGAATCTGATTGTAGCCGATCCGGAGAGGACAACGAAGACGATCTGTCTTGCTGTTTCTCCTGCGCTGAAAGCATATGGGATTCCGGGAAGGGCAAGACTTTTTGAGGTTGTCCGGAAGGTGAAGGAGATCAATGACGAGCGAAAGCGGAAAAATGGAGGACATGAATTTACCGGGCAATCCTGTGACACCGGGGAATTAAAGGCAGACCGAAGCTTTGCACTGGATTATATCACGGCGGTTCCGAGGATGGCACTCTATATGAAGTACAGCACCCGGATTTATGACATTTACCTGAAGTATGTTGCACCGGAAGACATACATGTCTATTCAATCGATGAGGTTTTTATGGATGTTACCGATTATCTGCATACTTACCGGCTGACACCGGAAGAACTTGCAGGAAAGATAATGCGGGAAATCTATGAGCAGACCGGGATTACGGCGACAGCTGGAATTGGTACGAATCTGTATCTGGCGAAGATTGCGATGGATATCATGGCAAAGCATAGCGAACCGGATGAGAATGATTTCCGGTTTGCAAGTCTGGATGAGATGAGTTATCGCAGATCTTTGTGGAATCACAGACCGCTTACGGATTTTTGGCGTGTGGGAAGAGGCTATGCGAAAAAGCTGGAACAATGTGGACTGTATACCATGGGAGATATTGCCAGATGTTCGGTTGGAAAAGAGAATGAATTTTATAACGAAGAGCTTTTGTATAAAATGTTCGGTGTGAATGCAGAACTTCTGATCGATCATGCCTGGGGGTGGGAACCGTGTACGATTGCAGATGTAAAAGCGTATCAGCCGGAGCATAACAGTGTTGGTGCAGGACAGGTACTACATTGCCCGTATGATGCCCAAAAGGCGAAAATTGTGGTTAAAGAGATGCTGGACCTTTTGACACTTGATCTTGTAGAAAAGCATCTGGTTACGGATCAGATCGTGCTGACTGTCGGATATGATATCGAGAATCTGAGAAGTGGAAAAGGTTATACAGGGGAGGTGACAGTGGACCGGTATGGAAGAAAGATTCCAAAGCATGCACATGGAACAGCGAATCTACGAGAGTATACAGCTTCTGCGAGAATGATAACGGATGCAGTGATGGAACTGTATGACCGGATTGTGAATCCGCATTTAATGGTGCGGCGGATTTCGATGGCAGCGAATCACGTATTGGATGAAAAGAAAGCGGCAGATAAGACAGAATTCCGGCAACTGGATCTGTTTACTGATTTTACCGGAGGCAATGAAAAGAAGCAGCAGGATGAGAAGCTTGAACGGGAGAAGAAGATGCAGGAGGCAGTGCTTTCGATTAAGAAGAAGTATGGGAAGAATGCAATTCTGAAGGGACTTAATTTTCAGGAAGGAGCCACTGCCAAAGCGCGGAATGAGCAGATCGGAGGACATAAGGCATGACAGGATATGAGGATATCATTCATTTACCGCATCATGTATCGGTCAGACATCCGCAGATGTCAAGGCAGGACAGAGCGGCGCAGTTTGCCCCGTTTGCAGCGCTGACCGGACATAAAGATGCAATCAGGGAGACCGAAAGACTGACCGAGCGGAAACGCAGACTCAGTGAGGATTGCAGACAGATATTGGATCTGTATTTACGGGAAGTATGCCAGAGTCAGGAACCACGGGAAGTGGATTTTGAATATTTTGTATCGGATCAGAAAAAGGAAGGTGGCTCTTACCAGAAGAAGTCCGGATGTATCCGGAGGATTGACACCTATCTGAATGAAATCGTACTGCAGAGTGGAGACCGGATTCCGCTTGACGAAATCGTAGACATTGATGGAGTGATTGCCGCGGCTGACGAAGTGTGATAGAATAAATTTTATAATTTCATGGACAAATGCCCATAAATTCAGAAAAGATACAGAAAACCAGGCAGGGAGAATATAGAAAATGAAACCAGTTTACGAAAGATTTATCGAGAATCCGGATTTTACAAAATCAGATTTTGTCGAATTGATAAAATGTGCAGAAGATCCGGAGGCAGTCCGGAGACTGAAAGAGGAAGCAGTCCGTATCCGGGAGATTTATTACGGGAAAAAGGTATTTACCAGAGGGCTGATCGAATATACCAATTATTGTAAGAATGACTGCTATTACTGCGGAATCCGTAAGAGTAATACGAATGCAAAGCGCTACCGTCTGACAGAGGATGAGATCATGGCATGCTGTGAAAATGGGTATGAGCTTGGATTCCGGACATTTGTGCTACAGGGCGGAGAAGATGCTTATTATACGGATGACCGGATGGTGGCGATTATTAAAAAAATCAAGGAGGCATATCCGGAATGTGCACTGACTTTGTCTATCGGAGAAAAGTCTTATGAGAGTTACAAGAGATTTCGGGAAGCTGGAGCAGACCGGTATCTGCTTCGCCATGAAACGGCGAATGAGGAGCATTACCGGAAGCTACATCCGGAGAAAATGAGTCTCGCAGTCCGGAAGAATTGTCTGTATGATCTGAAGAAGCTTGGTTATCAGGTGGGGGCTGGCATGATGGTTGGTTCACCTTATCAGACGACAGAAGATCTGGCAGAAGACCTGGTATTCTTGAAAGAATTGCAGCCGGAGATGGTGGGAATCGGACCGTTTATCCCACATCATGATACGCAGTTTGCAAAAGAACCGGCAGGAAGTGTGGAGATGACACTGTTTTTGCTCGCTGTGATCCGAATCCTGCTGCCGAAGGTACTTCTTCCGGCAACGACAGCACTTGGGACGATGGATCCGCTCGGCAGGGAAAAAGGTCTGCAGGCCGGAGCCAATGTCGTGATGCCGAACCTTTCTCCGGTGAAGAACCGGAAGCAGTATGAGCTTTATGACAACAAGATCTGTACCGGTGAAGAGGCAGCAGAATGTCGCGGATGTATGGGGAGACGAGTAGCAAGTGTTGGATATGAGCTGGTGACAGAGCGTGGGGATGCAGTGTAGAATCGAACGGATTTTCTGTAAAAAATCACTAAAATCCTGTTTCTGATTTTAAACAGATATTACAAAGAAGAAAATTTATTTTGAAAAATTAAAAGGAATTCGGAGAAAGAAAACATTTTTCGATACATTTCGGTGAATTTCGCAAGCTGTCAAACCGGTATTTTCAGTAGCAAAAGAATCTCCCTTTTTACCACTAGGAAAGTACACTGCAGATATGCTACTATATAGAAGTCGACAATACTTATACGCGTAAGAATAGGAGGAACTTGATTTAGCCGTTTCTAATAAAAGACCGCAAGCCTTTCTTGTAACATGCGGCATCAGAAATAGAATATTTTATTTTGAAGCATATGGAAATTGTATATAGATAACCATATATACAAACCGGACACCGGGGAATGGAACCGTAAAAGGTTTCGTTCCCCGGTGTTTGGTTGGAGAATGAAAGGTATCGTTTGAATTTATGGGTGAATTTTTGTTTCAGGCTTCTGAATTTTATCCCTATCGAAATTTACAGTTTTATGGTATGATGAAAAAGTATGTAACCATTGCAGGAAAAGTCGTTTATGATAAAAATATGAGGATTACATGAAAGAAGAAGCTAGCCTGGAAAAGGTCTTGTTTCCGATTCCGAATTTTGGGAGGAATATAATTTGAGTAAGAAAAATGAGTATCAGGGACATCTGATCCGTGAGGTTTACCCGGATTCAATTGCCGAGGCGATGGAGATTGAGCCGGGAGATGTCCTTCTACGAATAAACAACCAGAAAATAGAGGACGTTTTTGATTATCGTTACATGATCAAGGATGAGTATGTAGAAGTGCTGATCCGCAAGCCGGACGGGGAAGAATGGCTTCTGGAGATCGAGAAAGAGTATGATGATGACCTTGGCGTAGAATTTGAAAATGGTCTGATGAGCGACTATCGTTCTTGCAGCAACAAGTGTATTTTCTGTTTTATCGACCAGATGCCGCCGGGAATGCGTGAGACCTTGTATTTTAAAGATGATGATTCCCGTCTGTCTTTCCTGCAGGGCAATTATATTACCCTGACGAATATGAAGCAGAAAGATGTGGACCGTATTATCGAGATGCAGCTTGCGCCGATCAATATTTCTGTGCAGACAACGAACCCGGAGCTGCGCTGCAAGATGCTCCACAATCGTTTCGCCGGAGAAAAGCTGAAATTCCTGGATGATCTGTATGCCGGACATGTGGAGATGAATGGGCAGATCGTACTGTGCAAGGGAGTTAATGATAAGGATGAGCTGAAGCGTTCTATCGAAGATCTGATGAAGTATCTGCCGTTTATGCGGAGTGTGTCAGTGGTTCCGGCAGGACTTTCCAAATACAGGGAGGGACTTTATCCACTGGAGCTTTTTGATAAAGAAGAAGCGGAAGAGGTCATTGATCTGATCGAGAGCTATCAGAAGAAGGCGTATGACGAGTTTGGACTTCATTTTATCCATGCAAGTGACGAGTGGTATATCCTTGCAGAGCGGGATTTCCCAGAGGAAGGACGTTATGACGGATATATCCAGCTGGAAAATGGTGTTGGCATGATGCGGCTCCTACGAGATGAATTTTACCATGCCTTTGAAGAACTTCAGGAAAGTGAAGAATATCCAAAGTTAAAAGAAGGGATCGCACGGACATTTACCATTGCGACTGCAAAGCTTGCGTATCCGACAATTCAGGAATTTGCAGACAGGATCACGGAAGCATTTCCAAAAGTAAAGATCACGGTTGCCTGCATCCGTAATGATTTCTTTGGTGAGACGATCACCGTATCCGGTCTGATTACCGGACAGGATCTGGTGGCACAGTTAAAAGAGAGAAAAGAAGCAGGAGAGGATCTGGGAGATACTCTGCAGATTCCGATCAATATGCTGCGAAGCGGAGAAGAGGTCTTTCTGGATGATCTGACGGTGCAGGACGTGGAAGAGGCACTTGGCATGACGGTGAAGGCAGTGGAGTCCGGTGGTAAGGATTTTCTTGACGCGGCACTGAATTTGGATTATCATACAGAACGAAACAATGAGAATTTTGTATACATCAAAGCATACGACAGAGAGGATGAGTAACTTGAAATTTTCAAAACAGATGTCAGAATCAATTAAACTTGGTGTGATCCTTGCGATTGCCGGTGGATTTATGGATGCCTATTCCTATATGTGCAGAGGAAAAGTATTTGCCAATGCACAAACCGGAAATATTCTGCTTCTTGGAATCAATATTTCAGAGAGAAACTGGCAGATGGCACTCCACTATCTGGTTCCGGTGCTGGCATTTGCCATTGGAATCGCCCTTGCGGATCTGGTGAAAATACGGACGAAAGATTTGACACTTCTGCACTGGAGGCAGATTTCGGTATTCTGTGAGGCAGTGATCCTACTGAGTGTCAGCTTTATCCCACAGGATTTTAATCTGGTGGCGAATGCACTCACGTCCCTTGCATGTGGGATTCAGGTGGAAAGCTTCCGCAAAATCCATGGAAACGGAATTGCAACCACCATGTGCATCGGAAACTTACGAAGTGCGACCCAGCATATGTGCAGTTATGCGAACACGAAGGATAAAGAGTATATCAAGAAAGGACTTTTGTACTATGGAATCATCTTCTTCTTTGTGATCGGTGCAGTTATCGGAAATGCCTGTGTGGAAATGTTTGCTGAAAAGGCACTTCTGATCGCTTCTGCAATTCTGGCGGTTGCTTTTGTGATGATGTTTGTTGATGGAGAAAAAGAACAATGCAAATAAAGCAGATCGCGTATATAAGATCTGATTTTGTGGAGAAATTCGGGATTCCGCGACAGAGTAATCTTGCGGATACCCGGGCAGAAATCCATTTTCTGCCGGAATATCAGAATGCGGATGCACTGCGGGAAATCGAGGCGTATGATTATCTGTGGCTGATCTGGGAATTTTCGGAATCTATCCGGGATACCTGGAGCCCGACGGTACGTCCACCGCGGCTTGGTGGTAACAGACGGGTGGGAGTTTTTGCCACCCGTTCTCCATTTCGCCCGAATCCGATCGGACTTTCTTCCGTAAAGCTTATGGGGGTGGAATTCCGGGAAAAAGAAGGTCCGGTGCTGATCGTGGAAGGTGCGGATCTTCTGGATATGACGCCGATCTACGATATCAAGCCCTACCTTCCATACGTGGATAGCCACCCGGAGGCAAAAGGCGGTTTCGCGGAAGAAAAGAAAGATTATAAATTGGATGTGAATTTCCCGGAAATGTATTTGGAACAGATTCCGGCTGAAAAAAGAGCAGCACTGATTCAGATCCTGGAGCAGGATCCGAGACCTTCTTATCAAAAGGATCCAGTCCGGATTTACGGCATGTCTTACGCGGGAATGGAAATTCATTTCCGGGTAGACAAAGAAACACTTTATGTGACGGAGGTAGAAAGGTCATGAAAATCTATCTGGCGCCAATGGAGGGCATTACAGGTGAGGTATACCGCAGGGCGTATCACACCTTTTTTGAACCAATGGATAAATATTTTACACCATTTTTAAATCCAAACCCGAAAGGCAAATTCAGCAGACAGGAATGGAATGAGATCCTTCCGGAAAATAATGAGGGCATGTATACCGTTCCGCAGATCCTGACCAACCACGCCGAGGATTTCATCCGCCTGGCCCGGCAGTTGAAAGAATTCGGATATGAAGAAGTCAATCTGAACCTTGGCTGCCCCTCCAAAACAGTCGTCAACCGGAAAAGGGGATCCGGTTTTTTGTTTTATCCCGATGAACTGAATCATTTCCTTGCCGAAGTTTTCAATCAACTCGATATGAAAATCTCTATCAAAACAAGAAGCGGTAAATATGATCAGGAAGAGTTCGAAGAGCTTCTGGATATCTATAACCAATATCCTCTGGAAGAACTGATCTTTCACCCAAGAGTCCAGCAGGATTACTACAAAAACAAACCCGACTGGACCACTTTTGCCTACGGCTTCCGGAACAGCAAAAATCCTCTGGTCTATAATGGAGACATTTTTTCAGCGGAAGACTACAAAATTTTCCAGGAGAAATTTCCCGAAGCAGAATGCATCATGCTCGGAAGAGGAATTCTGATGAACCCATTTTTTCCGGCAGTTATAAAAGGGAAATCTACATTTGACACCAAGAAGATTGCTACATTCTGCGATCATCTTCTTGATGCCTATATCGAAAAATCTCCAGAAGAAAAAAACGCAGTAGTCAAAATGAAAGAACTCTGGTGGTATCTTGGCAAAAACTTTAAAAACAGCGAAGAATATCTGACGCAAATCCGCAAAAGCCAGACCATCCGGGAATACCGGATGGCGGTTGAATGTTTATTGAAAGAGTGCCCATATGAATAAAGCGTATCTTCAAGAAACACCTTCCACCTGGAACAACGGTCAAGCGCCCCTCCCCCGGTTTTATCAATTTCTCGTACTGTGGAAAAAGAGTAAATTTTAGTCGAGTGTCTAAGTCCCAAAAAGAATCCTGTCCCATTCCGATGATTGTGTAATGGAATGGGGCAGGATTCTTTTTGGGACGCATCTTGCGACAAAATCCCCCTATTTTCTAGTAAAATTGCATAAAACCACAGGCGTTAGCTTTGACTAAGATTCACAAAAATCTGAAAAACATTAGAATTTAAACTAATTTTCTGATAAAATAAAGAAGTAGAGATTCGGCAAGTTTAAGAAAGAAGGAAGAGAATGTACGAAGTAGGAGATTTGATTGTTTATGGCCGGACAGGAATTTGTGAAGTGACTGAAATTACGACGCTGAAAATGGATGGAGTGCCGAAGGACAAACTGTATTATATTCTGAGACCGGTACGTGAAAAGCATGGAAAAGTATTTACACCGGTAGACAATGAGAAGATTGTCATGAGAAAAGTCATTTCCAAAGAAGAAGCAGAAGAATTGATCCGTGAGATTCCACAGATCGAAGGACTCTGGATCGGAAGCGAGAAGCAGAGAGAGGAAAAGTACAAGGAATGCATGAAAAGCTGCAAATGTGCAGAATGGGTGCGGATCATCAAGACTCTTTATCAGCGGAAGATGTCCCGCCTGAAGCAGGGAAAGAAGATCACGGCGACTGACGAGCGTTATCTGAGGATGGCAGAAGGCAACCTGTATTCGGAGCTTTCCATAGCACTTGGGATTCCGGAGAGCGGAATGGAAGCCTATATCACGAATCAAATAAATGAGACAGAGGAACCGGTACTTTGCTGATGCAAGGAACCGGTTCTTCCGGGTATAATGGATGTGAAAAAAATGGTGGTAGCAGCGAAAAAGGGTGATTTTACAGAACATTTGCCACTTCCTGTTTTTTGTGAAAAATGGGTTCTTCAAATAGAGATCATTCTATGCTATACTGTTTTAGATAAAACAAAAAATGAGGTGTAATCATGGATAAAGAATTAGAACTTGTGGAGCATAAAGCTTCAATCCTGATAGATGCATTACCATATATCAGAGACTTTAATCAGAAGACAGTAGTTATCGAGTACGGATGTGCCGAGTGGCTCAGTGGAGTGGAAGAGCAGAGACTGATGCAGGATATCGTTCTTTTAAAGAGCGTTGGTATGCGTCCGATCGTGGTACATGATACCCGTATGGGACTGGACAAATTCCGTGAAAATAAGCGGATTGCCAAGCTTCTTGAACTCTGTGGAGTTAAGGCAATCGGTATCTGCGGCGTGGATACCGAGACGATTGGTCTGATGCTGGACAATGATTATATTCCGGTCATCGTGCCAAATGATATCGACAACGAAAGCGAATATATTGATCCAAGAGAGACTGCACTTGAGATTGCAGAGAAGATGCAGGCGGACAAGCTGGTTTATCTGTCAAAATATCCTGGAATTTACAAAGACGAAGAGAGAAAAGATATTTATTATAAGATTACCGTCCCGGAAGTAGAAAAACTGCGCAAAGAACGTAATTTCCCGAAAGAATTTGACGAGATCATCGGCTATGGTCTTCAGGCATCAAAAAATGGTGTCAACCGTGTACATATTCTGGACGGAAGAATCCGTCACGTTCTTCTGATCGAATTCTTCAGTGTAAACGGAGCCGGAACGATCTTCATTGAAACAGAAGCAAAATTATATCTTCACGAACTTGGCAAATAGGAGACGGCTCGATGAAGAAAATGACAGGAAAGAATACACTGATGCTCTTTTTGACCGCATTTATCTGGGGAACAGCTTTTGTAGCACAGAGCGTGGGGATGGATTATATCGGGCCCTTTACATTTACCTGTGTACGCTCTTTAATCGGTGGGATTTTTCTGATTCCATGTATCTGTTTTCTGGACAAATGGCGTGCGAAAAATGACGGAGCAGAAAGACAGAAAAAAGCAGATAGGAAAGAAGAAAAAAAGAATGTCATCCTGGGTGGAATCTGTTGTGGACTGGCACTTTGTGTGGCAAGTAACCTGCAGCAGATCGGAATACAGTACACAACGGTAGGAAAAGCCGGATTTATTACAGCACTTTATATCGTGCTTGTGCCGATCTTTGGAATTTTTCTGAAAAAGAAAGCCGGAGTGAGAATCTGGATAAGCGTGGCAATTTCTGTCGCAGGCTTGTATTTGCTGTGTATTACCGATAAGCTGGTACTTGCAAAAGGAGACATTCTGGTACTGCTATGTGCGGTTATATTTACCATCCACATTCTGGTGATCGATTATTTTTCACCAAAAGCAGACGGTGTGCGGATTGCCTGCACCCAGTTCTTTATAACCGGAGTTTTGTCGGCAATTCTAATGTTTTTATTTGAAACACCACGGCTGTCAGATATTTTCGCAGCAGCAGTACCGGTACTTTATGCCGGAGTTCTCTCAAGTGGTGTAGCCTATACCCTCCAGATCGTGGCACAAAAAGATGCCGATCCAACCGTGGCATCCCTGATCCTCAGTCTGGAGTCCGTATTCTCTGTCCTCGGAGGCTGGGTGATATTAGGTCAGAAACTAAGTATCCGAGAAATAGCAGGATGCATTCTGATGTTCAGCGCCATCATCCTCGCTCAGTTGCCAGGAAAGCCGGAAAATAAAGAAGCTTAGCTCTAATCAATTGTAGAAATTGTAGTGTCAAAGCAAAACCGATCAGTGAGCCAAAGCTACCGCTTTCCGTTCATTACATTGAGCACACGCCAAAACATTCAAATCAGGGAAAACCAGCAGAATGTACAAATGATTTTATTTCAATTCCAATTGTTGTGCAATGGAGAGAAGACTCAAAAATCATTGAAGCCATTGCTGAAAATGATTTTCGTTTTCAGAGGCTTCTCGGAATGGTTTGCACAACGGAAGTGAAATAAAATCATTTGTACATTCTGCGTCAATCCCTCAATCTATAAAATTTTTGCGCTACCCACCCTCAATGTAATAAACTTAGAACTTCCATTTTAAACCCAGGTATGCTATACTAAACCCAGGTATGCGAAAGTATCTTAAAAACCAAGAGACAGGAGCAAAGACAGATGAAAAGAGTTCTTTTAAAATTAAGCGGAGAAGCACTTGCAGGAGACAAAAAGACAGGTTTTGATGAGGCAACATGCATTGGCGTTGCAAAGCAGGTAAAGCAGATCGTAGATCAGGGAATCCAGGTTGCAATCGTAACCGGAGGCGGTAATTTCTGGAGAGGAAGAACCAGTGAGACGATCGACCGTACCAAAGCTGACCAGATTGGAATGCTTGCAACGGTGATGAACTGCATCTATGTATCCGATATTTTCAGACATGTAGGCATGAAGACAGAGGTTTTCACTCCATTTGTCTGTGGAGCATTCACTTCCCTGTTTTCAAAAGATGCAGCAGTGGAAGCACTGAACGAAGGAAAAGTAATCTTTTTCGCAGGTGGCACAGGACATCCGTATTTTTCAACAGATACAGGAGCTGTTCTCCGTGCAATTGAGATTGAAGCAGATGCAATGCTTCTTGCAAAAGCAATTGACGGAATCTATGACAGCGATCCGAAGGTGAATCCGGAAGCGAAGAAGTATGATGAGATTTCTATTCAGGAAATCATCGATAAGAAGCTTATGGCAGTAGATCTGACCGCATCGATCATGTGCCTTGAGAATAAGATGCCGATGCTGGTATTCGGACTGAACGAAGAGAACAGTATCGTAGAGACAATGAGCGGTAATTTCAACGGAACAAAGGTGACTGTATAAGCAGCACCCATTAAGGGAGGATAACATATGAACGAAAAATTAAAAATATACGATGAAAAGATGCAGAAAACCATCCATGCACTGGATACAGAGCTTGCTTCTATCCGTGCAGGACGTGCAAACCCGAATATTCTGAACAAATTAACGGTAGAATATTATGGAACACCGACACCGATCCAGCAGGTAGCGAACATTTCTGTTCCGGAAGCACGTATGATCCAGATCCAGCCATGGGAAAAGAAGATCATCAAAGATATTGAGAAAGCAATCCTGATGTCTGATATCGGAATCAATCCAACAAACGATGGTACTGTTATCCGTCTGGTATTCCCGGAACTGACAGAGGAACGAAGAAAAGAACTGGTGAAAGATGTTAAGAAAAAAGGAGAAGCATCCAAGGTTGCAGTCCGTAACATCCGCCGTGATGGAAATGATGCATTCAAGAAGCTGAAAGGCACAGACGTTTCAGAGGATGAAATTCAGGATCTTGAAGATCAGATCCAGAAGCTGACTGACAAATACATCAAGGAAGTTGATGCAGCAGTCGATGCAAAGTCAAAAGAAGTTATGACAGTATAAGAAGGAAAGATAAGGGGCGGCGAGATGTTTGGCGCCTCTTTTCCTTTTTTATATCAGCAAATTTAGTATCAATCAAGAGAGGATTAAAAGATGAATGTACCGCAGCATATAGCCATTATCCTTGACGGCAACGGACGATGGGCGAAAGCAAAGGGAATGCCGAGAAACTACGGGCATGCGCAGGGCAGCAAGAATGTGGAAAAGATCTGTGAGGCTGCTTATAAGATGGGTGTCAAATATCTGACGGTCTATGCGTTTTCCACAGAGAACTGGAGTCGACCGAAGAGTGAAGTGGATGCACTGATGAAGCTTCTTCGTAACTATATGAAAACCTGTCTGAAGACGGCGGAAAAGAACCGGATGCGTGTCCGTGTGATCGGAGATAAGACAGGTCTGGATGAAGATATCCGTACCAGAATTAAGGAACTGGAAGAGGCATCAAAAAATAATGACGGACTGAATTTCCAGATTGCGATCAATTATGGAAGCAGAGATGAGATGATCCGTGCCATGCGAAAAATGACAAAAGACTGTGCAGATGGCAGATTTGCACCGGAGGAGATTACAGAAGAACTGTTTGAAGGATATCTGGATACACATGGGATTCCGGATCCGGATCTTCTGATCCGTACCAGCGGAGAACTCAGACTTTCCAATTATTTGTTATGGCAGCTTGCTTATACAGAATTTTATTTTACAGATGTTCCGTGGCCGGATTTTTCAAAAGAAGAATTAGAAAAAGCAATTGAGCAATATAATAGCAGAGACAGAAGATACGGCGGAATCAAGGAGGACGAAGAAAATGTTTAAGACAAGATTACTCAGCGGAATTGTACTGGTTATCATTGCATTTGCAACGATCTTCCTTGGTGGGGATGTATTGTTTGCAACACTTCTGATCATCAGTCTGATCGGAGTTTCCGAGCTTTACAAGGTTGTAAAGATTGAGAAAGCACCACTCGGAATCGTAGGCTATATAGGTGTAGTTGCATATTATTTTCTGATCCGTGCACAGAAAAAAGAAGATCTGATGATGTTTGCAATCATTTTGCTGATCCTTGTAATGGCAGTTTATGTATTTGCCTTTCCGAAATATGTGTCTGAACAGGTAATGACTGCGTACTTTGGCGTATTTTATGTGGCGATTATGTTATCCTATATTTATCAGACACGTCTGTTGAAAGACGGACTTTTCCTCGTGGGACTTGTATTTTTATGTTCCTGGGGATGTGATACCTGTGCGTACTGTGTGGGTGTACTGATCGGAAAGCATAAGATGGCACCGAAGCTCAGTCCAAAGAAATCCATAGAGGGCGGAATCGGTGGACTTGCAGGCGCAGCACTTCTCGGCGCGCTTTACGCTCTTGCAATCAATAAATGGGGTGGTGCTTCGGCAGGAGTCGTCGAATATGCGCTGATCTGTTTTGTTGGTGGAATCATTTCCATGATCGGGGATCTTGCAGCATCTGCGATCAAGAGAAATCATGAGATCAAGGATTACGGAAAACTGATTCCGGGACACGGTGGAATCCTGGACCGTTTCGACAGTGTGATCTTCACGGCTCCGGTGATTTATTATCTGGCAGTTGCACTGATGTAATCTGACAGGAGGTTTCAAATGAAAAAAATAGCAATATTAGGTTCAACAGGTTCGATCGGAACCCAGACACTTGAGGTGATCCGTGAGAACAAAGATATCGAAGTGACAGGGCTTGCGGCAGGGACAAATGTGGATCTTTTGGAAAAACAGATCCGGGAATTCCAGCCAAAACTTGTGGCAATGTGGACAGAGGAGAAGGCAAAGGAATTGAAAAGCCGGATCCGGGATCTGGATGTAAAGGTTGTTTCCGGAATGGATGGACTTCTGGAGATTGCCACGATGGAGGAAAGTGAGATCCTTGTAACGGCGATCGTGGGTATGATCGGTATCCGTCCGACAATTGCAGCGATCAAAGCCGGAAAGGATATTGCCCTTGCAAATAAAGAGACACTGGTTACGGCAGGGCATATCATTATGCCGCTTGCAAAGGAATGTGGTGTGAAGATCCTTCCGGTGGACAGTGAACACAGTGCCATTTTCCAGTCTCTGCAGGGAAGCCATGGAAAGAATGAACTGAAGAAGATCCTGCTTACGGCATCCGGTGGCCCGTTCCGTGGAAAGAAGCAGGAGGATCTTCTGAATATCCGTGTGGAAGATGCTTTAAAGCATCCGAACTGGGCGATGGGACGTAAGATTACGATCGATTCTTCGACCATGGTCAATAAAGGACTGGAAGTGATGGAAGCCAGATGGCTTTTTAATGTGGATATTGATGATGTGCAGGTGGTTGTACAGCCGCAGAGTGTGATCCATTCTATGGTAGAGTATGTGGACGGAGCAGTGATCGCACAGCTTGGTACTCCGGATATGAAGCTGCCGATCCAGTATGCACTTTATTATCCGGAAAGAAGATTTCTTCCGGGAGAACGTGTGGATTTCTGGAGTATCGGACACCTTGATTTTGAAAAGCCGGATATGGATACCTTCTACGGGCTTGCACTTGCTTACGAGGCAGGGCGATGCGGTGGAACACTTCCGACGGTATTTAACGCAGCAAATGAACTTGCAGTCAGCCAGTTCCTGAACCGGGAGATTAAATATCTGGAAATTACAGAGATTATCGAAGACTGCATGAAAGCACATAAGACAATTGCGAATCCGACTGTGGAACAGATTCTGGACACAGAGCAGGAAACGTATGACAGAATCAGAAGCAGGAGGTAGCAAATGGGAATCGTACTGGCGATTTTACTTTTTGGATTCATCGTATTTTTCCATGAACTGGGACATTTTCTTCTGGCGAGGATTAATGGAATCAATGTGTATGAATTTTGGATCGGAATGGGGCCGACACTGGCACACAAAAAGATCGGAAATACAGACTACTGTCTGAAAATACTGCCGATCGGCGGTGCATGTGTGATGGGGGAAGATGAGAAAGAGGATCTGTCAGAGGGAAGCTTCAACAGCAAATCGCCGTGGCGCAGGATCTCGGTCATTGCCGCAGGTCCGGTATTTAACTTTATTCTTGCCTTTATTGGTGCATTCATTATTATCTGCTTTGTCGGTGTAGACAAACCGGTCATAGGAACGGTAAATGCAGGAACGCCTGCAGCTGAGGCAGGGCTTCAGGCAGGGGATGAGATTGTAAAGATCAATGATAAGAACATCCATATTTTCAAGGATATTTCTACTTACAATCAGTTTCATCAGGGACAGACGATGAAGATTGTATACAAAAGAAATGGCGAAAAGAATACGGTTTCCGTTACCCCGGAGAAGAATGACAGTGGATATTATCTGATTGGAATTACGAGCAGCAATTATGTTAAGACCAATGTATTTGAGACTGCCGCATACAGTGCGTATAATGTTAAATACTGGATCAATCTGACGATTGACAGTTTGAAACAGCTTGTGACAGGACGGATCGGAGTGGATCAGTTATCTGGACCGGTGGGCATTGTGAGCGCGGTGGATACCACGTATAAGGAAAGCAAATCTGGTGGAGCACTGTTGATTTTTCTGAATCTTCTGCAGATGACGATCCTGCTTTCAGCGAACCTTGGAGTGATGAATTTACTTCCGCTTCCGGCACTGGATGGAGGCCGTCTGGTATTTCTGATCGTGGAAGTGATCCGCGGAAAGCGGGTGCCTCCGGAAAAAGAAGGGTATGTACATCTGGCAGGAATGGCACTTCTTCTTTGCCTGATGGTATTTGTGATGTATTATGATATCCGGAGAATCTTCTTTTAGTGATATTGGAAAATTTTACGAAGCACTTCGATTGGCTACAATTGAGGTGCTTTGTGTTAGGTGCATCAGTGGATGCATATTTTGATGGAAATTATTTTACAGAAAGAAGGATGGAAAAATGCGTGAGCAGCTTACAGAAAGTGATGTAAAGAAAATTGAAGAGGAAATCCAGCATCGCAAGCATGTGATCCGTAAGGAAGCCATTGAAGCGGTCAAGGAAGCGCGTGCGCAGGGAGACTTAAGTGAGAACTTTGAATACCATGCAGCAAAAAAATATAAGAACCAGAATGAAAGCCGGATCCGGTATCTGGAAAGAATGCTGAAAAATGCGGAGATTGTATCCGATACTTCCGAAGAAGGTGTTGCCGGAATCAATAACCGTGTGACCGTATATTTTCCGGAGGATGACGAGGAAGAAACCTATAAGCTGGTTACTTCGATTCGTGGGAATTCAATTCATAATTATATCAGTACCGAATCTCCAATCGGAAAGGCAATCTTCGGGCATAAAGCAGGAGAGACTGTGAAGGTGAAGGTTAGCGATGATTATTCGTATGAGCTTGTGATACGGAAGATTGAAGATACGACGGATGATGAGGAGGATAAGATCCGGGCGTTTTAGTTTGAAGGTCATTAACAGTTAAAGATAAATTATAAAATCATATAAGTAGATATTGAGTTTTATAAGATATTAGACTAGAATATTATTGAAAGGAGTTGATACTTTGAGTAAATATTATTCTATACACGAATTTTCAAAAATTATAGGCGTATCTGCTCAGACATTACGAAATTGGGATGCAAATGGAAAACTTCATCCGCATCATACTACAGTAAGTGGCTATAGATATTATTCTG
>OLPE01000432.1_pt1 | contig 42862 bp, 36 predicted proteins | sample 1671901 | NCBI WGS metagenome assembly OLPE01 (sample SAMEA3136624, study PRJEB25190) | human gut metagenome | biome: human gut; feature: human-associated habitat; material: faeces | place: Austria | collected 2013 | reverse complement strand
TTTTTTTCCGGGGTCTGCAACACCTCTATCACCAGTTCAAATCTGGTTGGCGCCTTTATAACAAAAATCCTGTCCGATTCGGGCAGGATTTTTCTGTTATGGTGACGAGAAAAATGCGAAAAAGGACACGGTGGAGTGTATGAGACTTGAATTACGACAGAAACAAAAACAGATTTTGACAGAGAAAATGATACAGTCCGTGGAAATTTTACAGATGACTTCGCAGGAACTAAAGGAATATGTGAATGAAGTAATGCTGGAGAATCCGGTTGTAGAATTGGATGAACATGTAAATGAAAATACCGGAACAGAAGATAAAACAGGCAAACTGGGTGAAACAGTGCATATTTAAAACCATATCGTCTGGCAGACGCAGCGGAAGAGATCGGAATACATGAATCGACAGTGAGTCATACAGTGATGCGATTATAACAAAATTATTAAATGAAAAGGGAATCCAGATTTCCAGAAGAACCGTTGCAAAATACCGGGATCAGGAAGGAATACCGGGAGCATCCGGAAGAAAGGACTGGAAACAGGACTCCGTTGTCTGATTTTTAACTGTTCTTTATAAATGTCGTGTGGCATTTTGGGCAGGTGATCTCAATCCGTCCTTTGCCACGCGGGATTCTTATTTTCTGCTTGCATCCCGGACACCGGTAAATATGATGTGTCTTGCGCTGCAGCATCATACTTTTCTTATGGAAGAACCAGCTGCGGATCTTCGCGGTCTTTCCAAGAAAGAGTTGATTTTCGTGGGAACGTTTATAAATATTTCTGGAAAACATTCGGTAATAGGAATAAATAATGAGCACCCAGGAAAGGAGAGACAACTTGGAATTAGATGTCCATCCGGCGATCAGCATAATTGCGAGTCCCAGCCCGACTGTCCATTTTCCTAATGTATCTATTCCGTATCTTCCATACATGAATTGCATAAATTTTTCTTTGAACCGATTCATATCTCACACCTCTGATTTCTATAAGATTATTTCTATATTTCATAATGATATACCCACAGATTTTAAAGTCAATTAAGAAGAAGTGAAAGGTCATTAAAAAAGTATAAAATGATGTTTTGACAAAAAACGGGGGGGGTGGGGTATACTGAAAACGTCGATTACATAAATTAAAATATTTTATATTTTATAAAACTTATCCGGGAATTTATTTGTCTAATAGACAGCAGGGAAATTGATGAGAGAAGGAGAGAGACAGATGAAGAAAAGAAAAAAATGTATAGGCGTTGTAGTCGTATTTTTTCTGGCACTGGTGATGGCGGTTCAGGTAAAGGCGGCAGGAAGTGCAGATGAAACGCAGGTGTTAAAAGAAAATGAGACAACCGAAGTGACGATGAATGCAGATGGAAAGGCGGCAGTAAAATTCGTGCCGGAGAAGACACAGAAGTATTTATTCAAAACAGCAGTGACACACACAAAAGATGTATTAAAACTGCGAAATGAAAAGAGTGGTTCAGAGAAATCAGTGGCGCTGACGAAGACATATACAGCGGATGGCATCCGTATGGTCAGCAGAAAACTGGAAAAAGGACAGACATATATATTATATGTAGAGAATCCGAATAGTCAGGAGACACAGAAAGTTAGTGTATACAATGATCTTGGTTATGGCATGAAGGATTTTCAGGAGGCAGCAGGTGAAAAACTGACAGCACAGACAAATCAAAGATATGCAGAGTATTATAAGCTGGAGATCCCGGAAGAATCAGCATATAAGATCCATCTTTCCCAGGAGAGTTTTGGTCAGGAAGCAGAAGTGGATGTATATGATACGGATATGGAAAAGGTGTCAGCAAATACCCAGCGTGTAGATGCAAATGGCACATGGAGAGATAATATTTATCATCTGAATGCAGGAATCTATTATGTTGAGGCGAAGATGGTCCAGAGTTACGGAATCGATTATACCGGAAGGGAAAGTTCATATAGTCTTTCACTGAAAGAGCCGGTTTTACATACAAAACTGGTGAATCCGGCTCCGACAATGATGGAAGCAGGCGAATCTACACTATTCAAAAGTGATAGTTATGAACCATATGATGCAGAGGATGCGGCAGAACTTACATCCAGTAAACCGGATGTTGTAAAAGCAAGCCGGCAGACGCTGACCGCAGTGTCCGCAGGTTCTGCAACAATTACAGCAAAAAATGCTGCCGGAGAGGTGACGGCAACTTGGAAAGTCCGTGTGATCAATCCTCCGCTTCAGACTTTGAAGGAAAGCGGTTTTACAAATAATGTAATTGTTGGTGGAGGAGCAACTTTTACATTTATTCCTTCTAAAACACAGAAGTATACATTTATGTATAGTAAATCAAACAGTGCCAACATTGTCCGAGAGACTTTGATGGACGAAGACGGAAATGAGATAGACTGGTCTGCCCAGATGTTGATTGGGGTTTACAAGCGAAATGTGACACCGGTACTTACGGAAGGAAAATCATACTACATCCAGGCGGAAACCAAATCTGACAAAACAGAAAAACAACAGATGGTGGCTCTTTTACCAAACACAACATTATCGACAACGCAGGCAGATATCTGGGAGAAACCATATGAAAATACATTTACATCCGGTATTGCAGATGCAGGAATGCCTGCGAGTACAGTAGTGAAAGTGAATTTTGAGAAAGCCGGGACTTATGTGCTGACAGACAGCGCAGATGAAGAGTCGCTGGATGCGACAAAATTGGAACTTTACACATTGGATATTGACAAAATTGCAGGAAAGAGCCAGAGAGTGGGGCTTGCGAAAGAGACGCAGTTTGAGATCCCTGAGGCGGGAACTTATTATCTGGCGATCAATGTGGAAGCAGACGAAGCTGACTACAGCATTCAGGGACGTGAAGGTACTTTGACACCTCAGCCGGAGCCGACACCGGAACCAAAGCCGGAGACGGTAAAAGTATCCAAGATTAAGATTACCGGTGCCACAAAAATTGTGGCAGCCGGAAAATCAGTACAGTTAAAAGCAGCAGTTGCTCCATCCAAAGCAGTGAACAAAGCAATAACATGGAAGAGCAGTAACACGAAATATGCAGTTGTTTCCAAAAACGGAAAAGTAACAACAAAGATAGCAGGAAAAGGAAAACATGTAACTATTACAGCGACAGCAAAAGACGGTAGTAAAGTTTCAGGAAACTATAAGATCAAAATCGCAAAAGGAATCGTAAAGAAAGTAAATGTAACAGCGCCAAAGACAGTAAAAGCCGGAAAAACAGTGAAGTTAAAAGTCAAGGTGACTGCAACTGCAGGTGCATACAAAACACTGAGCTGGACAAGCAGCAATACAAAATATGCGACAGTTTCCAAAACCGGAAAAGTGACAGCAAAGAAAGCCGGCAAAGGCAAGACCGTGAAGATTACAGCAAAAGCTCTGGATGGATCAGGGAAAAAAGCAGTCGTGAAACTGAAGATTAAATAAGGAACGGGATGGCAGATATCCACAGCATGACGAAAGAATACAAAATTAAAGATTGAATATGGAGAGAGGACTGTAATATGCAATTGAAAAAGAATAAATGCAAAAAGAACAGATGGAAAAAATATACAGGCATACTGGTAATTGCGGCATTGGCGCTGGGAGTATCGATTCAGGTACATGCAGCAGATACAAAGAAATTAGTGGAAAATGGAACGGCAGAAGTAACATTTGACGGAAGAAAAGGAAGTGCGGTATTTACTCCGTCAAAATCCGGCCAGTATGTGATTACAACAAGTGCGGAAAATGACTGGGATTATGTCACCTGCGATTCGATCATCAATCCGGAGACAGGAAGTGCGACAGCCATATCTTCGGATCAACGAATTGATACAACGAAAGAACATCGCATTATAATGACATTTCAAAAGGGAAAAGAATATAAGCTCCATATGACACTGAAAGATGGCAGTAAGCTGACAAGTGAAAACATCGGACTGTACACGGATCTGGGGCATGGACTGGAAACAATTTCCGGTTTTGATCCGCAGAAAGGAAAACTGGTTACCGGTGAAGCGGGTACAACACTTTACAAAGTAATCATTCCAAAAGCAGGATACTATACAGCATATACAGAAACGACAAAAACTACGAATACATGGTTCCGTATGTACGATGCAAAGGCAAACGAACTGAAACTGCAGGGTGGAGGACAGCGCATAGACAAAGAAACGGTAGGACAGATCATTCCAAATGTACGGGCGGTATTTAAATTAGATGCCGGTACATATTATATTTCCGCAGATATGATAGAGAGAACAGATGATATTGTGGATACTATGCCGAAGTATTCAATGCTGTTCCGCGAAACAATCATGCCAACAGGGATGGATGTTGTAGATCCGAGAGAATTGAAAGAAGGAGAGGCAGCTTCGATCACTTACCACAAATACCTTCCGGAGGATTGCGATGTTGTTGAAATTACATACAAATCCAGCAATGAGAAGATAGCGATTATCAAACAGGTAAATGGACGGACGAAAGTTTACGGAAAAGCGGGAGGTACAGCAACAATCACAGCCTATAATCTAGTTGGAACAAAGATTGCCAGCTGGGATGTGAAAGTTGACGGGAATCCACCGGCTCCAGATCCGAAGCCGACACCGGTGAAGGTTTCAAGAATATCGATTTCCAGTGCAACAAAGATAGTTGCATATGGTAAATCAGTGCAGCTTAAGGCAATAGTCACACCGGCAAAAGCAGCGAACAAGGCAGTGACCTGGAAGAGCAGCAATACGAAATATGCAACCGTTTCGTCAACCGGAAAAGTGACAACAAAGAAAGCCGGAAGAGGAAAAACGGTTACGCTCACTGCAACAGCAAAAGACGGAAGTAAAGTCAGCGGCAAGTATACCATCAAGATTGCAAAAGGAATTGTAACAAAGATTAAGATAACCGGCGCTTCTTCCGTGAAAAATGGAAAAACTGTGGCATTAAAAGCAAAAATAACGGCAACAGCAGGAGCATATAAAACTCTGACCTGGACAAGCAGCAATACAAAATATGCGACGGTATCATCAGCCGGAAAAGTGACAGCAAAGAAAGCCGGAAAAGGCAAAAAAGTGAAGATTACTGCAAAGGCAAAAGACGGCTCAGGCAAATATGGAACAATAACGATTAAAATAAAATAAATAATGCGAGAAAAAGGCAGCTATAGAAAGCTTTCCTGTTATGAGGAGGTGATGAGCTGTCTTTTTTATATAATGAGAACTAGAAATGTTGTTTTTGATATATAAAACTCTTCGGGAGGAAGGACACTCTTTTTTTGAACACCGATTATGGTATTTTATTGGTTTGTTATAATAGAAAAACCAAAGGAGACGCGTACTTGCGAGGACAGCAGAGTATTGCAGAAAATTGCATCTGGCACAAGAATGGGGGAAAGGCACATGCTTTATTAATTGGCACTGGCAGAAGTAGGAAAGGCTTGTTATAATGTAAAGACAAGAGTTGAAGGAGTGATTCGGATGAGTAAAAGAAAACATCACAGAGGAAGAAGGAAGAAAAATAATTTTCTACTGAATATCATTTTAGTGATTGCGGTGATTGTATTCTGCGTTTCCGGATATAACCTTCTGAAAATCGGAAAAGGCTACAAAGACGGACAGAATGAATATGAGAAAATACGCAAGCTGGCAGTGACACAGGATAAAGATTCGGGAAGACCCGTAGATGAGTTTCAGGTGGATTTTGATAAGTTGAAGAAAATAAATGCAGATACGATAGGATGGATTCGTTTTTCTCCGAAACCGAAGGAAATTAATTATCCGATTGTGCAGGGGAAAGACAACCAGACTTATCTGCATAAAACATTTTCAAATAATGAGAATACGCTGGGAAGCATTTTCTTAGATTCAAATGCAAATGCGGATTTTGCAGACGGCAACAGTATCGTGTACGGGCACCGCATGAAAGACGGCTCCATGTTCCGGCATTTGCAGGATTATGATACGAAGAAATTCTGGAAGAAATATCCGTATTTTTACATTTACACATTAGATGGAAGAAAATTAACTTACATTATATATGCTGCGGGAGTGACGACAGAGAAATCCGATGTGTACCAGACAGATTTCTCGGACGATGCAATGTTTCAATCATTTACGAAAGCAGCAAAAAGTATGGCACTCTACGATACTGGCGTAAAGGTGACAAATAGTGACAGTTGTGTTACACTTTCTACCTGCACAGGAGCCAGTGATGAACATCGTTTCGTTGTGATTGGCGTAAGAGTGCAGGAAGAAGAGCTGGAGTAAGGGGGAATTAAAATGGCTTATATATATGAAGTGGGCGATATCGTTACATTGAAGAAACCGCATCCGTGTGGAAGCAAAGAGTGGGAGATCCTGCGTGTTGGAGCGGATTTCCGGTTGAAATGTATGGGGTGCGGACATCAGATCATGACCGCGAGAAAGCTTGTTGAAAAAAATACAAGAGATTTGAAGAAAAAAGCTTGAAACAATTAAGCCTTTATGTTATCATATCAAATTGTGATACACTATTATTCCGTGTATAACCATGCGCGGAAATCCTTGCTCCCACATGAGCGGGCGGGGGCCAAAAGACCAGAAGGAGGTGCAGGACGACATGAACAAATATGAATTAGCTGTTGTTGTCAGTGCAAAAATCGAAGACGACGAAAGAGCACAGGTTATCGAAAAAGTGAAAGCATTAGTTGAGCGTTTCGGTGGCAAGATCTCTGACGTTGATGAATGGGGTAAGAAAAGATTAGCTTACGAGATTCAGAAGATGAAAGAAGCATATTACTATTTCATCCACTTCGAGTCTGATGCTGAGACTCCAGGCGAAATCGAGCAGAGAATTCGCATCATGGATAATGTAGTCAGATATTTATGCGTTAGACAGGAAGCATAGACAGGAAGTAGAGGTATAATATGAATAAAGTAATTTTGATGGGACGCTTAACAAGGGATCCAGAAGTTAGATATTCACAGGGTGATAACTCTATGGCAATTGCCAGATATACATTAGCTGTTGACCGCAGATTCCGTCGTAACAATGACGGAGAGCAGACTGCAGACTTCATCGGATGTGTTGCATTCGGAAGAAGTGCAGAGTTCGCGGAGAAGTATTTCCGTCAGGGTCTGAAGGTAATCGTTACAGGACGTATTCAGACAGGAAGCTACACGAACAAAGAAGGTCAGAAAATTTACACAACAGATGTTGTTGTAGAAGATCAGGAATTTGCAGAGAGCAAAGCAGTCAGTGATGCTAACGCAGGAAGTTTCCGTCAGGCGGCTCCTTCACCGGCACCAGCTCCGGCAGCGGATGCAGGCGACGGCTTCATGAATATTCCAGATGGAATTGACGAAGAATTACCGTTCAACTAAGAATTGAAAGGAGAGTTAATCATGGCTTACGATAAAGGAAATCGTCCAGAAGGCGGCTTCAAGAGAAGAGGCGGCGGACGTAGAAGAAAAAAAGTTTGCGTATTCTGTGGAAAAGAGAATAACGAGATCGATTACAAGGATGTAGCAAAATTAAGAAAGTACATCTCTGAGAGAGGAAAAATCCTTCCGAGAAGAATCACAGGAAACTGTGCTAAACATCAGAGAGCTCTTACAGTAGCTATCAAGAGAGCACGTCACGTTGCTCTTATGCCATACGTACAGGACTAATTTGCACGGCATTTAAGTATGAATAATAGAAAGCCTTTAAGTACTGATAGAATTAGTATTTAAAGGCTTTTTTGTTTGAAATCCACCAGGGAAGTGTATGGTTCTTACACTTCCCCTGTTCCTTCCTGCATTTCTTGCATCTGTTCTTTAAGAATTTTCTGCTCCAGTGCAGCTTTCTCGGCTCCGGTGAAAGCAATATCCGGCAGAAGCTCAAAATAAAAATCAGGATATTCTTCAGCGAGAGCTGCAATACACTCTGATTGGATGGCTTTGAATTTGGCGAGTGATACGAGGTCCTTTTCAAATGTGATATAGACACTGATCCACAGCTTACGTCCTGTACGCAGAATATCATAATATAATTTCTGGTAACCATAAGTGCGGATGATCGGTTCCACAAGGTTTTTGATTTCTTCAATGGTGTCTTCTTCCGGTGGGATCAGCATAAGATCACGGAATGCTGTGATAACAGTGCGGATCGGTGTCGGAAGCATGATGACAGACAACGTAATCGTGATAATCTGATCCAGGTAAGGAATAACTGGTTTAAACCATGCAAATGGCAGCAGTATCGGCAGTAAAAAGGCAACTGCCATGCCGAGAGACAGAAAGCTGTCAATTTTCCATCCCTGCATTTCCATATTGATCATAGGAGATGCCATCGTTTTATTTTTTATACTCAGATAAATAGTGACTACGATGCCAAGGAAACATGCGAAAAATTCAAATGACGCAATCGTATGGAAGGATACGATGTGCCCACCGTGGAGCATCAGATGAATATTGTTGAAGATCAGCCCGAATGTTACAGAGACCATGGTGATTCCTTTGACAACAACGAAGATGGATTCAATCTGGGTGTATCCAAACGGATGCTGTTCATTGGATGGGCGGTATAGCAATGGAATAAGGAAAAGCGATGGCAGCAGCATGCAAAATTCTACTCCATCATAAACTGCATCCAGAAGCACCGCCTGTGAACCTGTAAAAATAGCCATGAGAAGCTCGATAACAACAAAAACCAGATTCCCGTATAAAGAAACCGACATAGCTGATTTTTCTCTTTTCTGCGCTTTCTTACCTATATGCATAAAATCCTCCGAATATTGTAATTTTTTATTTTAGTATAAAAGAAAAAAATAAAAATGGCAAATAAAACCTTGACGAAACAAAGCGAAAACTCGTATAATAAGTACGCATATGAAAAGATATAAAACGTTGACGGAGACAGTACGATATAGCAGAACGTCACAGCGAGCCGGAGATGGTGGAAGTCCGGTACAAGTAACGATATCCGAAGATCACTTCCGAGTTGCAGACATCCAAAAGCGCAAGCTTAGTAGATGCTGACGGCATTTCCCCGTTACAGGAAAAGCATATGATAGTATGTTTAGGTGGTTTATAAACGCAGGCACAGCTTTCGTCCTATACAGGATGGAAGCTTTTTTTATATAATAGAAATTGCATTTCCTATTATATAAAAAAAGCCTCCGGCAGGATGCGCACTCGCGCGAAGAGGTAGATTGTTGTAAACAACCGCGCTCAGCGCGGGAATGTGCCAAGGCACATTCTATTTTATTTATCCTATACATGCAAAAAATGTTAATATTCATCCCAATTTTCCCCCACGATGTGGAAAAAAGATGTGGAAAACTATCAAAAGATATTAAAAGGGGACGGGGATTTTCTAGAAATGCCCCGTCCCCCATCAGAGAAGGAGGAGAATCATGTATAAGAAAGTTTCGACAGACATGAATTTTGTAGACCGCGAGAAGGCTACAGAGAAGTTCTGGGAAGAGAATCACATTTTTGAGAAGAGTATGGAAGACCGTGAAGGCTGTCCACAGTATATGTTTTACGACGGACCGCCGACAGCAAATGGTAAACCGCATATCGGTCACGTATTGACTCGTGTTATTAAAGATATGATCCCGCGTTATCGTACAATGAAGGGATATGAAGTACCGAGAAAGGCCGGATGGGATACACACGGTCTGCCGGTTGAGTTGGAAGTTGAGAAAGCTCTTGGACTGGACGGAAAAGAACAGATCGAGAAATATGGTGTAGAGCCATTTATTAAGAAATGTAAAGAAAGCGTATGGAAATACAAAGGTATGTGGGAAGATTTCTCTAATACTGTAGGTTTCTGGGCTGACATGGATGATCCGTATGTTACTTATCACAATGACTTTATCGAGTCTGAGTGGTGGGCACTGAAGAAGATCTGGGACAAAGGTCTTCTGTACAAAGGATTCAAGATTGTTCCTTATTGCCCTCGTTGTGGAACTCCGCTTTCTGCACAGGAAGTAGCACAGGGATATAAAGATGTAAAAGAACGTTCTGCAATTGTACGTTTCAAAGTTGTCGGAGAAGATGCATATTTCCTCGCATGGACAACTACACCTTGGACACTGCCGTCCAACATCGGTCTTTGTGTAAATCCGGAAGAAGACTACGCAAAAGTAAAGGCTGCTGACGGATATGTTTATTACATGGCACAGGCGCTTCTGGATACTGTTCTTGGTGGACTTGCTGAGAAATCAGGAAACGAAGGTCCGGATTATGAAATCCTGGAAACATACAAAGGACAGGATCTGGAATACAAAGAATACGAGCCGCTGTACCAGTGTGCATATGATTGCGCAGCGAAACAGAATAAAAAAGCATTCTTCGTTACATGCGATACTTATGTAACACTGACAGATGGTACCGGTGTTGTTCATATCGCACCTGCATTTGGTGAAGACGATGCCAAAGTCGGACGTAAATATGACATGCCGTTCGTACAGTTAGTAGATGAAAAAGGTGATATGGGAGAGACGACACCATTTGCCGGTATTTTCGTAAAGAAAGCAGATCCGGAAGTATTAAAAGATTTGGATGAGAGAAAACTTCTCTTCGACGCGCCGAAGTTTGAACACAGCTATCCACACTGCTGGAGATGTGATACACCACTGATTTACTACGCTCGTGAATCATGGTTTATCAAGATGACAGAAGTTAAAGACGATCTGATTGCCAACAACAACACGATCAACTGGATCCCGGAAAGCATCGGAAAAGGACGTTTCGGCGACTGGCTGGAAAATGTCCAGGACTGGGGTATCAGCCGTAACCGCTACTGGGGAACTCCGTTAAATATCTGGGAGTGCGAGTGCGGATGCCAGCATTCAATCGGAAGTATTGAAGAACTGAAATCTATGTCCGACAACTGTCCGGATGAGATCGAATTACACCGTCCATATATCGACAATGTAACGATCAAGTGTCCGAAGTGCGGCAAGCCAATGCACCGCGTACCGGAAGTTATCGACTGCTGGTTTGACAGTGGATCTATGCCGTTTGCACAGTACCACTATCCATTTGAGAATCAGGATCTGTTCGAGAAGCATTTCCCGGCAGACTTTATTTCCGAGGCGGTAGACCAGACACGTGGATGGTTCTATTCCTTACTGGCTATTTCTACATTGATTTTCAACAAAGCTCCGTATAAGAACGTTATCGTTCTGGGACATGTACAGGATGAGAATGGACAGAAGATGAGTAAATCCAAGGGAAATGCAGTTGATCCGTTTGATGCACTGGAGAAATACGGAGCAGATGCGATCCGCTGGTATTTCTATGTAAACAGTGCACCGTGGCTGCCGAACCGTTTCCATGGAAAAGCTGTTGTAGAAGGACAGAGAAAATTCATGGGAACTCTGTGGAATACTTATGCGTTTTTCGTACTGTATGCAAATATTGATAATTTCGATGCAACAAAATATGTACTGGAATATGATAAATTATCCGTTATGGATAAATGGTTATTATCCAAATTAAATACACTGATCAAAGACGTAGATGATCATCTTGCAAATTACAGAATCCCGGAAGCAGCAAGAGCACTTCAGGAATTTGTAGATGATATGAGTAACTGGTATGTAAGAAGAAGCCGTGAGCGTTTCTGGGCAAAAGGAATGGAGCAGGATAAGATCAATGCTTACATGACTCTGTACACAGCGCTTGTTGAAGTGAGCAAGGTTGCTGCACCGATGATTCCGTTCATGACAGAAGATATTTACCAGAACCTCGTAAGAAGCCTGGATGAGAGCGCACCGGAGAGTATCCACCTGTGCGATTATCCGACTGTAAATGAGGAGCACATTGACAAAGAACTGGAAGATAACATGGAGAAACTTCTGAAACTGGTTGTTATGGGACGTGCCTGCAGAAATACTGCAAATATCAAAAACCGTCAGCCGATTGGAAAAATGTATGTGAAAGCTGATTTTGAACTTCCGGAGTTCTATCAGGAGATCATCGAAGACGAATTGAATGTAAAAACTATGGAATTTACACAAGAAGTTCGTGATTTCACCTCCTATTCTTTCAAACCTCAGCTAAAGACGGTAGGTCCAAAATATGGTAAAATGTTAGGTGGAATCAAAGCTGCACTTGGCTCATTAGACGGAAACGCAGCAATGGATGAGCTGAATGCAACCGATTCTTTAAAACTGGATATCAATGGACAGGAGATTACTTTATTCCGCGAGGATCTTCTGATTGACACTGCACAGATGGAAGGCTATGTATCTGAAAATGATAACGGAATTACCGTTGTTCTGGATACGAACCTGACAGAAGAACTTCTGACAGAAGGATTTGTACGTGAGATCATCAGCAAAGTACAGACGATGCGTAAAGAAGCCGGATTTGAAGTTATGGATCAAATTGCGATCACATACGAGGGAACCGAGAAGGCTGAGAAGATTTTCGCGGAGCATGCAGATGAGATCGCCGGAGAGACTCTGGGCATAAGCGCAGTGAAACAGACACCGTCAGGATATGTGAAAGAATGGAAGATCAACGGAGAGAATGTAACACTCGGCGTGGAAAAACAGTAATCTGTGCCCCTCCGTAAAGAAAGGAATGTGAAAATGATCAATCCAAGATTTGAAAAACAGGCGTTTAAAAAAGAAGTTAAAAATAATGTAAAAACCCTGTTTCGTAAGACAATTGAAGAAGCAACCCCGCAGCAGTTATTCCAGGCAGTCTCTTATGCTGTAAAAGAAGCGATTATCGATGACTGGATCGCGACTCAGGAACAGTATGAGAAAGATGATCCGAAGATGGTTTATTACATGTCTATGGAATTTCTGATGGGACGTGCGCTTGGTAATAACCTGATCAATATGACCGCTTACAAAGAGGTGAAGGAAGCTTTAGATGAGCTTGGCATCGATCTTAATGCAATCGAGGACCAGGAGCCGGATCCGGCTCTTGGTAACGGCGGTCTTGGAAGACTGGCAGCTTGTTTCTTAGACTCACTTGCAACACTGGGATATGAAGCTTACGGCTGTGGAATCCGCTACCGCTATGGTATGTTCAAGCAGAAGATTGAGGACGGCTATCAGGTAGAGACTCCGGATAACTGGTTAAAAGACGGCAACCCGTTTGAACTGAAACGTCCGGAGTATGCCAAAGAAGTACGTTTTGGCGGAAACATCCGTGTAGAGTATGACGAGCATGGAAAGACACATTTTGTACAGGAGAATTACGAATCTGTATTGGCTGTTCCGTATGATTATCCGATTGTCGGATACAACAACCATATCGTCAATACTTTACGAATCTGGGATGCAGAGCCAATCGTAGACTTTCAGTTAGATTCCTTTGACCGTGGAGATTATCACAAAGCGGTTGAGCAGCAGAACCTTGCGAAGAATATCGTAGAAGTGCTGTATCCGAACGATAATCACTACGCAGGAAAAGAACTGCGTCTGAAACAGCAGTATTTCTTCGTATCTGCAAGCTTACAGGCAGCAATTGCCAAATTTAAGAAAAAACATACAGATCTGCATGAACTGCCGGAGAAGATTACAATTCAGATGAACGATACACATCCGACTGTAGCAGTTGCGGAGTTAATGCGAATCCTTTTGGATGAAGAAAATATGGAATGGAACGATGCATGGGAGATCACAACAAAGACCTGTGCTTACACAAACCATACGATCATGGCAGAAGCGCTGGAGAAATGGCCGATCGACCTGTTCTCAAGACTGCTTCCTAGAGTTTACCAGATCATTCAGGAGATCGACCGTCGTTTCGTGATCCAGGTACGTGAGATGTATCCGGGAAATGAAGAAAAAGTTGCAAAAATGCAGATTTTAAGAGACGGACAGGTGAAGATGGCACATCTGGCAATCGTTGCCGGATATTCTGTCAACGGTGTTGCGCGCCTGCATACAGAGATCCTGAAAAAACAGGAGCTGCGTGATTTCTACGAGATGATGCCGGAGAAATTTAACAACAAGACAAACGGTATCACACAGAGACGTTTCCTGATGCACGGAAATCCGCTGCTTGCAGACTGGGTAACAGAAAAACTCGGAACAAAAGACTGGATCACAGATCTGCCGAAGATGTCCGGACTGAAAAAATGGCTGGATGACGAGGAAGCTCTGAAAGAATTTATGTCTATCAAATATGAAAATAAAGTACGTCTTGCAAAATACATCAAGGAGCATAACGGTATCGAAGTAGATCCGACATCTATTTTCGATGTGCAGGTAAAACGTCTGCATGAGTACAAACGTCAGCTTCTTAACATTTTACATGTCATGTACTTATACAATCAGATTAAAGAGCATCCGGAGAAGAGCTTCTATCCAAGAACATTTATCTTTGGAGCGAAGGCTTCCGCAGGTTATATCCGTGCAAAACAGATCATTAAGCTGATCAATTCCGTAGCAGATGTTGTAAATAATGACCGCAGTATTAACGGTAAGTTGAAAGTTGTATTTATCGAAGATTACCGTGTATCTAATGCTGAGTGGATTTTCGCGGCAGCAGATGTCAGCGAACAGATTTCTACAGCATCCAAGGAAGCATCCGGAACCGGTAACATGAAATTTATGTTAAATGGTGCCGCAACTCTGGGAACGATGGATGGAGCAAATGTGGAAATTGTAGAAGAAGTCGGAGCGGATAATGCATTTATCTTTGGTCTGAGTTCTGATGAAGTTATTAACTATGAGCAGAATGGTGGATACGATTCACGCCAGATCTACAACAGCGATCCAGAACTCAAACGAGTGGTTGACCAGCTGGTAGACGGTACTTATGCACAGGGTGATACAGAGATGTACCGCGATCTTTACAACTCACTGTTAATGCCGCAGGGAAATAATCAGGCAGATGTATATTTCATCCTGAAAGATTTCCGCTCTTATGTCGAGGCACAGGAGAAAGTAGAGGCAGCTTACAGAGATAAAGACAGATGGGCTAAGATGGTCCTGTTAAATACAGCATCCTGCGGTAAGTTCTCATCAGACAGAACGATTCAGGAATATGTCGATGATATCTGGAAACTGGACAAAGAGACAATTTCAGAAGAAATTTACGAATAAAATTTGCAAATAAATTTGTGAATAAGCAGACAAGTCCTTCCATACAGTGTATGGGAGGGCTTTTTGTATGCATAGATATTTGAAAAAAGCAGTGTGTTATCTGGTGATACTGATCTGTGTGCCGTATTTTGTGACGGTATTTTTAAATGGCTCCGGGCGGGGAGGAAGCGTAGAAGTGGATGAGACATATGTGCGGGTGGAGAGTAGTGAGTCGGGAGATGGCTCGGGAAATGGTGCAGATATAGCAGATGGGGATGAGAATGGCAGTGGCTTGAAAAATAGAGATGGTTCGGGAGGTAGAGATGTGGATGACGATAGTGTGAAGAACAGTGGATCAAAAGAGAGAAATGGAAATAATAGTAATTTGAGAGGTAGTAAGAAAATTATAGAAATGCCCTTAGAAGATTACGGAATTAGTGTCATGGCGAAAAAAATGCCCGGCTCGTATAAAAAAGAAGCATGGAAAGCGCAGGCGGTACTTGTGCGCACATCTATTTGCGAGAAAATGAATCAGGACGGAAGTGATACTGTACTTGAGCAGAGTTATCTGACTGATGCACAGAAAAAACAGTTGTGGGGAAGCAATAAATATTATTCCTACTATAATAAATTAAAAAAAGCGTGGGAGGAGACGGATGGCGAGATCCTGACATGGAAAGGAAAACCGGCGTATGCACCATTTTGCAGGCTGACAAACGGAAGTACACGGGATGCAAAAGAGTCGCTGGGTGAAGAATATCCTTATCTCAAAAAAGTGGCCTGTCCGAAAGATCTGGAAAATGAATGGCAGATCCAGACAACAATGGAGGAAAATTTAGATGCAAAAGTGACTGCACTCGATAGCGCCGGATATGTGAAAAAAGTGCGGGTTGGGGAAGAGATAATAAGCGGTGAAGCGTTCCGGGAGAAATATCATCTGGCGTCGTCGAGTTTTATTTTACAAAAATACGATGGAAAATTGCGCATTATTACATGCGGTGTCGGACATGGATACGGAATGAGCCAGTATACGGCAAATGAAATGGCGAAAAAGGGGAAAACTTATAAGGAGATACTCGGTTATTTTTATAAAAAGACGAAAATCCGGGAGGTTGCGGAGATCGTACAGGGGGAAGGAGGACGTAAAAATCAGGTAGGAAAGTAGACGATAATATAAAATTTAGAAAATGAATAAACTATGTGAATAAGGTTACCATGCGCTGGCAAAAATAAAGTCAGAGGTGGTGATTAGATGAATCAAGAGCAAAAAAAGAGACCAGGGCCGAAAAAAAGAAAACGAGGGCCTGCCGTTGCAGCCGTTTTGTGCTTTGTGGCAGCTATCGCAATAGTAGGAACATATACATTTAAAGACTACAAACAGGCGCAGAAAGAACAGTTGCAGGCAAAAATGGAACAAGAGAAGAAAGAAGCCGGAACGGACAAGATTGTGAACGAACCGGAAAAGAGTGCAGAAGAAAAAGGCGAAGGAAACACACCATTAGACAACGTCCCGAATACAGAAGAACCGGATAATAACGATGAAAATACAGGAGCCGGAGAAAGTACATCTGATAATGAAAATGATTCAGATGGAACAACAGCCGGAGAAACACAAACAACCGGAAGTCGGGCAATATCCGGATTTGACGGGAAGAGTGAACTGCTCTGGCCGGTAGACGGCAGCATCCTGATGAACTACAGCATGGATAAAACCGTGTACTTTAAGACATTGGATCAGTACAAATACAATCCGGCAGTTATTTTCTCCGCAGAAGTCGGAGATCAAGTCATAGCAGCAACAACAGGCGTCGTAAAATCGATTGACAAAACTGCACAGACCGGAACAACCGTAACCGTTGATATTGGTAACGGCTATGAGCTGATTTATGGACAACTCAAGGAAGTGCCGGTGAAGACCGGGCAGTCGGTTACGGCAAAAACGACACTCGGTTATGTTAGTGAACCGACCAAATACTACAGCGCAGAAGGCAGCAATGTTTATTTTGAAATGCGGAAAAATGGGCAGCCGGTCAATCCGATTGAGTTCTTAGTCGAATAGGGGACGGGGATTTTCTAGAAAATCCCCGTCCCCTATTCGAAAGTCCCTGTCCCTTTTTCGTAACTGGACGGGATATCGTGGATAAGCTATACTGTGATGTAGATAAGATGTGGAAAGATGTGTGGAAAATGAATTATACATATATTTTAAAATGTGCGGATGGCACGTTATACACAGGCTGGACGAATGATGTGGAAAAGCGTGTGAAAATGCATAACGAAGGAAAGGGCGCCAAGTACACGAAGTACCGGCGCCCAGTTGAGCTGGTTTATTATGAGACATTCCAGACAAAATCTGAAGCTATGCGACGGGAGTATGAGATCAAACAACTGCCGCGGAAGAAGAAAGAGCTTCTGCTCGCTACATTTCAATTAACGGAGAACAAAGTTGTACATAACGATGAAGTGGCAGAAGCTTCCACCCATAACGAATAAGTGGAAGATCTCATGACTTCCGAAATTCTTATGATGGCTGTTGAAAATCGGCAGTTTCAGTGCGTAGATCACGCCGCCGACAGTGTAAATGATACCACCTGTAAGGAGCCATCCGAAAGCTGCCTGTGACATGGAGTTAAGAAGTTGTGTAAATGCAAGTACGCAGGTCCAGCCCATGCCGATATACAGAACGGAAGATACCCACTTCGGGCAGTTGATCCAGAAAGCCTTGATGATGATTCCGGCGATCGCAATACCCCACACAATAGAGAGCAAAATGATTCCGGTTTTGCCGCCAAGCACGAGCAGACAGATCGGAGTGTAGCTTCCGGCGATCAGGACACTAATCATCATATGGTCGATTTTTTTCAAAATTTTATTAATCCGCGGCGTGCGATTAAATGTATGGTATGTGGTGCTGGCTGCATAGAGCAGAATCAGGCTGACCGCATAAATCGCAATGGAAATAATATAAATGCGGGAAGGCTCTCTTGCTGCTTTGATCAGAAGTGGAATAGCTGCAAAAATTGCCATTAACATTCCGATAAAATGAGTGATCGCGCTTCCTGGATCTTTGATATATTTTTGTATTGTATCTGACATAAATACCGCCTCCTAGAAATCGATGATTCGACATGTAGTATTCAATACTACATCTATTTATATCCATATTATATCTCAAAAAATAAAAAAAGCAACCCCTGAAACAAAAAATTTGAAAATCAAAGTATTTGGTGACTATTATGTGTTTTTCATATATAGAAAAATAAATATTTGTATAGCTACTTTTTAACATATCAATATGAAAAGAAGCTTTTCTAATAGGGGTGATGATTCTTGTATTTACAATATAAGATAGCGGTCAGCGTGCTGGCGCTGGTCGCAAGAATTCCGGCACCGGTGATGGCAGCAGGATTGACACTTCCGTACTGACTGCGGTATGCAATAATATTTACTGGAATCAGCTGTAGTGATGAAATGTTCAGAATGAGAAAATTACACATTTCTTTGCTTGCAGTGCCTGGAGGAAGCACCGGACCGGGAGCTTTTCCAGACCGCCGTTCCTTTTCCAAATCTGAAAGTGCCTGCATGGCATTTAATCCGGCAGGAGTCGCAGTCCATCCAAGCCCTAATATGTTGGCAATAATATTTGTAGAAATATGTGGTATTGCTTTATGGGAAGAGGGTAGTTCTGGAAATAAAAAATGTAGGAAGGGCAAAAGTTTCGCAGAAAGTTTCCGGATCATGCCTGCTTCCTGGGCGATTTCCATCATTCCGGTCCAAAAAGCCATAACTCCTGAAATTGTGATGCAAAGCGTCACTGCTTCTTTAGAAGAATCCAGCGCCGCTTTTGTTACTTCCGGAATCTGCCCGGTGAATGCGGCGAAGAAAATACCTGCAATGATCATGCCTGCCCAGAGAAGATTTAACATAGGATACCTCGAAAGCATTTTTTATTACAAACTTAAATTATTTTATGAAAGAAAGGAAAAAGTTATGCTTAAGATAAAGGAGATATTTGCAACAAAGTGTGCATAGAATAAAAAAATATTCCGGAATTAAAAAATAAGAATTTATAAAGAAAAACAGCCATACAGTAATAGTATAGAAATATTGGTATAGGATTAGGGGAGTAAAAAAGGAACGATATGCAAGTATCATAGCTGTTGTTTTTTGACATTTTGATTAGAAAGAACAAAAATATATGCTAAATGGAGAATCTGGAAATGAAATGGTTTCTTATCGTGTCGGATCTGCTGATTCCGATGATCATTCTTGGAATTTTATGCTATGGAATTCTGCGGCAGGTTGCGGTTTATGATGTATTTGTAAAAGGCGCGAAAAGCGGTTTTCTGACTGTGGCGAAAATCATACCGACAATGGTAGGACTTATGGTGGCAGTCGGAATCTTGAGGGCTTCAGGCTTGCTGACTTGTCTGTCGGAAGAAATCGGAAAGTTTACAAAATGGATTGGCTTTCCGGGCGAATTGGTGCCGCTTACAGTTGTAAAGATGTTTTCTTCTTCGGCAGCAACCGGTTTGCTATTAGATATTTATAAGGAATTTGGGACAGATTCGAGAAACGGATTAATTGCGTCCATCAGCATGGCAAGTACCGAAACGATTTTCTATACAATGAGTGTGTATTATATGACAGCAAAAGTTACAAAGACGAGGTACACACTGACTGGTGCATTGCTTGCAACTTTCGCCGGGCTTGCAGCAAGTGTGATACTTGCGGGAGCGATGTTGTGATTATTGACAGAGACGAGATACGCTTTTTCGTATCTCGCTCTGATTAGCGACCGTCAAATGCACCTGCATAAATGCGTGCATTTTCCTCGTAGCTATAACAAAATCCGACCTGGAAATTCCAGACCGGATCATATAGTAAAATTGATTTTAAGTTAAATACAAAATAAATATGAAACAGATAGCTACTTAGTATCTTTATTTTTACGATCGCTCTTATCTTTTGGATTCTTCATGATCCAGAAAGCGCCAATAATGCCGACAATATAAAGGATGCTTAAAAGGATTGTCGGATTGTCTTTTAAAAGATAAGTAACTGCAATGACAGCGGCAAGTGAAAGTAAAAGCTGAACCAGTGTGAAAATGCGTTTTTCGCGTTTCTCTTTTGCCTGTTGTAAAAGTTCCATGCGATGCTGTTCTAACCGGAGATATTCCATCAGATCCTCGTCTTTGATGTGGGAAAGAATCCACTGATCTCTGGAAAAATTATCGGAAGGATCGTCAATCGTACGATAATGAGCTGATCCGGTAGTGTCTGCATTTATAGTGTCTGCATTTGCAGTGTCTGCATTTGCAGAGTTTGCATTTACAGAGTTTGCATTTACAGAATCATTTTTCATGGAATCTGTCTTAACGGAATCTGAATTTTCAGCAGCAGAAGTTTTCTCTTCAGTTTCTTTTGTAGCATTTTCATTTCCTGTATTTTTCTCAAAAGGAGTTACCACATTTTCAGTGGTGTTATTCTTTTGCTCTTCGGTTGTTTCTTTCATGATTGTTTCAGCCATGTTTGTTCCTCCATTTTATAACGTACGTGGCAGGTCTCAAAGTGTGTCATCCGTCTCTGAACAAGTTCAGACGGATGACACACTTTTATCCCTTGGTATTATATACATTATGACAGGAAAAATAGAACATTGCAATGGAAGCCGGAAACATTTATACTAAATGATGGATTTTAGTTGTTGTTTGCAGATGGTTTGTGGGCAATAACGGATTTGGATTATAAAATGGAGAAAACAGATGCAATTAAGAAATGAAATCCCGGATACGTTCTGGAGTTTATTCCGTTCGGTGAACCGGGACATTTATATTGAAGCACTGTTGTGCATCAATGAAGAATATCAATATAATAATTATTTCCTGACGAGGGAAGTGTGTATCCAAGTGCTGGGGGACATGAATGCGAGAAAGCGGTTCAAGCTCCAGTGGGAGGAAAATGAGACAGAGTTCGACATGCTGGAGACGCCATCGTCGAGGATTCTGAACTGGCTTTTGAAGACCGGATGGCTGAAGCGGATTGAAGATTATCAAACGCTGGTTACGAACATTGTCATTCCGGATTATTCGGCTGTTTTTATTGAGGCATTTGAGCGGCTGTCTTCAGAAGATATGCAGGACACGGAAATCTATATCCAGAATGTGTATGCGACATTATTTTCTTTTAAGAACGACAGCAGGGCGAACCTCGGAATGCTGCGGACGGCGCTTGTCAACACGAAGCGGCTGAATAAAGCATTGCAGGATATGCTTCATAATATGGATAAATTTTTTGCAAGACTTCTGGAGCAGAATAATTATGAAGATCTGCTGCGGGAACATCTGGATGGATATGTGGAAGAAATCGTACAGAAGAAATACCACATTTTGAAAACATCGGATAACTTCTATATTTATAAGATGGATATTAAAAAATGTCTGCGCGACATGCGGGAAGATGAAGAATGGATAGAAGAGATCCGTACCCGGGCGGCGCAGATGGGTGACACGAAAGATGATGTGTTGGATCTTCTGGATCAGATCGAGCGTGGATTTGACGACATTGAGCACCGGATCGCCAACATGGATAAAGAGCATGCGAAATATGTGCGTGCGACAGTGACGAGACTTAACTATCTGTTAAGTGGCGAAACGGATACGAAAGGTCTGGTTGTACAGCTTTTAAACAAGATGGCAGCGAAGGAAGATCCGACAGAACAGGATGCAATGATCCGGCAGACGGGGGAACGGATGAATCTGTCCCTTCTGGAAATTCTTTCGGAGAAATCGCTGTATAAGAGACGAAGACCAAGAACGGATTTTATCAGTAAAATGGCGCCGGATCAGGCATTGCCAGATCTTGATAAAGATGATGTACTCAAGCTAAACCGGATTCAGATGCGCTACAGCAGAAGCCAGATTGAGGAATTTATTGAGTCTTATATGGACGGAGAAGTAATGGACGCTTCCAAGATTTCGCTGATGGATGAAGAGGCGTTTGAGAAATTGATTCTTGCTTACGATTACAGTACAAGAAAGAACAGTAAATATATGGTGCTGGAGGAAGAACCGGATCAGATTGAAAATGGTTCTTATAAATATCCGGCACTCAAATTTGTAAGGAGACGCTTATGATCGAATATTTTGAACAGCTTTCGCAGGAAGAGCAGGAAGAAATAACAGAAGTTATCCAGATTCTGTACCGACAGACCTTTGTTCTGGAGCGGAAGTTTGATAAAAGACAGGGACGCATGGTTCCGGTGAGAGAATATCGTGTGTTGAGCAAACATCTGGAATTTATCCGTGCCTACTTCAAAGTGGCAGGAATTACTTTGCGGGAAAATGCGCATATGGGTGTGATTTACATTCAGGGCGAACAGCTCTGGGGTGAAAAATTATCGCGGCTTGCGACGATTTATCTGCTTGTTCTGAAACTGATTTACGATGAGCAGATGGAGACGGTTTCTTCGAGCAGCCACATTGTGACAACCGTTGGCGCATTAAACGGTAAAGCCGGCGAGTTCCGCGTGCTACGCGGTCTGCCGTCACCGACCGAAATGCGCAGAACGATTGCACTTTTAAAAAAATACCAGATCATAGAACCGCTTGATGTTCTGGAAGAATTAAACGAAGAGACGAGACTGGTCATTTACCCATGTATTCATACGGTACTTCTGGGCGATGACCTGCGGGCATTATTAGAGACATTCAGTGAGGAGGATACTATTGGAGACGAAACAACCATTCAAAATACTGTCGAAGATCTGTCTGAATAACTGGCATTACATTGATCAGAAAATACTGACATTCAGTGAAGGAATCAATTTCTTCACCGGACATTCGGGAAGTGGAAAATCAACCGTGATTGACGCGATGCAGATTGTATTATATGCAAATACAGACGGACGTGGATTTTTTAATAAAGCGGCAGCAGATGATTCCGACCGTTCCCTCATTGAATATTTGCGTGGAATGGTCAACATTAACGAACACAATGAATTTCAGTATCTGAGAAATCAGAATTTTTCCAGCACGATCGTACTGGAATTAGAGCAGAGTGATACAAAAGAAAAGCAGTGTATCGGCGTTGTGTTTGACGTAGATACGGCGACAAATGATATCAGCAGACTGTTTTTCTGGCACATGGGGGGTCTTCTGGAAAATAATTACCGTACCACATCCAGATGCCTGACGACGATGGAAATGCGTGAATATTTACAGCGTTCTTTCCCGGCGGAGCAGTTTTACTGTGGACCGAGCAATGAGAGATTCCGCCGCCAGATGTATGATATTTATCTTGGCGGACTGGATGCGGAGAAATTCCCACGACTTTTCAAGCGTGCGATTCCATTTAAAATGAATATTAAACTGGAAGATTTTGTGAAAGAGTATATTTGCATGGAGCAGGATATTCATATAGAAGACTTGCAGGAAAGCGTTATGCAGTATGCGAGAATGCGAAGCAAGATCGAGGAGACATTGAACGAAATTCAAAAGTTACAGGATATCCATGGCAGATATGAAGCATTTCAGGAGAAAGAAAAAGAAGTTCTTTTATGTACTTATCAGATCGACCGCCTGGAAATGCTGAAGCTGGAAGGACAGATCCAGGCCTGCATGGATAAGGAAAAAGTGCGCAAAGAAGGCACCGGTGAGCAGGAAGCAATTTTATCGTTGCTTAAGAAAGAAGAAGCTGAACTGCAGAAACAGTATGAAGAGATTATTTTAAGAATTGCGAACAGCGGATATGCAAATCTGGAAGCTGAACTTGCGGCGGTAAATGAGACACTGGAACATTTACAGACAAGCCAGGGAAAATGGCAGCAGATCAGTGAACGGCTGGAAGCATGGAAAGAGCAGGATGTGGTTTCCAACCAGATGCTCTGGGACATGGAAAAGTTTACAAAAGGAACGATTATGGCAGAAGAGCTGGAGCGTCTGCAGGAGAGCTTTGGCGAAGTCCGCGAGGAACTGGAAGAGCAGAGACAGGAAGCACAGATGTCGCTCCGCAAAGTGAAGAAAGAAGAGAAAGAGGCAAGAGAAGAGTTAAAAGAGCTGAAACAGGGAAAGAAAGCTTATCCGAAAGAGCTGGAGGAAGCAAGATATGAGTTGCGCAACCGCCTACATGAGAAGTGCGGAAAGTTTGTAAATGTGCAGATCCTTGCCGACCTTCTCGATGTGAAAGACGAGACATGGCACAACGCTGTCGAAGGTTATCTTGGCAACAACAAGCTGCTTCTGATCGTGGAACCGAAGTATGCAAAAGAAGCGATGGAACTGTATGAACAGATGGATCGGAAGAAATACCACCGCGTGTCCATTCTCGATACAGAAAAAGTGGTGGCAGGCGCAGGCAAGGATGGCTATGCGGTCAAAGATAACGGACTTGCAAAAGAAGTGAAAGCGAAAGAAGCATATGTGCAGGATTATATTGATTTCTTCCTTGGAAATGTAGAAAAATGTGATTCCGTAGAACAGCTCCGTAACTGCAAGATCGGTGTGACACCGGACTGTGTATTGTATCATAGTTTCCGTTTGCAGCATATGAATCCGGATCAGTACACAAGAAGAGCGTACATCGGTGAGACGAGTATGCGTCAGCGTGTCCGCCAGCTGGAAGAGCGCTGTGAGAAACTGGTAGAAGAACGCATGCCGCTGCAGGAATTATTAGAAGAGATCAAGAAAACATTGCAGCTTGAAATGCTGTCCCAGCCGGCAGAAGAATATCTTACTTTGCAGGCAGATGCAGAGAAGATTACAGAGCGTGAGAAACGGAAAAGTCAGCTTGTAAAACAGATGCAGCAAATGAAAGAAGCGTCTGTGGATGCTTGGGAGCAGAAAAAAGAAGACATCCGTAAGAAACAGGATGCAAAGAAGGCACAGATCACGGAAGTGCAGGAAGCAATCTGGAAGCAGACGCAGGAAATGCAGCAATTGCAGGAAGAACGTCTCCATGCGGAAGAAGCGCTGCTTGTGCAGAAACAGAAAATGGAACAGAGCAAATGGGATGACGTTTACGAACAGGAATTTCAGGAATATCTTGCAGGCAGACGCTCGGAAAATTATGAATATTTACAGAAACAGAAGATTGCTTCACGGTATCCGAAGATGGATGAGCGGGAAGAGGCTTATCAGAAGCTGGTAGAAGAAAGAAGTACTTATCTCAGAAGTTATGCGAACCGGACATTTTCTGCGACAAACAGAGACAATGAAGCATATGACAGACTGCTGGATGAGCTGCAGTGTGAAGAATTAGAGACATTTAAGGACGCAGCAAAAGATCAGGCAAGGGCAGCAGTAGAGCATTTCAAAGACGATTTTATTTTTAAGATCCGCAGTGCCATAAGAGAAGCTTATCAAAGACAGGATGAGCTGAACCGCATTATCAGTAAGCTTGATTTCGGTAAAGATAAATACCAGTTTGTCATTACGAAGAATAAAGGACCGGACGGAAAATATTATAAAATGTTCATGGATGATTCGCTCCAGATCCATCCGGCGTCACTGGATGACGGTATGGAAAATCAGATGAATCTTTTCACGATGGAGCATGAGGAGCAGTACGCGGATCTGATGGATGAGTTGATCAGTATTTTCCTGCCGCCGGAGAATGCAACACCGGAAGAGCTGGAAGAAGCGAAGAAAAATATGGACAAATATGCAGATTACAGAACGTATTTATCCTTCGATATGCAGCAGATCGTGCATGGCGAAAAAGACATGAAAATCGGTTTGAGCAAAATGATCAAGAAAAATTCCGGCGGAGAAGGGCAGAACCCGCTGTATGTGGCACTTCTTGCCAGCTTTGCACAGATTTACCGGATTAACCTGTCTCCGAAAATGCACCGCAACCCGACAATCCGTCTCGTTGTGCTGGACGAAGCGTTTTCCAAGATGGACGCTGAGAAGGTGGCAAGCTGTATTTCGCTGATCCGCGGACTTGGATTTCAGGCGATCATCAGTGCTACGAACGACAAGATCCAGAATTATCTGGAGAATGTCGATAAGACATTTGTTTATGCCAATCCGAATAAACGGCACATTTCCATCCAGGAGTTTGAGAAGTGCGATTTCGATGAGTTGGTTGAGGAGTAAGTGCCTGTAATCAGGTGGCGAACATTTTCGCTGAGTATGGAAATCCGAACTCGAGTGTGATATGATAGTTAGCATATAATGAAATCAAGGGAGTATGATTATGAGTCAAGAGATTACAAATACAGCACCGATCGGAGTGTTTGATTCTGGTGTCGGCGGGCTGACGGTAGCGCGGGAGATCATGCGTCAGCTTCCAAATGAAAATATCGTCTATTTTGGAGATACGGCGCGTGTGCCATACGGAAGTAAATCCAAGGATAACATTATCCGGTTTTCCAGACAGATCATCCGTTTCTTAAAGACGAAAAATGTAAAGGCAGTTGTAATCGCCTGCAACACGGCAAGTGCGCTTGCGTTGGAAACTGTGCAGAAAGAGACGGATCTGCCGATCCTCGGCGTAATTGTTCCGGGAGCGAGAGCCGCTGTACAGGAGACAAGAAATAACTGCATCGGAATCGTCGGAACCGAAGCGACGATCCGAAGCGAGACCTATAACAAAGAGATCCATAAACTGAATCCGGATATCAAGGTTATCGGGAAACCATGCCCGCTGTTCGTACCGCTGGTAGAAGAGGGATTTGCAAAACACAGCATTACAAAAGAAGTCATCGACATTTACCTGTCTGAGATGAAGAAAACAGATATTGATACGATGATCTTAGGCTGTACTCACTATCCGCTTCTGCGCTCCAGCATCCGGGAATATTTCGGAGAGAGCGTACATATTGTCAATCCGGCATATGAGACAGCCATGGATCTTAAAAAAGTGCTGGCAGAGAATGGAATGGCGAATCCGTCTGAAGGAGAAGCGTCCTATGAGTTCTATGTCAGTGATGCGGCGGAGAAATTTACGAAATTCGCCGATTCGATCCTGCCTTATGATGTGACGACCACGAAGGAAGTCAATATCGAGGAATATTAAACAAAATTAAAAAAATTTATAAAAAAGTGTCACGAAATACCGTTTCCGATTGTTACTTATAGTAAAGCAGTAGGAGCGGTATTTTTTTACAATTTTTTCAATAAAATTATAAAAAATTGTAACAAAAACAGAGTTTCAAACGTTGTAGTAGAAATGAAGAAACATTTACAGGAAACTTATGGGATTTCGGATATGAATTTAAAAGCAATTAGGCTTAATGAGATGGAGTGATGATTTATGTATGTATATCAGTTGACACATGTGAGAGGTGTAGAGATTAAAGTGATAGGTTCGGAAGCTGGAAGAAAGCGCGCCAGGTGATGAAGAAATATCGTTCACAGGTACAAGGATTTAAAGACTATCCGCGGTGTTTCAAGATTAAGAAACTGCGAGTCAATCAGGATGATTTTTATTATGGATAAGAAGAATTATGTTCAGATGAAGAACGATGGACGGAAAAATTTCACACAGAATGATATACGGTTTAAACTGGATTGTTGAGATCAATGCAAGGGGATTTTAATGGAATAAAAATCCCCTTGCCAGATTAATTGTTGGCTGATAATGTAAAACCACGCAAAATCTCAAACGGCGCAGGTCCGACATCCAATACTGCTTTATGAAAATGTTGCTGCGAGAAGTGAGAATCCCATTTCTCGACGGCAGCTTTTTTTAATTCCAGAAATTCCAGAAAACCGACATAGTATTTCAGATAATTCGCCGGATCGGAAATGATGAGGTCATAAATTTCCCGGATGGAATCGGTGTCGGTAATGCCGTGGCTCCGGAAAAATGTTGTTGTCTCCGAAAGTCCCCATCCTTCATGGTGGATACCGATGTCGGCAAGGCTGTAGAGACCTAAAATGAGAGAAGTATTTTTTTGCGCCATAGCTGCATACGTTTTATCGACAGGCGCATAGTAGTAGCTCAGCATTTCGCAGTAGGTCGCCCAGCCTTCGGTGTAGCCGCCGAAGCTGAAAATTGTGCGGATAGGATCTGGTTTTCTGGCGGCAAAATAAGTCGTTTGGTAGAGATGACCGGGATAGCCTTCATGCGCCAGCGTGGTGTAAAGGGACAGGTCATCCGGCAGATGCCCGCGGTTCAGATAAATTGTATTATTTTTTGTATCGTCAATGGCAGGAATCATATAAAAAGCTGGGCTTAAATATTCCTCCATTTCTTTATCTACATATTTGATCGTAATCTCGGTTTTGGCTGCTTTCGGAAAATCCTTTTTAATTTTCTGCTGCAAAGAAGCGAGAATGGAGTGCGGGTTGGTGTCGGAAAGTTTTGTCCCCTGAGTTTTGTAGAGATCGGAAGACAGGGATGAATTGGAAATATAATATTTTCGTGCTACCGTGCTGCAGATCATAGGGACTGTTTTTCAGCCCGGCAAGATCTTCTCTCATCTGGCGGATGATCAGGCTTTTTAATTCGGAAATGCTGCGGGAAGAACCGGTTTCTTCGGCAACGAGATGTTCATAATAACCGGCACCGCCCGGGTACTGGCAGAGACCACCTGTGTATTTTCCATTTCCAAGCAGATTTTGCAGACCTTTGATCAGATTCTGGTAGGCGGGAAAAACATATTTTTTTAGCCCGGATTCATTTTTCTGTATGCACTTGATCCGCTCTTTTTTCGAGAGAGACAGCTTGGAAATCCGTGTCTGGAATGTTGAGTAAAGATAATTATTTTCCTGTAAATTTAAAAATGACTCACATTCTTTTATGATCGCCTGCACCTGTGAGTCAGACATGAATAATCCACGTTTTGCTTTGTTCGTTTCAAATTGCAATAATGAGTCAAAATACTCCGGAGCTTCGGCGAGCAATTTAAAATAAGTCTCTATATCATCGCGCGTGTGAAACTGATATTCAGACAGCAGAACCGGGAACTGTGCCTGCACACCGGTCAGCGAGGACAGCGGTTCTTCATACCACTGGTAATTGGCATTTTGTTTTGCGGATTGGAAGGAATATTGCAAAATGTCGTAAGTGATCTGATTTTCAGAGGATAAATTTCTGCGATTGAAAGTATGTAAGCGGGAAAGCGCATTTTCCGCGGCGGCACAGGACGCTTCCGGATCGATATTGTAAGAGCCAAGCGATATGTCCTCTTCCTGTATGCCGTAAGCGGACGGATTTTTTAAAGTATAATGCAGCGAAAGCGTGTTACCGGATAATTCCTGCCGGAACAGCTCACACGTGTAAGTGCGGAATTTGGAATCTGCGGTCTTGACCGGAGCGGAAAAAGGCAGGGACTGCGGCAGCAATTGAGACAGGGATGCAGGCAATAAATGCAGCGCGAGCCACGCGGTAATAATTATAATGGGAATAAAGAAATAGAAACGTTTACGGAATAGTTGTCGGAACATAAGAAACCTTTCGGAAGGAAGACATTATTACTAGAGTATATGCAGAGGAAGGGGAGAATATCTTTTAACCTTTTTAATCGTTAATCGTCTCAATGACTTGACACAGGCACGCTGATTATGCTACGATTTCATGTATTGGAAATATGTTAATCATATGAGCAAACACAGTGAAGAAGAGAGTACATTTTCCGTACATTTTACAGAGAAGTTCCGGCAGGCTGAGAGGAACAGATGAAGGAAGATGGAAGATGGCTTCGGAGTGGGATGGCTGAGCCGCGAGGTTAGGTCATGAAGGGACCGCCCTTTACAGCGGGAGGTGTTACATGCACCCGGTAAGGCTGCTGTCGTGAGGCAGAAGCGAACAGAAGTGGTAACGCGGGATATCCCGTCTTCTCTGATTTTTCAGTTTTTGAAAAATTGGAGATTTTTTTTTACCAAGGTCATAAGTCATGCCGTTACACTGTGCTTGCACAAGGGTGACAGCATGACTTCATGACCTGCCCCGCAATGAGGATAAAAGCATGGCGAAAGCCATGCGATATCCGAAGGTAAAAAAAGTTGAAGTCGTCACACTGTGCTTGCACAAACTCATAATTATCTAAAAGCAAAAGGAGAGGAAAACATGGACAAACCAAAATATTATATTACAACAGCGATTGCCTATACTTCCGGCAAACCGCACATTGGTAATACTTACGAGATCGTACTTGCAGATGCGATCGCAAGATATAAGAGAAGTCAGGGCTATGATGTATTTTTCCAGACAGGAACAGACGAGCATGGTCAGAAGATTGAGTTAAAGGCAGAAGAAGCAGGTATTTCACCAAAAGAATACGTCGACAAAGTTGCCGGAGAAGTAAAAGAAATCTGGGATCTGATGAACACTTCTTATGATAAATTTATCCGTACAACAGATGAAGATCATGAGAAACAGGTACAGAAGATTTTCAAGAAATTATACGATCAGGGAGACATTTACAAAAGCTCTTATGAAGGACTTTACTGTACACCATGTGAGTCTTTCTGGACAGAATCCCAGTTAGTAGATGGCAAATGCCCGGACTGCGGAAGAGAAGTAAAACCGGCAAAAGAAGAAGCTTATTTCTTCAAAATGAGTAAATATGCAGACCGCCTGATCGAACATATCAATACGCATCCGGAATTTATCCAGCCGGTAGCAAGAAAAAATGAAATGATGAACAACTTCCTTCTTCCGGGACTGCAGGATCTGTGTGTATCCAGAACTTCGTTCTCATGGGGAATCCCGGTAGATTTCGATCCGAAACATGTTGTTTATGTATGGCTGGATGCGTTGACAAACTATATCACAGGAATCGGTTATGACTGCGACGGAAATAATTCTGAGCGCTTTAATAAATACTGGCCGGCGGATTTGCATCTGATCGGTAAAGATATCATTCGTTTCCATACTATTTACTGGCCGATTTTCCTGATGGCTCTTGGTGTGCCGCTTCCGAAACAGGTATTCGGACATCCGTGGTTATTACAGGGTGACGGTAAGATGAGTAAATCCAAGGGAAATGTATTATATGCAGATGAACTGGTAGATTTCTTTGGCGTAGATGCGATTCGTTATTTTGTACTGCATGAGATGCCATTCGAAAATGACGGAGTCATTTCCTGGGATCTGCTCGTAGAGCGTATTAACTCTGATCTTGCAAATACATTAGGAAATCTGGTAAACAGAACGATTTCCATGACAAATAAATATTTCGGCGGCGTTGTTACAAATAAAAATGTGACATTAGATGAAGAAGGTGCTGCAATCGATGCAGATCTGAAAGCAGTTACAGAGAACACACCGAAGAACGTTGATGTGAAGATGAATGACTTGCGTGTAGCAGATGCAATCACAGAGATTTTCACACTCTTCAAACGCTGTAACAAATACATCGATGAAACAATGCCTTGGGCACTGGCAAAAGAAGAAGACAAGAAAGACCGTCTTGAAACTGTTCTTGCAAATCTGATCGAAAGTATCAAGGTTGGTGCAGGATTACTTTCATCCTTCATGCCGGAAACAGCAGAGAAAATCTTCGCACAGTTAGGTGACGGAAAAGTTACAGACAAGCCGGAGATTCTGTTCGCAAGACAGGACATCAACGAAGTGATGAAGAGAGTAGAAGAACTGCATCCACATGTAGAAGAGAAAGAAGAAGTTTCTGACGAGGAAGTGATCGATATCGAAGCAAAACCAGAGATCACATTTGAAGATTTCGGTAAAATGCAGTTCCAGGTAGGAGAAATCATTTCCTGCGAAGAAGTGAAGAAATCCAAAAAACTTCTCTGCTCACAGGTGCGTGTCGGAAGCGAAGTAAAACAGATTGTTTCCGGAATCAAAGCACATTATAGTGCAGAAGAGATGGTCGGCAAGAAAGTTATGGTACTTGTAAACTTAAAACCGGCAAAACTTGCAGGCGTATTATCTGAAGGAATGTTACTCTGTGCAGAAGACGCCAATGGCAATCTGGCACTTGTATCACCAGAAAAAGATATGCCGGCAGGTGCTGAAATCTGTTAATATTTAATTGGGGACGGGGATTTTCTCGAAAAGCCCCGTCCCCAATTAAATTATCCCACGGATGTGGATAAATAAAATGTGGAAAAGGAGACAGAATTGTGGAAAAAATTAGAATTGGTATTGTAGGATATGGAAATATTGGACGTGGTGTAGAGCAGGCAATCGCGCGTAACGATGATATGGAACTGAAGGCTGTATTCACAAGAAGAGATCCGAAGACAGTTTCTATTAAAACAGAAGGCGCAGAAGTAAAACATTTTGATGATATGGTATCTATGAAAGAAGATATTGATGTTATGGTTCTGTGTGGTGGTTCTGCAACAGATCTGCCGGTTATGGGACCGGAAGTTGCTAAGAACTTCTGTACTATTGACAGCTTTGACACACACGCAAAGATTCCGGAGTATTTTGCAAATGTGGATGCTGCAGCAAAAGCAGGAAACAATGTAAGTATTATTTCTGTTGGCTGGGATCCGGGAATGTTCTCACTGAACCGTCTGTATGCAGAATCCATTCTGGTACAGGGAAGCACTTATACTTTCTGGGGAAAAGGTGTCAGCCAGGGACACTCTGATGCAATCCGTCGTATTGAAGGTGTAAAAAATGGTATCCAGTATACTGTACCGATCGAGGCTGCAGTAGAGAAAGTAAGAACCGGAAGTGAACCGGAGCTGACAACAAGAGACAAACATCTTCGTGAGTGTTATGTTGTTCCGGAAGAGGGAGCTGACTTAAAAGCAATCGAAGAGGCAATCAAGACAATGCCAAACTACTTCGATGAGTATGATACAACTGTAACATTTATTACAGAAGAAGAGTTAAAGGAAAATCACAGCAAGATGCCACACGGTGGTTTTGTTATCCGCAGCGGAGAGACAGGAACAGAAGGAAATAAACACGTGATCGAATATTCTCTGAAATTGGATTCCAACCCGGAATTTACAGCAAGCGTTCTGATCTGTTATGCAAGAGCAGCTTACAGACTTTCCAAAGCCGGAGAGAGCGGAGCAAAATCTGTATTTGACATCGCACCGGCAATGCTGTCACAGAAGACACCGGAAGAACTCAGAAAAGAGTTACTGTAAGATGATGATTTTTGATACGCATGCGCACTATGATGATGAGCAGTTTGACGCAGACAGAGAAGAATTGCTGATGTCCATGGAGGAAAAAGGTGTCGGCACGATCGTCAATGTGTCGGCAACTTATGAGTCCTGTACACGTGTGACAGAAATGGTGAAAAAATATCCGTTTATGTATGCCGCAGTCGGCGTACATCCGGATGAAGTCGGTGCGCTGGATGAAGAGAAATTTGTACGGATGGAAGCGCTTTTGGATCAGAAAAAGGTTGTTGCTGTCGGCGAGATTGGACTGGATTATTACTGGGATCATGAATCTCATGATCTGCAGAAAGAATGGTTTATCCGTCAGCTTGAACTTGCACGTAAGCATAATCTTCCGGTGTTGATCCACAGCCGGGAAGCTGCGGCAGATACGATGGAGATCATGAAGGGGCATGCGCAGGGGTTAAATGGTGTGATTCACTGCTACTCTTATTCCAAAGAGATGGCAAAAGAGTATGTGAAAATGGGCTTTTACATCGGCATCGGCGGTGTCGTTACTTTTAAAAATGCGAAAAAAGTAAAAGAGACAGTCGCAGAGATTCCGCTTACTTCAATCGTGCTGGAAACAGATTGCCCGTATCTTGCACCGGAGCCGTTCCGCGGCAAGAGAAACCAGTCTGCATATATCCAATATGTAGCGGAAAAGATCGCAGAGATCAAAGAGATCTCATATGAAGAAGTTGTTGCACAGACAGAGAAAAATGCACGTGCCATGTATGGTCTGGATGCATAAAGCATATGTACGCATCAGGTATGGTCTGGATGCATAAAACATATGCATGCATCATGTATGGTCTGGACGTGTAAGATATTATTCGCAATGAATCAGCGATAGTGAACTTTATTAAGTACAAATAAATTAATTTTATGAAATCCAACCAGGAAATTCCCGGTTGGATTTTCTCTACCTGTTTTTCTGCATTTCTATATGTATTTCGCTATATTTTAATTTTTCCATATATTTTCGGAGTTTTCTTTATATTTTCTTAAGACTATTTTCGATTTTGGGTATATCATTAAGACAAAACTTATTGTATAATTAGAAAATACCTAAAATTCAGGGAGAAGTGAGAAAATGGCAAAACCAGATCTGGGAAATCCGCAGAATACAATTGAAGTATTACAGAAATATAAATTTAATTTTCAGAAGAAGTTCGGACAGAATTTTCTGATCGATACACACGTGCTGGATAAGATTATTTATTCCGCAGAGATTACAAAAGAAGACATGGTGCTGGAGATCGGACCGGGGATCGGAACGATGACACAATATCTGGCAGAGGCAGCCGGCAAGGTCATTGCGGTTGAGATCGATAAAAATCTGATTCCGATTCTTGCGGATACACTGCATGAATATGAAAATGTTCAGATTATCAACGAGGATGTTCTGAAGCTTGACATTGCGAAGATTGTAGAGGAGCAGAACGGAGGGAAACCGATTAAAGTGGTTGCGAATCTTCCATATTATATTACGACACCGATCATTATGGGACTTTTTGAAAATTATGTTCCGCTTCAGAGCATTACGGTCATGGTACAGAAGGAAGTGGCAGATCGTATGCAGACCGGACCGGGTAACAAGGATTACGGTGCTCTGTCACTGGCGGTGCAATATTATGCAGACCCGTACATTGTTGCAAATGTCCCACCGAACTGCTTCATGCCAAGACCGAAGGTAGGCTCAGCGGTCATCCGTCTGACAAGACATGCCGAACCTCCGGTGGAAGTAGAAGATGAGAAGCTGATGTTTGATATTATCAGAGCGTCTTTCAACCAGCGTCGGAAGACACTTGCCAATGGTTTGAAAAATGCAGGCAAATGGGATCTCCCGAAAGAAGTGATCGCAGAAGCAATCGAGACGTTAGGCAAAGGCGCAAGCGTCAGAGGAGAGGCATTATCACTGGAGGAATTTGCAAGACTGAGCAATGAAATTTATAATTATCTGCATAATCGTATATCGTGAAGCTTATGCTTCCTGTTTATGCTCATATCGGGGTGGGCCATTAAGTCATAAAATCACTCTGGTGTAATTGCATTGTGGTTTCTGACATCATATAAATGGTAAATAACAATAAATTTGTTGCAGAAAAAAATAATTGTGGATTGAAAAACAAAGATATTAACAAAGAAAGGATGATGCGCATGGAGAAGAAAAACAAATATGCACTGTTCGAGATCACACCGGAGATTGAGCATTTCGCAGGATTGTGTGAGAAGAATACGACAATAGAAAAAGACCTGTACAGCAAATACGAAGTAAAACGCGGACTCCGTGATGTGAATGGAAAAGGAGTACTTGCCGGCCTTACTAATATTTCCGATGTCTGTGCGACTAAGATCGTGGACGGCAAAGAAGTTCCGTGTGCAGGTAATCTGTATTACCGTGGATATAACATCAAAGACTTGGTGCGTGGATTTTTAGAGGACGGACATTTTGGATTTGAAGAGATCGCATATCTGTTGTTGTTTGGTGAGCTTCCGAATATAAAAGAGTCGGAGATGTTCCATGAGACACTCGTAGAGCGCCGGACATTGCCGCCGACATTTGTGCGTGATGTCATTATGAAAGCGCCGAGCCGGGACATGATGAATACGCTGGCGAAATGTATTTTGAATCTGTATACTTACGACCGCAAAGCGGATGATACAAGTATCCCGAATGTATTAAGACAGTGTCTGAACCTGATCAGCCAGTTCCCGATGATGATGGTGTACGGCTATCATGCATATAATTACCGTATGGGCGATGACCTGTTTATTTACGCGCCATCACCGGATCTGTCTACTTCTGAAAATATTCTGATGATGCTCCGTGAGGATCGTAAATACACAGAACTGGAAGCGAAGCTCCTTGATATGGCTCTGGTTCTGCATATGGATCACGGCGGTGGTAATAACTCAACCTTTACGACACACGTTGTAACTTCTTCCGGAACGGATACTTATTCAACGATGGCAGCAGCGATGGCTTCGTTAAAAGGACCAAAACACGGTGGTGCGAATATCAAAGTAACGAAGATGTTTGAAGACATGAAAGCGCATGTATCAGACTGGGAAGATGAAGATGAAGTACGTCAGTATTTAAATGATCTGCTGGAGAAGAAAGCATTTGACCAGAAAGGTCTGATCTACGGAATAGGACATGCAATCTATTCTGTTTCAGATCCGCGTGCAGACATTTTCAAAAAATTTGTAAAACAGCTTGCAGAGGAAAAAGGCTGTGAAAAGGAATACGGACTGTATGCGCTTGTAGAACGTCTGGCTCCGGAAGTGATCGCACAGAAGCGTAAGATTTACAAAGGTGTCAATGCCAATGTAGATTTTTACAGCGGACTGGTTTACAGTATGCTGGATCTTCCTCCGGCACTTTACACACCGATTTTTGCGGCGGCACGTATTGTCGGCTGGAGTGCACACCGTCTGGAAGAGTTAAAGAATGCGGATAAGATTATCCGTCCGGCGTATAAGCCACTGGCTTCCTACAAAGAATATGTAAAAATGGAAGATCGTTAGGAGAAGGAAGTTGTTATAAAATGAAGAAAGATTTCAGCTTTTTAAGTGCAGAAGGGAAGACGCGCTCACATGGAATCATCTGGATTCCGGAAGGTGAAGTGCGTGCGATCCTCCAGATCTGTCACGGAATGGTAGAATATATAGACCGCTACGATGAATTTGCCAGATACTTAAACGGACATGGTTATCTTGTGATCGGGCACGACCATCTGGGACATGGAAAGACTGCAGCAAAGCCGGAAGAATACGGACATTTCCCGGAAGAATACGGTAACGATTATGTAATCGGAGATATCCACAGAGTCCGCAGAGTCGGTGAGAAGAATTATCCGGATCTACCATATTTTATGCTGGGACACAGTATGGGTTCATTTCTGCTTCGCCAGTATCTGACGATGTATGCTGACGGACTTTCCGGTGCGATCATCATGGGAACCGGTGAACACAGCATGGCGGAATTGAACATGGGGCAGAAGCTCTGCAAAGGGCTTGCGGCAGCAAGGGGCTGGCATTATCACAGCCCGCTTGTGCATAAGATGAGCGTTGGTAATTATAATAGGAAATTTCATCCGGCAGTAACAGCAACAGACTGGATCAGTTCAGATCTGGATGTGCGCAGAAAATATGAGAAAGATCCACTTTGCTCTTTCCAGTTTACGGTTGGCGGTTATTATCAGATGTTTGAAGGAATGAAAGTGCTTGCCCGCAAAGAGAGCATAGAGAAGATTTCGAAGGATTTGCCGATATTCTTTGTATCCGGTGCAGACGATCCGGTTGGAGATTTTGGAAAAGCAGTACAGAAAGTATATGATAAGTACAAAAATGCCGGATTTGAAAAAGTAGAGATGAAGCTGTATCAGGATGACAGGCATGAGATCCTGAATGAAACAGACCGCAGTCAGGTATTTGAAGATCTGTATTTATGGATGGAAGAAAATTTATCACTTTAATTAAGTAAAACCCATTGACAAAACTAATGGGTGAGCATAAAATGTAGGTGAAATTAATAGAGCGTACAGGACGAAGGCGTCACAAACATGAGTTTGTGCGCCTTTTTTAGTGTAAAAAGGTCAGGAGAAGGAGGAATTTACAATGAAAACTTTAGGTTATTACAATGGCAAATACGGTGAACTGGATGAGATGACAATCCCGATGAACGACCGTGTCAGCTGGTTTGGAGATGGTGTATACGATGCAGGTCCGTCCAGAAATTATGAGATTTTCGCAATTGATGAACATATCGACAGATTCTTTAACAGTGCGGGACTTCTGGACATTAAAATGCCGGTAACAAAGCCAGAGTTGAAAGAACTCCTTCAGGAAATGGTAAATAAAATGGATACAGGTAATTTATTTGTTTACTATCAGGTCACAAGAGGAACCGGTATCCGTGATCATGCATATACAGAGGGTCCCGGAAACTTATGGATTATGCTGAAACCGGCAGAAATTTCCGATGGAACGAAGCCAATCAAGCTGATCACAAGAGAAGATACACGTTTCTTCCATTGTAATATCAAAACATTGAACTTAATTCCTTCTGTAGTTGCGACACAGAAAGCAAAAGAAGCCGGATGTCAGGAATGTGTATTCTACAGACCGGGTGGACGTGTAACAGAATGTGCACATAGTAATGTCCATATTATTAAAGATGGCAAACTGGTAACAGCACCGACTGACAATCTGATTCTTCCAGGTATTGCAAGAGCACATATTATCAAAGCCTGCAAGAAATTGGAGATTCCGGTAAGTGAGACACCGTACACACTGGATGATCTGTTCAACGCAGATGAAGTTATCGTATCCAGCTCCAGCAACTTATGTCTGCATGCAAATGAGATCGATGGCAAGCCGGTTGGCGGAAAAGCACTGGAACTTCTGGAGAAGATCCGTGTAGCAGTTCTGGATGAATTTTACAAAGCAACAGATAAATAAATGAGAAGGTGAAGTCATGGGAGAAATAAAATATATGCCGGCAGGGGACCGGGCGCTGGTTGTGGAATTTGGCAATCAGATCGATCCTGCGATCAATGACAAAGTACATGCGCTGGCAGCGAGAATTGCAGAAACTCGGATTCCGGGTGTACAGGAAATGGTACCAACGTTTCGCTCTCTGATGATTTACTATGATCCGGCAATTACCTCTTTTGAAAATGTAAGGAAGCAGACAGCAGAGCTGACCGGACAATTGATTGGGAAGACAACAGAGAAGAAACGGATTTTAAAAATTCCGTGTTGTTATGGCGCAAGATTCGGACTGGATCTGGCAGATATGGAAAAACATACCGGACTGGATCGTGACGAGATCATAAAGATCCATAGTTCCGTTGATTATAAAATTTATATGATGGGATTCCTGCCGGGATTTGTTTATCTTGGTGGCCTGGATAAACGAATTGAAATGCCAAGACTGAAAAGCCCGCGTGTAAGGATTCTTCCGGGGGCTGTCGGCATTGGTGGCAATCAGACAGGAGTCTATCCGCTGGCTTCACCGGGAGGATGGAGACTGATGGGTGGTACACCGGTTGATTTCTATGATCCGTACAGAGAAGATCCGATCCTCTGTAAAGCAGGAGAATATATCCGTTTTGTACCGATCACGATTGGCGATTACTACGATATCCGTCACATGATCGTAAAAGGAGAGTATCAGGTAGAGGTTGTGGAAGAAGGTGATGAAGGATGTCAGTAAAAGTTGTTATTCCGGGACCGCTTACAACAGTACAGGATGCGGGCAGATACGGATATATGAATTCCGGTATCGGGACATCCGGAGTCATGGACGAAGTTTCTTATAAGAAAGCCAATTATCTTGTGGGAAATGAAAACGGAGAAGCCGTACTGGAAGTAACTTTGTTCGGCGGAACGATGGAATTTACGGAAGATGCAGTCATTGCTGTTACAGGAGCAACAATGGACGTAAAGATAAATGAGAAACCGACAGAAATGTACCGTGCATACCAGGTGAAAGCCGGAGATATCTTATCACTTGGGATGGTGACTGCAGGCTGCAGAACTTATGTAGCTTTCGCCGGTGGTATTGATGTTCCGGTTGTGCTCGGAAGCCGTTCAACAAATCTGAAATGTAAGATGGGTGGTTACGAAGGAAGGGCGATGGCAGCCGGAGATATTTTTGAAATTGGCAAAAATGGCAGAAGTTATGAAGCACTGAAAGATCGGATGGCAAAGCCGGATGTATATACGTCACCAATCACTGTCCGTGTGATCGAAGGACCGCAGGAAGAGTATTTTACCGAGGTGGGAAAGAAAACATTTTACAATGAAACTTATACGATATCTGATCAGAGTGACCGGATGGGCTACCGGATGGAAGGTGCACCGATCGAAAGTGTAAACGGAACGGATATTATTTCCGATGGAATTGCACTTGGTTCCATTCAGGTTCCGACAAATGGAAAACCAATCATTTTACTTGCAGACCGGCAGACAACAGGAGGATATGCAAAGATTGCTACAGTGTGTTCTTTTGATATCCCGAAACTGGTACAGGGCAAGCCGGGGGATCAGGTGAGATTTCAGAAAATTTCGTTAGATGAAGCAGCGAAGATATGGAAAACAGAAAGCGGGGAAAGGTAAAGATGAGTGAAGCAGTAAATTACAGTGATATGGAACCGGCAGAGGTCAGAAAACTGATCCGAGAAGGAAAAATAACATGTCCGACATCGGGTATGTGTGCGGGATACGCACAGGCAAATCTGGTTATCCTGCCAAAGGATCTGGCTTATGATTTTCTCTTATTTACCCAGAGAAACCCGAAACCGTGTCCGATTCTTGAAGTCAGCGACGTGGGAAGCAGAGATCTTCACTATATCGCAGATGATGTGGATCTGGCAAAGGATTTTCCAAAATACCGCATTTACAAAAAAGGTGAACTTGTCGGAGAGTATACCGACATTGAAGAGTTCTGGCAGGATGATTTTGTGAGCTTTCTGATCGGATGCAGCTTCTCTTTTGAATCTGCACTTCTGGAAGCAGGAATTCCGGTCAGACATATCGAGGAAAACTGTAACGTGCCGATGTTCAAGACAAATATCGCTTGCACACCGGCAGGTATTTTCAAAGGAAATATGGTAGTCAGCATGCGTCCGATCCCGAATGACCAGGTTGTGAAAGCCGCACTGATCACGGGTGAGATGCCAAGAGTACACGGTGCACCGATACAGATTGACAATCCGGAAGCAATTGGTATTTCTGATGTAATGAAACCGGATTTCGGCGATAGTGTAACGATCAATGAAGGAGAAGTTCCGGTATTCTGGCCATGTGGCGTAACACCGCAGAATGTTGTTATGAATGTGAAACCGGATATTGTGATCACACACGCACCGGGACATATGCTGATCACGGATGTGAAGAATGTAGAATTGAAGTACTAAAGTGGTTCTAATAGAGCTACTCACCATGATATGAGTAAAAGTGTAGCAGTGCAGTGATGGGAGAACACGAGTATTGTGCGGTTTTGAGAATAGATGGAAGTAGTCTAAAAAAAGATTTGAAACATAGAAAGAAGGAAGAAAAATGTTTGCAGTAGATTTGAACTGTGATCTTGGAGAAAGTTTTGGAAATTATAAATGCGGACTGGATGAGGAAGTCATTCCCTTTATTTCTTCTGCAAATGTAGCATGTGGATTTCATGCATCCGATCCGGTGGTAATGGCAAAGACCGTAGCGCTTGCAAAAGAGCAGGGTGTCCGTGTTGGCGCACATCCGGGATATCCGGATCTGGTCGGATTCGGCAGAAGAAATCTGGCAGCATCACCGGCAGAAGTAAAAGCAATGGTGCAGTATCAGATCGGGGCATTGAAAGCATTCTGCACAGCACAGGGAATCAAACTGCAGCATGTAAAACCGCACGGTGCAATGTATAACATGGCAGGAAAAGATGAAAAACTGGCAACAGCAATCGCAGAAGCAATCAAAGAAGTCGATCCTGAGCTTATCCTTCTTGCACCGAGTAGCAGCAAAATGATGGGAGCCGCAAAGGCAGTAGGACTTCGCGTGGCAAAAGAAGTATTTGCGGACAGAGCATATGAAGAAGACGGCTCGCTGGTAGCAAGAAGCAAACCGGGCGCAATGATCACCGATGAAGACGAAGCTGTGGCACGTGTCATCAAGATGATAAAGGAAGGAACCGTAACAGCGATTACCGGAAAAGAGATTCCGGTTGAAGCAAATTCTGTATGCGTGCATGGAGACGGACCGAAAGCACTGGCATTTGTTCAGAAGATCCGTAAAGTGCTGGAAGCAGAAAATATCAGGATTGCATCAATCGAAGAAGTAATTGGAAAATAAAACAGGCAGAAGACGACAGCAAAAATAAAGGAGAGATTAGAAGTGGGAGCACAGGCACAGGCGGCACAGACAAAAGTAAATATAAAAAAAGAAACCGTTGAAGATATTGTACTGCGTCATTCCAAGCGCGGTATGACTATCCTGCGCAAATATATGGGCGATTTCTACTGCAAGAGGGCGGCTGAGAAGATTCTGGAGCTTCCGAAAGGAAATATATTTCTGACAACCGGATTTTATGTAGCGGGACATGCAGAGACGGACGGTCCTCTCGGAACGATGACACTCGCAAAAGCACTGCGGGCTGTCGGATACCGACCGATCATCGTAACAGATAAATATTGTCGTGGATTTTTTGAACTTGAGGATCTGGACGTAGAATATGCACATATCTGTGATGGCGTGGAACAATATACAGAAGTTCTGGAAGATTACGATCCGGTTGCACTGATTTCCATTGAACGCTGTGGCAAAAATATTGAAGATGATTATGCAAATATGCGCGGTGTAAGCATTAAGAAAAATACAGCAAAAGCCGATATCCTTTTTGATCTTGCCAAAAAGCGCGGAATCCCGACATTTGGTGTCGGAGATGGCGGAAATGAAATCGGTATGGGCAATCTGAAAGAAGTTATTGTAGATAAACTGGCGCTTGTACCATGCAAGGTAGAAGTTGACAATCTAATTATCGCAACCGTATCCAACTGGGGCGCATATGCATTAGCGGCATATATACAGAAGATAGAAAAGATACAGGTACTTCCTACATATAAAGAAATCAAATCCTATCTGCAGGCGATCGTAGATCTCGGCAGCATCGATGGCGTGACAAAAGAACAGGTACTGAGTGTGGATGGTTTTCCACTGACTGTGGAAAAAGAGATCCTTGATGAACTCCACCGCGCAGTGGGGACGGGGATTTTCTAGAAAGTGCCAGGTGCAAATTGAAAAGGGGACGGGGCTTTTCTCA
>OLPE01000428.1_pt1 | contig 43340 bp, 46 predicted proteins | sample 1671901 | NCBI WGS metagenome assembly OLPE01 (sample SAMEA3136624, study PRJEB25190) | human gut metagenome | biome: human gut; feature: human-associated habitat; material: faeces | place: Austria | collected 2013 | reverse complement strand
AAAAAGAGGCTTAAAAGTCTTGAAAATACTGACTTTTAGCCTCTTTCAAAGAAAAATCCTCGGCGGAATGCCGAGGTCTTTGTCTACAGTCTGAAACCCTTGAGAAATCAAGGGTTTATTTTTTTCGTGTTGCAGCTCATGTTGCATTTTTTATAAATGCAATGAATTTTTTTAGACTCTTTGGTATCTTCTTTTTCGAATAGAATTAACCAGCTATTATATTTTTCATTATCAATATCAATCTTAGACGATGATTTTGCGGCAATGTTAGTATAGTTAATGTTTACTAATGCCTGCTTAGATACGATACTTAGAAACGAGTTGTCGGATTCTGTCGATTAGTTGGTAGTATTGAACTTTGAAAATTGAATATTGACGGTTGAAATGGTATAATTCCCCTATTACAAAAGATTGGGGAGAAATTTATATTGAAGATGATTCTATTAACATCGACTAACTCACATATGATGAGTGATGATTTAAAAGGGGCAATAATCACAGCGGTGGTGACTGGATTTATTTCAATTATTGGTTTTATTGTAACCAATTTATCAATGAGAAAGAATTTTAAAAATGAGCTGATTAAACAAAGAGATAGCATAGCACTTGAAAAAATGTCCACAATGCCTTTTGAGGTTCTTGATTTGATGGATAGGATGATAAAGGCGAATAATGGTAGGATTGGAAAAACAGAATTAGATAGTTTCAAAAAGATGATGAATTCAATCTATTCATACGGTTCGGAAAGAGCATGTACTATAGATAAGAAGAGTGGGTACATACCTATTCAGATATGAAAAGACCTGAAGTGCTAGCATCAGGTTTTTTCATAATTATGAACCTTGATTTTTGTAATAATATAAATTGAGGCTTGTAAAATCTGAGCCATTATAGTTGTAGAACAATAAAATTCTACCAACAATTAGTAAGGAGGGGGATACTTTGAAAAATGAGAATAAGATAAAGTATGATTCTGAGTATATCAGTTATGTTGAGCATGGAGATTCGGCAGCAGTTTTTATTGTAAGAGATCTTGTAAAGAATATTGATACATCGAAAATGTGGATTGATATAATCAAGACTTGGGGAGAGAAAAATGAATTTGGAGTGTGGGATTTTGTGAAAATAAAAATAGAACTTTTTCCAAGAAAAATAAAACCGATATATCCTCAGGATGCTAGTACGGAAGATAAAAAGTATATTACATGGAAAACAGCGCATGAGGATATAGATCAACAAAGATCACAAGGATATATAGGTAAAAAGTTTATAATTTTCCTAAAACTTGTGAATAAAAATCAAGATAAGACAGGAATAATAGAAAAAAAATGGAATAAAAAGTTTGGACGATATGTTCCGAAACATTGCGCGAGGTCATCTGATTGTGAGGTACAGAAGAAGAAAGTGCCAGTAAAACCGGTGTGGGAATATCATATAATATCAGTTAAAAAATTATAGTTTTATAGATTTTTTGTTTTATGTGTTCATTTACAGAAACATAGATATCTTCAAAATTGAAAACCAAATAAATAACAGTATGGATAATTATTTTCACCATGCTTACACTTCAACAGCCCCGGCATACGCCGGGGCTGTTCTATGATCCATTAACAACCGAGGTTAAAATATTTGCAGATTGCGTTAAATAACTCGGAACAGCTATTGAATTTTAAACACATAGTTTCGTCCTCCTTATTTGAAATGTATTTGTATCAGCTGACAAAAGAATTGTAACAATATCGTAATATTTATTCAATAGGAGGAGACTGGCAGGAAGGGAAAGATTTGGAACAGGCATTCGGAAAGCTGATAAGTGATCGTGAAAGAAAATAAAGGTTCGAGCAGTTGGATATAGAACTACCAGAGAATTTTTGCATATTATAGGAAGTAAATAAAGATCTGTGAGATGGCGCAGAAAGTAGTAGGGGATTTTAAAACAGAAACGGAAGCCAAAGCAGAAGGCATAAAAGGAACCCGGGATTGTCCGGTGGACAAAGACAAGAAAATCTAGTATAATAAACAAAGGTTAGTTGTGACTAACCGAAGAAAGGAGACAGAAGCATGAAAGTAATCATTGGAATACTGATACCGTTTTTTGGAACATCCTTAGGAGCTGCGTTTGTATTTTTTATGAGAAAATCATTGAGTGATATGTTACAAAGGGCATTGACCGGATTTGCGGCAGGAGTCATGGTGGCTGCATCCATCTGGAGCCTTTTAATTCCGGCGATTGATCAATCTTCAGAGATGGGGAAATGGTCATTTGTACCGGCGACTGTCGGATTTTGGGCAGGAATGATGTTTTTGCTGATGTTGGATACTGTGATCCCACATCTGCATCAGAAGAGTGAAAAGGCAGAAGGACCGAAGAGTCAGCTTAAGCGTACAACTATGATGATACTTGCCGTTACATTGCATAACATCCCGGAAGGAATGGCAGTAGGAGTGGTCTATGCCGGATATCTTTCCGGAAATGCAAAAATTACTGCGGCAGGAGCATTTGCACTAGCACTGGGAATTGCAATCCAGAATCTGCCGGAGGGAGCTATTATATCCATGCCGCTTCGTGCAGAGGGCATGAAAAAGTCAAAAGCATTTTTAGGTGGCGTATTGTCCGGAATCGTAGAACCGATAGGGGCAGTGCTTACGATCCTTGCAGCAAGCCTGATCGTTCCGGCACTTCCGTATCTGTTGAGTTTTGCAGCAGGAGCGATGCTCTATGTGGTAGTAGAGGAATTGATCCCGGAGATGTCACAGGGGACACACTCGAATATAGGAACCGTGTGCTTTGCACTTGGGTTCAGTGTCATGATGGTTTTAGATGTTGCATTAGGATAAAGAAATAGGTAAAAAATAAATCCCATAAAACCTATTGATATACCATGAAATAAATATTATAATCTGATTTATCAGTTAGGAAATGGAGGCGTACTACGATGAGAAAGTTCTATGTGGTTTCAATGGAATATGCGTGTTGTTGCTGTCGAATGCAATACTCCCGGGCAAGTAATATGGCAGGGTGCTTCGACATGTGTTGTGCTGCACCCAGATAGGACGGATTGTTGATAGAGATGCCATTTGCCCGGGAGTAAAGCCCGGGCATTTTTATGCAAAATAATTGCAGAGCAATTTATCTGTGCACAAAAATGTATGGAAAGCAGACACTATATACAGATATAAAACAGAATGATAAACAAGAATCAAAATGAAGAATTTAAAAGTAAAGAAAATTGTTGTAGTAGCGTTAGCACTTATCTGATCAAAAATTATCCGGATATCCCGCTTCAGAAATTTGACTCCTATGCAACAGCAAAAGAGGCATTTGAGAACGGAACCTCTGTTGCATGGGCAAATGACAATACAGAAGTAATTGCTTTTTCACTTCAGAACAAAGGCTATACGGTAGGAATCCCTTCTCTTGGAAGCAATGACAGTATTGCGCCTGCAGTCACCAAAGGAAAAGATACTTATGGCTCAGAATATGAAGACAGTCTTGTGGTAGAAGGCGGAGAGACCAAATAACAGGAGAATTTAGAAACAGGAAGGAGAGAGCAGTTACATGAATTGGGAATTTATCGTAGAATATCTGCTCTTGTATGAAAAAGCGACAGTTCTCACAGTCAGAATAGGACTGCTTGGAATTGCTTTCGCAATTCTTGTCGGATTTGCCTGTGCAATGGTGCAATACCACAGGATTCCGGTGGTAAGACAGATCGTAGCAGTATATATTGAACTCAGCAGAAATACCCCTCTGCTGGTTCAATTGTTTTTCATTTATTGCTTCCGGTATCTGTTTTAGGCAGCTTACTCGAAAGGAGGCTGCGTCGTGCCGGATTTGGGGATTGATGTTCTATTAAAAGGAAGCAATATGCTTCGGCTGTTACAGGGACTTGGCGTTGCCGTACAGATCAGCCTGGTTTCGATTGCGATCAGTATGCCGTTAGGCATCCTGGTCGGTTCTCTGATGACCGTAAAAACTAAGCATGAAATGCAGTTTGCAAAAGCAGTAGCAGGCCGTGTGATCTTTATGGATGGAGGACAGATCGTAGAGGAAAATGAACCGAAGGAATTCTTTGAACATCCGAAGACAGAAAGAGCAAAACAGTTTTTAAATGTGTTCTCCTTTGAATAATATTGTAAGAACGGTTGCATCTGTCGGCTAAGAGGGATATACTTTTAGAAAGAAAAGTACAGGAGGAGAACCGATGAAATTTTTCTTAGATACAGCAAAAGTAGAAGACATAAAAAAAGCAAACGATATGGGAGTCATCTGCGGTGTGACCACGAATCCGTCCCTGATCGCAAAAGAGGGAAGGGATTTTAACGAGGTGATCGCAGAAATCGCTTCTATCGTGGACGGACCGATTAGCGGTGAAGTCAAAGCAACGACACAGGATGCAGAAGGTATGATCGCAGAAGGACGTGAGATTGCAGCTATCCATCCGAATATGGTCGTGAAGATCCCAATGACCGTGGAAGGATTAAAAGCAACAAAAGTATTATCCAGTGAAGGGATCAAAGTCAATGTTACCCTGATCTTTACGGCAAATCAGGCATTGCTTGCAGCAAGAGCAGGAGCTGCCTATGTTTCCCCATTTTTAGGAAGACTCGATGATATTTCGGTTGCCGGTATCAATCTGGTAAAAGATATCGTGCAGATCTTTAAGGCAGGAGATATCCATACGGAGATTATTGCAGCAAGTATCCGCAATCCGATCCATGTAACAGATTGTGCAATGGCAGGAGCAGACATCGCAACCGTGCCATATTCCGTGTTAGAGGCAATGACCAAGCATCCGCTGACAGATGCCGGAATCGAAAAATTTGTGAAAGACTATCAGGCAGTATTTCACGACTAGATTTAGAGATATATTAGAAAATTACATAAAGAATGACAGAAATCAGGGAATCCAAACCGACAACGAAAGGATTTCCTGATTTTTTTGCGCTATGGGATTAGGGTGTCAAAAGGTGGTTTCAAGTTTTTTGATTGCAAATTGCCCAAAGCCGGGTCTGTTTTGTTCCGTTGTACGAAAATAAGAAAATCTAAGAAAAATTTGGTCTGACCAAGACCATAAATTATAAAGAGAGAATATTAGTGATTGTGTCAATTGTAAAGTGCCGTATTTCCTAATAAAATTTAATTGTTAAGAAGTTCACATAGTTATAAAAATGGAATCGCAGCACCTTCACACTGTCGAAGCGGAGAATGTGGCTGGTGTCATTCCCGACTGGTAGCAGGAGATGTCTACATGCCGACATCCGTAGACGGACGGCGTGAGGCGGATAAAAAATTCGGATATATCCATCCGTGTGTAACATTCCCGCTGTCTGATCTGACAATGGAAGTTCCCACCGTGCGATAGGACGCGTGTGAAATCATTGTAAGATTAAAGGATGTATAGAACAGAAGATAGATAGAGTAAGACGATTAGAAAAGGAAGCATTTAAAAAAGTGCTTCTTTTTTTGATGGGATAAAATTGGTTGATGCAATGGTCTCAAACCGACTTCGCGAAAATTACATGGCCTTTTATGAAAAAAATAACCAGTATAGCCCAAAAGGGTATTGCTATTACGCTTGCGTGATAGGATATGCTCTTTATGCGGAGAGAGGAAAGGCCGTAATGAAAAAAACAAATGAAGTCAGTAAATTGGTCGGAGTAAGTAGACGTACATTACAGTATTATGACAATGAGGGACTGCTTGACGTAAAAAGATCAAAAAATAATTACCGATTGTATGATGAAAATGCATTAGAAAGGATTTGGAAAATCATGCTTTATAAAGAAATGGGATTTAATTTAAAGGAAATTCATGAATTATTGTTACTCTCAGAGAACGAACAGAAAGACTATCTTAAAGGACATATGCAAAAAATTGAGGAAGAAATAAATGCTTTACAGGATCAGATAGATTTTATCCTGATGATAATAGAACAGGAGATGCCGAATGTATCAGAAGATGATAGTGGGACAACGTATGTACAGCGAATAAGGGAGCTAAAAAATAAAGTGAAATATGGTGGACAGAAATATGATCGAAAATATTATATAGAAGGAATAAGAAAATTAAGATACCGATTAGATGAGGCTTATCAGCAGTTACAACAAGGCCACTTTAGATATGCAATATATGATACATATGCAGTAATGCGAAAGACGATGGAAATTCTGACTCAATATGTAGAAGGGACAGGAAGAAGGGAAAATAGTTTAGAAAAGAACATACAAATCTGTGAAAAGAAGCAGTTATTAGGTAATAACATGGAAATTCTAGATGGATTGCAGGAAGTTCGTTGTATATGTGAAAACAGTGAGGAAGATTTTGAAATAGAACAAACTATAGATTATGACAAAACATATTTTTGTATTATGCAAATTAAAGATTTACTAAATATAACAGAAAGAGTGGTTGTGAATAGATAGTATTTATGACATGGCTAGCCAGATATATGTAGCATATGTCTGGCTGTGTCATTATAAAAGAAATAAGGCAAAACTATGCACAGAACCATTATATAAAATCAGTGAAATTGAATAGTGTATTCATATCACAGTTTAAAATATGGCAGCAGGCATATAAAAACGAAACAGTAGGATTTTGTGTACCTTTTTCGATTCTATTGTATGAATAGATAGAAATGTCAATGCCGTTTATTTGAAGGCGTGCGACCATATCATTTTGCTTAATCTTCATAGATTTGCGTAGCTTTGCAATATTTGTCCCAATATCAATATCATGAACCTGAATTACTCGGTCAATACTTTGTTCATTTTTCATAATGTTGCACCTCCATGCAATAGGATAGACAAATTTATAAAAAATAATTGCACGAGAATGCAATAAATGATATGATAGGAGAAAATATAGAGCAGATTATTTATGGGAAGGTATGTGTAACGAGTTTTAAAGAAATAGATATTAAAAAAATGAGAGGGGAATGTCATGAAAGTAAAATGTCCAATATGTGGTGCACCATTAGAAAATGAAAGCTGTAGTTATTGTGGATTTGTGATTGAGCACTCGACAACAACGGAGATAGATGTTCTTCATGGAATTAGTCGAAAAAGTCGAATGGAGGCACTATTGTTATGTATATTTTTAGGAGGAATAGGTGCACATCAATTTTATGTTGGAAAAGTTGGGATGGGAATGCTTTATTTGTGTACGATTGGACTATTCGGTGTGGGTTGGGCAATCGATATTATTCTTATTGCAACAGGTTCTTTTAAAGATGAGTTCGATTTGCCATTGCGGCAGTAAAAGGAGAAAATTATGGGATTATGGGATATTGCAAAAGAGCAGTTTTTAGATGTAATTGAATTTGAGGATAAAAGTAATAAGCTTATTGTTACAAAATACAGGCGTGAGAATGGAGATGATGAGTTAAAACAAGGTTCAAAAGTGATTGTTAGAGAGAGTCAATGTGCGGTATTTCTAAAAGGTGGTAAATTAGCAGATGTTCTGTTACCAGGTACATATACATTGGATACAGAAAATTTTCCAATTTTAACAAAATTAAAAGCATTTCCGTATTTATTAGTGTCTCCGGTAATTGCGGATTTATATTTTGTAAGTATGAGACAATTTATTGATAATAAATGGGATACAAAGACTGCGATTATAAAAAAAGATCAAAATCTTAATATAGTTCGTATTCAGGCATTTGGAAAATTTGCATTTAGAATTTCAGATGTTACTCTTTTTATGAAAGAGATTTTTGGAACCAGGGGAATTGTTATGACTTATGATATTGTAGAATATCTTTCTTCGATGGTTACGGAAACATTTTCCGGTATAGTTGGAGAAACTACAGAATCCATTGTAGACCTAGCTGCTGGATACAGTAAAATGGCTGCAGTTATACAAAAAAGGTTGAATAGTAAGTCGGAGGCTATGGGAATTCAATATAGTAATGTAGTAATAGAAGGAATTTTACTTCCGGAAGAAGTAGAAGAATTTATTGATGAACAAGCAGGACTTAGTATGGCTCAAAATAATATGGAAAACTTTGTTCAATATCAAACGGCAAGAGCTATGAGAGATGTAGTGAAAGATCAGGGAGCTTGGGCGGGGATTGGTGCTGAAATAGTATTAGCTAATACTATGGCACAGAATGTACAGAAGATGACAAGTTCTATGGAGTGTGAAAAAAGCAGAATAGAAAAATTGAGAGAATTAAAAGAACTATTAGATGAAGGAATATTGACACAAGAAGAGTTTTGTGCTGAAAAGAAACGTGTTTTAGAAAAATAAAATTGAGGAAAGCATAAGGAGGACAAGAGAATGTCAAAACAACCAAAGATGTCGGTATGTAGAAATTGTAATGCGCCGATTGGGAAAAATGCAAGAATTTGCCCATCATGTGGAGCAAAGAATACAAAACCATTTTATCAAAAATGGTGGTTTGTGTTATTGATAATAATTATTATAATTAGTTTAATTGGTTCTATGAACAGAAACAAGAAAGAAAAATTTGATTGGAAGGATGTTGAACTTAGTGATCAATTACCAAAACCAAAATCAAATGTTGGAACAATTATTCATAATGATATGGAAAGTTTAAGCATGCAGGTTGAGAAAGTCTCAAAAAGTGAATATAAGGATTATATTGATGATTGCAAATCTATGGGGTATACAGTAGAGAATAAAAGAGATGGCGATTCCTATAGAGCCTTTAATAAAGAGGGATATAAAATATCTTTAGAATATATTGGGGAAACAATGGATATAGAACTTGAAGCTGCGACAGAACTTGGAACTTTAAAGTGGCCAAAGAGTGAACTTGCCAATTTACTTCCAAAACCAAAATCAAATGTTGGAAAGGTTTCTAGTGACTCAGAAGATGACTGTTATATTTATGTTGGAAAGACATCAGAAGATGATTTTAATACATATATTGATGAATGTATAGAAGCAGGATTTTCAGAAGATTATCAAAGAGGGGATTATTTCTATACGGCCAGTGATGCAACTGGAAATAAATTGTCGGTAAATTATCAGGGAAATAAGGTAATGACAGTCCAATTAACAAAAAAAGTTGAGTTAGAGGAAAGCGAAGAAGCAGTAGAAAATAAGAGTCAGGCAGAATTCGTTGATACAAGTGAGAAAAATGATAGTACAGAAGCAGTAAAAGATAAAGGTCAGACAGAATCTGCTGACATAAGTGATTCAAATGACAGTACAGAATTAGTAGATGGTATGCGACCGGAATTTAAAGAAGCAATGGATAGTTATGAAGCCTTTTATGAGGAGTATTGTGACTTTATGAAAGCATATAATGAAAATTCAAGTGATGTGAAATTGATAGCAAAATATGCAAAAATGCTTAAAAAGGCACAAGATGCTGATGAAAAGTTCGAGGAGTGGGAAGATGGTGATTTGAATGATGCAGAATTAAAGTACTATATAGAGGTGCAAGGACGCGTTTCACAGAAACTCTTGGAAGTGGCAGATAATTAAAAGTATATCTATATTGTTGACGAAGGCATTGGTTTATCCAATGCCTTTGTTGATAAATATAAATAAAAATTGAGATTAATTGTGGTTTAGAATATAATACCATTAAAAACACTCACAAAGTATCGTGACAGGAAACAAAATCACCCGAAATTGCACACCGCTCGATTGCCCACATCCGGCAATTCTCCTAAAATAAAGATAGAAACAAAAGAGAGAAGGAGTGGTTTGGATGATGGAACAGATAACAAGTCAGGCAGTTATGTGGAGGGCAGTTGCAGGTGTTTTAGGAGTGCTCCTGCTAATTGTAGTGCTGTTGATATGGAAGAGGAAAAAGGTGAGTTTAAAACCGGCAATCGTAGGAGCAATTACCTTTGTCGTGTTTGCACAGGTATTAGAGGGAATCCCAAAACTGATCTTTTTTACATCCGATACCGATTTAACGGAATATGTGTGGACACATGCCTGGGCATATGTGCTGATCGGGTGTCTCATGGCAGGAATCTTTGAAGAAACAGGACGGTTCGTAGCCTTTCGTTTTTTCCTGAAAAAATATCAGGATCGAAAAGATGCCATTACTTATGGCATTGGTCACGGCGGGATCGAAGCGATCCTTGTGTTGGGAATTTCCGGTATCAGCAGTATTGCTTTAGCGGCAGCCGTCAATGACGGAAGTCTTGCACAGAGTCTTTCCGGTATCAGTACGGGACAGTTAAAATCCGTAGAAATGCAGATTACAGCATTAGCAGGCTATGGAGTTGGCAGGATGCTGTTAGAGGTATGCGAACGGTGCATTGCAATGACACTTCATATCGCACTTTCCGTCGTAGTTTTTAAGGCAGTTCAGGAGAATCAAAAGAGATACCTGTGGATTGCCATGCTGCTTCATGCAGTCTTTGACATTCCGGCAGCCCTGTGCCAGTGCGGAGTGATCGGGATGGGCGTGGCAGAAATATGGCTGTTTGTCAGTGTTTTGGTGTGCGTGTGGTATGCAAAAAAAGTCTATGGAACGTTAGAGGAGAAAGCATGAGTTTTTTGAATTTGAGTCAGAATCTTACAAGATTACGAAAAGAAAAAAAGATCACGCAGGAAGAGCTTGCAGAATTCGTAGGAGTCACCAAAGCATCGGTGTCTAAATGGGAGACCGGAGCGACAACACCGGATATTCAGATCCTTCCGGTGTTAGCAGCCTTTTTTGATGTATCTGTGGATGAGTTGCTTGGATATGAAGCACAGCTTACGAAAAAGCAGATACAGTATCTGTATCATGACCTTGCAAAAAAGTTTGCGGAGCGGGAATTTGCAGAGGCGTGGAAAGAGAGTCAGGAACTCGTGAAAAAATATTACGGATGTTATCCGTTTTTACTGCAAATGGCAGTATTATATTTAAACCACAGTTCCCTTGCAAAAAGTGAAGAACAAAAGGCAGAGGTACTGATGCAGGCAGAAAAGTTGTGTGTCCGTATTTTAGAAGGGAGCAGGGAAAGCGGACTGATAGAAAAGGCAGTGACATTTCGGGCAATCATCTGACTGCAGCAGGGAAGGGCAGACCGGGTGATCGAAGCATTAGGAGAAGAGATTTTAGATGTCAATCAGGTCGGCGATAAAGGAGATCTGCTGACGTTGGCATATCTGTCAGCCGGTGATCTTGGCATGGCAGAAAAAAGCAGCCAGATCGGGATCTATCGGAATCTGATGGAACTGATCAATCAAAGTGTCTATCTGTTGATGAGTGTGCCACAGGACAGGGAATATTGCCGGAAGATTTTAAACAGAACAGATGCAATGATCCAAAATTTTCAAATAGAAACATTACAGCCGAATGCAGTAGCAGGATATCAGTATCAGGCAGCAGTCGTTCTTTGTGGATTTTATCAAAAGGATCAGCAGGAAAATGTATCAGAGAACGTAAGTGAACTGGAAGAAGAGATCTATCAGCGTATCGAGAAATATGTTCAGCTGGTGTGCAAGTTAGTAAAAGATGGGAAAAAACTGCATGCAGATGCATTTTTCTATCGTTTAGAGGACTGGTTTGAAAATTTAGAGTTGGGAACGAAAGGAGTCCGAAACGATAAAGTCATCCTTGCGGATGCGATTGCCAGTTTACGGCATCCGGCATTCGCTGTGCTGCAAAACCACAGTCGAATGGACAGATGCGTCAAAAAACTTCAGGAGTTATAAAATTCAATCATATGCTCTAGTCTGGAACTCATATTTTCCATCAGGGCATCGACAAGAACCAAAGCTGCCATAGATTCTACTACTACGACGGCTCTTGGTACAATGACAGGATCATGCCGGCCTTTGATCTCTAGAGTGATGTTTTCGCCGGAACGGTTTACCGTCTGCTGGGTTTTAAAGATCGAAGGAGTCGGCTTGACTGCCGCACGAAGCACGATCGGAGCACCATCGCTCATGCCGCCTAAGATACCGCCGGCATGATTCGTCTTTTTACATACATTTCCGTTTTTATCATAGAAAAAAGCATCATTGTTTTCACTTCCCTTTGCAAAAGAAGTTAAGAATCCATCCCCGATCTCAAAGCCTTTTACGGCACCGATAGAAAAAATGGCTTTTGCAAGATCTGCATCGAGTTTATCAAAAACAGGTTCCCCGATTCCGGCAGGCATACCATCAATAATACATTCGATCACACCGCCGGAAGAGTCATGCTCCTGCATACAGGTGTCTAAGTAAGCAGATGCTTTTGCGGCAGCGTCCGCATCCGGCATATAGAGTGCATTATTTGCAATTTCTGCTAAATCTAAAGTAGAAATGGAGATGTCGCCGATGGATTTGGTATAAGCGGTCAGGGTAATGCCGAGTTCTTTTAAGATCTTTGCGGCAACAGCACCGGCAGCAACCCTTCCGATCGTTTCACGTCCGGAGGAACGGCCACCTCCGCGGTAATCGCGGAAACCGTATTTTGCGTCAAAGGTATAGTCCGCATGTCCGGGACGGTAGCAGGCAGCAATTTCGCTGTAATCTTTGGATTTCTGGTTGCAGTTGTATACAACGAGAGAAATCGGAGTTCCGGTGGTTTTTCCTTCAAAGACACCGGAGAGGATCTCTACCGCATCATCTTCCTTCCTGGGGGTCGTAAACCGGGATTGTCCGGGTTTTCTTCTATTTAAATAAAGCTGGATATCCTCACTGCTCAAAGAAAGTCCTGCCGGACAGCCGTCGATGACAACACCGACACCGGCTCCGTGGGATTCTCCCCAGGTAGTGATCTTAAATTGCTTTCCAAATGTTGAACCTGCCATATATGTAAAGTCTCCTTTTTATAGTCTGGCTTTATTGTAGCAGAGAGAAAAAAAGTTTGCAATGCGTATCGGACTGTACATTTTTATTTCTAAAGGTTATAATAGAGCAACAGACAAGAGGAGAACAGATATGTATAAATTGATCAAAAAAGATGGAAATGCAAAGCGGGGAGAATTTCATACCGTGCATGGTGTCATCCAGACCCCGGTATTTATGAATGTTGGAACCGTGGCAGCCATTAAAGGGGCTGTTTCTACGGAAGATTTAGAACAGATTAAGACGCAGGTAGAACTGTCAAATACCTATCACCTGCATGTGCGTCCGGGCGATACTTTGATTAAGGAACTTGGCGGACTGCACAAATTTATGGTATGGGACAAGCCGATTCTGACCGATTCCGGCGGATTTCAGGTGTTTTCCTTAGCAACCTTGCGGAAAATCAAAGAAGAGGGCGTTTATTTTCACTCCCATGTGGACGGCAGAAAAATTTTTATGGGACCGGAGGAGAGTATGCAGATCCAGTCCAATCTCGCTTCCACGATCGCCATGGCATTTGATGAGTGCCCAAGTAGTGTGGCAGAACGCTCTTATGTGGAAAATTCCGTGGCACGGACAACCCGCTGGTTAGAACGCTGCAAAAAAGAAATGGCACGCTTAAATTCCTTAGAAGATACCATCAATAAAAACCAGATGCTTTTTGGAATCAATCAGGGAGCCATTTTTGAGGATATCCGTATTGACCATGCAAAGCGGATCGCAGAGATGGATTTAGACGGTTATGCGATCGGCGGACTTGCGGTTGGTGAGAGCCATGAAGAGATGTATCACATCATTGAAGCCGTTGTACCGCATCTTCCGGTAGAAAAACCGACTTATCTGATGGGCGTTGGAACACCGGCAAATATTTTAGAAGGGGTAGAAAGAGGCGTTGACTTCTTTGACTGTGTTTATCCGACCAGAAACGGACGGCACGGACACCTTTATACGAATCAGGGAAAGATCAATCTTTTTAATAAGAAATATGAAAAAGATATGCGTCCGATTGAAGAAGGATGCCAGTGCCCGGCATGCAGACGATATTCAAGAGCATACATCCGTCATCTGTTAAAGGCAAAGGAGATGTTAGGAATGCGTCTTTGCGTTCTGCACAACCTTTATTTTTACAATACCATGATGGAAGAGATCCGGGATGCGATCGAAAAAGGGGCATATCAGTCGTACAAAGAAGAAAAATTATATGGTATGGGACAGCTTACGTCCGGCATCAGCAAGGGAGATCTGTAAAAAGTTTGAGAATAATGGGAAAAAGTATTGATGAAAAAGGATTTTTTAGGTACAATAGGGAAAGTGAGTTAGAGATTTAGGAGGAAAAAATATGTATATTTTAGCAATGAGTAAAGCAGGCGGCACAATCGGAATGCTTCTTTGGATTATTGTATTATTCGGATTCATGTATTTCTTCATGGCTCGTCCACAGAAACAGGAGCAGAAGAGAAAAGAAGCAATGCGTGCAGATTTAGCAATCGGAGATACTGTTCTTACTACCAGCGGATTCTACGGAACCGTTATTGACATCAATGATGACACAGTGATTATCGAGTTTGGTAACAATAAGAACTGCCGTATCCCTGCTCAGAAAGCAGCAATTTCAGCCGTAGAAAAACCGGACGATGCAGTAGAAGAGTCCAAATAAAGAGCGGACATGCTGACAGGATGTTAGACAATGGAAAGCAGACCAGTTTTCGTAGGAAGGCTGTTCTGCTTTTTACTTTCTATTCCATACAGTTATAGAATACATAAAAAAGAATAATAACAATTCATGTTGAAATCAAATCCTAAATATACTATGATATTATGAAGTATTAAAATAGCACAGGAGGTAGTACGGCAATGAAATTTCGAGTGGGAGTCATTTCCGGTGACGGGATCGGACCGGAAATCGTAAAAGAAGCAAAAAAAGTATTAGATAAAGTAGGAAGCGAATTCGGACATGAATTCGAGTATGAAGAAATTTTAATGGGCGGATGCTCCATAGATGCAACCGGAGTACCGTTGACAGATGAGGCGATCGAAGTAGCAAAAGCGTCAGATGCAGTATTGATGGGTTCCATCGGTGGCAATACCAGCACTTCACCATGGTACAAGCTCCCGCCAAATTTAAGACCGGAGGCAGGGTTACTCAAATTGAGAAAGGCATTGAATCTTTTTGCAAATTTAAGACCTGCATACCTGTATGAAGAATTAAAAGAGGCATGCCCGTTGCGGGAGGACATTATCGGGGACGGCTTTGATATGATGATCATGAGGGAACTGACCGGAGGACTCTACTTTGGAGACCGTGTGACCGAAGAGCGTAACGGAGTCATGACAGCCGTAGATACCCTTACATATAATGAGAATGAGATCCGAAGAATTGCAGTCCGTGGTTTTGACATTGCAATGAAGCGTAGAAAAAAAGTAACCAGCGTGGACAAAGCAAATGTACTAGATTCTTCAAGACTTTGGAGAAAAGTGGTAGAGGAAGTGGCAAAGGATTATCCGGAAGTGTCCTATGAACATATGTTAGTAGACAACTGTGCAATGCAGCTTGTCAAAGATCCGGCACAGTTCGATGTGATCTTAACAGAGAATATGTTTGGAGATATTTTATCCGATGAAGCGAGCATGGTGACCGGTTCGATCGGAATGTTATCCTCTGCAAGTTTAAATGAGACAAAATTCGGACTTTATGAGCCAAGCGGCGGTTCAGCACCGGATATTGCAGGAAAGGGAATTGCAAATCCGATCGCAACGATCTTAAGTGCGGCTATGATGCTTCGTTATTCCTTTGATTTAGATGCAGAAGCAGATGCAGTGGAAAATGCCGTAAAACAGGTGTTAAAAGACAAATACCGCACAATCGACATTATGCCGCAGGAGGCAGAGCGCGCAGGAGAAGTGACACAGGTAGGTACCTCAAAAATGGGTGATCTGATCTGTGAGAGAATACAGAAATAAGGAGAATAGATATGAAAAGTGATAACGTAAAAAAAGGGATGCAGCAGGCACCACACCGTTCTTTATTTAATGCACTGGGATTTACAAAAGAAGAAATGGACAAACCGTTAGTAGGTATTGTCAGTTCCTATAATGAGATCGTTCCGGGACATATGAACCTGGATAAAATTGTAAATGCCGTAAAAATGGGCGTTGCAGAAGCAGGCGGAGTACCGGTTGTATTTCCTGCCATTGCAGTCTGTGACGGAATTGCCATGGGACATATCGGTATGAAATATTCCTTAGTCACAAGGGATCTGATCTGTGATTCTACCGAGTGTATGGCATTAGCACACCAGTTTGATGCACTGGTCATGGTGCCAAACTGTGATAAAAACGTACCGGGACTTTTGATGGCAGCAGCCAGAGTCAATGTACCGACCGTATTTGTGTCCGGTGGACCAATGTTAGCAGGTCATGTCAAGGGCAAAAAACGCAGCCTTTCTTCCATGTTTGAGGCAGTCGGCTCTTATGCGGCAGGAACCATGAGCGAAGAGGACGTCTGTGAATATGAGGAAAAGGTATGTCCAACCTGCGGTTCCTGCTCCGGTATGTATACGGCAAATTCTATGAACTGTTTAACCGAGGCACTTGGTATGGGCTTACAGGGCAACGGAACGATCCCAGCAGTATATTCCGAGAGGATCCGTCTTGCAAAACATGCAGGAATGGCAGTGATGGAAATGTATAAAAAAGATATCCGTCCAAGAGATATCATGACAAAAGAGGCAATCTTAAATGCATTGACCGTGGATATGGCACTTGGATGTTCTACGAACAGTATGCTGCATCTTCCGGCAATCGCACATGAGGTTGGCTTTGATTTTGATATATCCTTTGCAAATGAGATCAGTGAAAAGACACCAAACCTCTGTCATCTGGCACCGGCAGGCCCGACTTATATGGAGGACTTAAACGAAGCAGGCGGTGTGTATGCGGTCATGAATGAGTTGTCCGAATTAGGACTACTAAACCTTGACTGTATGACGGTAACAGGAAAGACCGTAGGCGAGAATATCAAGGGCGTAGAAAATAAAGATCCTGAAGTAATCCGTCCGCTGGACAATCCATACAGTAAGACCGGTGGATTAGCAGTCTTAAAGGGAAATCTTGCACCGGACGGCGGTGTTGTAAAACGTTCTGCCGTAGCAGAAGAGATGATGGTACATGAAGGACCGGCAAGAGTTTTTGACTGTGAAGAGGATGCGATTGCCGCTATCAAGGGTGGAAAGATCGTAGCAGGCGATGTGGTAGTCATCCGTTATGAAGGACCAAAGGGCGGTCCTGGAATGAGAGAGATGTTAAATCCGACTTCCGCCATTGCAGGAATGGGACTTGGATCTTCCGTAGCACTGATCACAGACGGACGTTTTTCCGGTGCGAGCCGTGGAGCATCTATCGGACATGTTTCACCGGAGGCAGCAGTCGGTGGCCCGATCGCACTGATCGAAGAGGGCGATATCATCGCAATTGATATTCCAAACATGAAGTTGGATGTTAAAGTATCAGAAGAAGAATTAGAAGCAAGAAGAACAAAATGGCAGCCAAGAGAGCCAAAGGTTACAAGCGGTTATCTTGCACGTTATGCATCCATGGTTACCTCAGGAAACCGCGGAGCAGTGTTAGAGATACCAAGATAGGGAAGCTGAAAGAGAGGGATTAGATAACATGCAGTTAACAGGAGCACAAATCGTCATAGAATGTCTGAAGGAACAGGGCGTAGATACTATATTTGGATATCCGGGCGGAGCAATTTTAAATGTGTATGATGAGCTGTATAAGCATAGAAATGAGATACGTCATGTCTTAACCTCCCATGAGCAGGGAGCTTCCCATGCAGCAGACGGGTATGCGAGAAGTACAGGAAAAGTAGGAGTCTGTTTTGCAACCAGCGGACCGGGAGCAACAAACCTTGTCACGGGAATTGCAACCGCATATATGGATTCCGTACCGATGGTGGCGATCACCTGTAACGTAACGGTTCCACTGCTTGGAAAAGACAGTTTCCAGGAGATCGATATTGCAGGTATTACGACACCGATTACGAAACACAATTTTATTGTGACAGATGTCAAAGAGTTAGCGGATGTGATACGAAGAGCATTCCGCATCGCACAGACCGGAAGACCGGGTCCTGTGTTAGTAGATATTCCAAAGGATATCACGGCACAAAAGACGGAATATAAGGCAAAAGAAATACAGCCGGTGGAGCGTCTGACACAGAAGATGACGGAAGAAGACATCGAGCAGGCAGTTTCTTACATAAGACATGCGAAAAAACCATACATATTTGTAGGCGGTGGAGCAGTCATTTCAGGAGCAAGCGAAGAGTTAAAAGAGTTTGTGGAATTAGTAGATGCTCCGGTTACAGATACGCTGATGGGAAAAGGTGCCTATGACGGAACAAGCGAACGATACACGGGAATGCTTGGAATGCATGGAACGAAGACCTCCAATCTCGGAGTCAGTGAGTGCGACCTGCTGATTGCGATTGGAGTACGTTTTTCAGACCGTGTTATCGGAAATGCAAAAAAATTTGCACGTCACGCAAAGATTTTACAGTTTGACGTAGACCCGGCAGAGGTAAACAAGAACATTGTTGTAAATGCCTGCGTCATGGGTGATGTCCGTGAGATTTTAAAGAGAGTGAACGAAAGACTTGAGCCGATGGAGCATAAAGAGTGGATGGAACATATCTTAGAATATAAGAAGCGGTATCCGCTTACCTATCATCCGCAGGGACTCAGCGGTCCATATATGATAGAAAAAATCTATGAACTGACAAACGGAGAGGCTACGATTGTTACCGAAGTGGGTCAGCATCAGATGTGGTCAGCACAGTTTTATAAATATTCCAAGCCGAGAACCTTAATTACATCCGGTGGACTCGGAACTATGGGATACGGACTTGGAGCAGCCATCGGAGCGCAGATTGGCAATCCGGAAAAAACGGTAATCAATATTGCGGGAGACGGATGTTTCCGTATGAATATGAACGAGATTGCAACAGCAGTCAGAGAGCAGTTGCCGTTGATACAGGTGGTTGTCAATAACCATGTACTCGGCATGGTGCGTCAGTGGCAGGATTTATTTTATGAACAGAGATATTCTGCAACTGTTTTAAATGACGCAGTGGATTTTGTGAAAATGGCAGAGGCAATGGGGGCAACCGGAATCCGTGCGACAAGCCGGGAAGAATTTGATGCGGCAATGAAACAGGCATTGACAATGAAAACACCGGTTGTCATTGATGCAATCATTGATTGTGATGATAAAGTATGGCCAATGGTTGCACCGGGAGCAGCGATCAGCGAAGTGTTTACAGAAGAAGACCTAGAAAAAAAGGAAAGATAAGACATTGATAAATTTTATCATGTGAGCTATAATTGTGAAAGAATTCACAAGACAAAGAGAGCAGGAGGAGCGAATATGAGCAGAGTGTATAACTTTTCAGCAGGTCCGGCAGTATTACCGGAAGAAGTATTGAAAGAAGCAGCAGACGAGATGTTAGATTACAGAGGAACCGGCATGTCCGTGATGGAGATGAGCCACCGTTCCAAAGCATTTGAGACGATCATCAAAGAGGCAGAGGCAGATTTAAGAGAACTGATGAACATTCCGGATAACTATAAGGTATTGTTCTTACAGGGCGGAGCATCCCAGCAGTTCGCAATGATCCCGATGAATCTGATGAAAAACAAAGTTGCAGACTACATCGTAACCGGTCAGTGGGCAAAGAAAGCATGGCAGGAGGCATCTAAGTACGGAAAAGCCAACAAGATCGCATCCTCAGAAGATGAGACATTTTCCTACATACCGGACTGTTCCGATCTTCCGATTTCCGAAGATGCAGATTATGTATACATTTGCGAGAACAACACCATTTACGGAACGAAGTTCAAAACACTTCCAAATACAAAGGGCAAGACTTTAGTAGCAGACGTATCCTCCTGTTTCCTTTCCGAGCCGGTAGACGTTAGCAAATACGGCATTATTTACGGCGGTGTTCAGAAGAATATCGGACCGGCAGGAGTTGTCATTGTAATCATTCGTGAGGATTTAATTACAGAGGATGTTCTTCCGGGAACACCAACCATGTTGACCTATAAGACACATGCAGATGCAGATTCACTCTATAACACCCCACCTGCATATGGTATTTATATCTGTGGAAAAGTATTCAAATGGCTCAAGAAGATGGGCGGACTTGAAGTTATGAAGCAGAGAAACGAAGAAAAAGCAAAGATTCTTTACGATTTCTTAGATGAGAGTAAATTATTCAAAGGAACTGTCAGAAAAGAAGACCGTTCTTTGATGAATGTACCATTTGTAACAGGTGACAAAGACTTAGATGCAAAATTTGTAGAAGAAGCAAAGAAAGCCGGATTTGAGAACTTAAAAGGACACAGAAGTGTAGGCGGTATGAGAGCTTCTATTTACAATGCAATGCCAAAAGAGGGCGTAGAAAAATTAGTAGAATTTATGAAAAAATTTGAAGAGGAGAATGCATAATGTATCAGTATCACTGCCTGAATCCAATCGCAGAAGTAGGTTTGGATCTATTTACAGAAGATTATCAGAAAACAGAGGAATTTAATGACGCACAGGCTGTTTTAGTAAGAAGTGCAGCGATGCATGACTTAGAGCTGCCGGAAGGCTTAGAAGCAATCGCAAGAGCCGGTGCCGGTGTAAACAATATTCCGTTAGAAAAATGTGCCGATCAGGGAATCGTGGTCTTTAATACACCGGGAGCAAATGCAAACGGCGTAAAAGAGCTCGTATTTGCAGGAATGCTTTTAGCTTCCCGTGATATCGTCGGCGGTATCGACTGGGTACTCGAAAACAAAGACAATGAGAATGTGAAAAAAGACGCAGAGAAAGCAAAAAAGGCTTTTGCCGGAAATGAGCTTGCAGGCAAAAAATTAGGCGTGATCGGTCTGGGTGCGATCGGTGTGCGTGTGGCAAATGCAGCGACTCATCTTGGCATGGAAGTCTATGGATATGATCCGTTTATTTCCGTCAATGCAGCATGGAGCCTTTCAAGAAACGTAAAACACATCAATTCCGTAGAAGAGATCTACAGTGCATGTGATTTCATTACCATTCATGTACCGTTATTAGATGATACGAAAAAAATGTTAAATAAAGAAGCTTTTGCACAGATGAAAGACGGCGTTGTGATCCTGAACTTTGCAAGAGATCTTTTAGTAGATGAAGAGGCGATTTTAACTGCTATTGAAGAGGGAAAAGTAAAGAAATATGTAACCGATTTCCCAAATACGACAACAGCAGGCAAAAAAGGCTGTATCGTAACACCGCATCTTGGAGCTTCCACACAGGAATCCGAGGACAACTGTGCAGTTATGGCAGTAAAAGAGATCAAAGATTATTTAGAGAATGGAAATATCCGCAATTCCGTAAACTACCCGAATTGTAACATGGGAGCCTGCACACAGGCTGGCAGAATTGCAATTCTGCATAAGAATAAAAAAGGAATCATCGGTAAATTCTCAAATATTTTAGGCGATGGAGACATCAACATTACCGATATGACGAATAAGAGCCGCGGTGATTATGCATATTCACTGTTAGATTTAGAGTCTAATGTGACAGAAGAAATCGTAGGACAGTTAGCCGCTTTAGACGGTGTATTAAAAGTCAGAGTCATCAAATAACAATCAGAACAAACGGAGGAACCAATGGCAGTCATTCGACCATTCTTTTCGATTCGCCCAAGCGAAGAAAAAGCAGATAAAATTGCAGCCCTTCCTTATGATGTATACAATAGAGAAGAGGCAAAAGAAGCAGTAGCGAACCATCCGCTGAGTTTTTTAAATATCGACCGTGCAGAGACACAGTTTGATGATACAGTAGATACTTATGATGAGAGAGTTTATCAGAAAGCACATGATTTACTCTGGGATATGGTAGCAAAAGGAGATTTTATCCGGGAGAAAAAAAGATGCTATTATATCTATGAGCTGACCATGAATGGACGTACGCAGACGGGTATTACCGCCTGTGCGTCTATTGATGATTATGCAAACGGTGTAATTAAGAAGCATGAGAATACCAGAGCAGAAAAAGAAGCAGACAGGATTCATCATGTAGATACCTGTAATGCCCAGACAGGACCGATTTTTTTAGCGTACCGATCAAATAAGAGCATTAATGAAGTAGTTGACCGTGTAAAATCTTCGGACACACCGGTCTATGATTTTGTGGCAGATGACGGAATCCGCCATTGTGTCTGGGTCATAGACAAAGACGCGGATATTGCTGTGATAGAACAGGCATTTTCTTCTATTGGCGAAATCTACATTGCAGACGGACATCATCGTGCCGCTTCTGCCGTTAAAGTCGGTTTTATGCGAAGAGAAGCGAATCCTGACTATACTGGCGAAGAGGAATTTAATTATTTCTTATCGGTGTTGTTCCCGGATGACCAGTTGATGATCATGGACTACAACCGTGCGGTAAAGGATTTGAATGGTATGTCCAAAGAAGATTTCCTTGCAAAAGTATGTGAAATTTTTGACGTATCTGAGATTGAACATGCGGCAGGCCAAAGCGAAGAGCAGTTACGTCCGAAACAAAAGGGCGAATATAGTATGTTCTTAGGAGAAAAATGGTATCTTTGCCGTTTGAAAGAGGCAGACAAGAATCCTGACCCGGTCAAAGGACTGGATGTATCCCTATTACAGGATCTGCTTTTAGACCCGGTACTTGGTATCAAGGACCCTAAGACGGATGACCGGATTGATTTTATCGGAGGGATCCGCGGACTGAAAGAGTTAGAGCGCAGAGTACATACGGACTGTGCGGTGGCGTTTGCCATGTATCCGACCTCTATTGGAGAACTGTTTGCGGTAGCAGATGCAGGATTGCTGATGCCGCCAAAATCTACATGGTTTGAACCAAAGCTTAGAAGCGGACTGTTTATCCATCAGATTTAGGCAGGAGGATACCAATGACAGCAGCAGATAAACAAGAGATTGGCGTATTAAAGAACTATATAGAGTCTATTTTGCCGAATATGCTGGATTTCTGCTTTAATGTAGTGCTTGCAGTAATCGTCTATCTGATCGGCAGCAGGATTATCAAAGTAATCCTGAAGATGAACAAACGCTGGGCAGACCGCAAGGAAATTGATGAAGGCGTGAAGCAGTTTATCCATGCTTTTATCAAAGGTGCACTCTATGTTCTTTTGATCTTCATCATACTGACACTTTTTGGAGTGACGACAGCATCGGTCGTAGCCGTGTTAGGTTCCGCAGGACTGACACTTGGTCTGGCATTGCAGGGCAGCCTTTCGAACTTTGCCGGTGGTGTGATGATCCTTTTGATGAAACCCTTTAAAGTGGGTGATTATGTCATTGAGGATACGAATAAAAATGAAGGAACTGTTGAAGAGATTTCCCTTTTTTATACCAGACTGAAAACGATTGACAATAAAAGTATCGTCATCCCAAACGGAACACTGGCAAATAACAGTATGACAAACGTAACAGCCGCAGAGAAACGCAGGCTGGATCTGACTGTCGGCATTTCCTATCAGGCAGATATCAGACAGGCAAAAGAAGTCCTAAATCAAGTGATCTTAAATGAACCGGCATGTCTGTTAGAAGAAGAGACAAAGGTGTTTGTTTCGGAGCTTGCAGACAGTTGTGTGATCATGGGCATCCGTATCTGGGTCAAGACCGAGGATTACTGGGATGCGAAGTGGCGTATGAACGAAAACATCAAATACGCATTGGATGAAAATGAAATAGAGATTCCATATCCACAGATGGATGTGACGATCCGCAGTTAGAGTGGATCATCGTTAGAATGGGATTATAGAAAAAGAAAGACAGTTAACATTATTCTTGTTAGGGAAGATGTTAGCTGTTTTTTTGTATGGAAAAAAGTCCTTGAAAAGTGAACGGACGTTTACTAGAATAAAAAAGGTAAACAATCGTTTACAAGAAAGGAGTGATTTTATGGGTGATACGAAAGAAGCAATTTTGACCACTGCCTTACAGTTATTTGCAGGCAATGGTTACGAGGCTGTTTCCGTCAGTGAGATCGCAGGAGCGCTTGGAATGACGAAAGGCGCATTATATAAACACTATAAGAACAAACGGGATATTTTTGACCATATTTTAATACGGATGGAACAAAGAGATGCAGAGCAGGCAGGAAACTGTGAGATACCGGAGGGAACTTTAGAAGAAATGGAAGAGCAGTATCAGGACATTTCCATGGAACAGTTTTTTACATATTGTAAGGAGCAGTTTACCTATTGGACGGAGAATACGTTTGCTGCGTCATTTCGTAGAATGTTGACCTTAGAGCAGTTTCGTTCCGAGGAAATGCAAAAACTGTATCAGCAGTATTTAGTAGCAGGACCAATGGAGTATGTGGCAGATCTGTTTACATCATCAGGAGTCAGGAATGCAAGGGCTCAGGCGGTTCGTCTGTATGCAACAATGTTCTTTTTTTACAGTGTTTATGACGGAGCAGAGGATAAGGAAAGTGCAAAGAAGCAATTCCAAGAGGCAGTGAAAGAATTAGAGAAAAGCGTTTGTAAAGAATGGTAAAAAAATTGTAAGAAAAGAGGAAAAGAAGCATTATGAAAAAAACAGAACCGGCTCTTTGGGGAGCTGATCGAAAAGTGTGCGATGATGCAGCACAATATCCGGAGTATACATTAGGAAGAATTTTATCACAGGAAAAAGACTTGTACCGTATGATCACCGCAGAAGGCGAGTATTTAGCTAAGGTTTCCGGAAAATTCCGGTATCAGGCAGCACATCCTTCTGATTTTCCGGCAGTCGGAGATTTTGTGATGGCGGGGAAAACCGGGGAAGGAACTCAGGCAGTGTGTCAGGATCATAAAAACAACGGCATTAGAGACCACTGGAATAGAAGAAATCCTGCCCTATCTTTCGGCGGGAACAACCGCGGCGTTTTTAGGTTCTTCCGGTGTGGGAAAATCCACGCTGGTTAACCGACTATTGGGAGAAGAACGTCTTGCAACGGGTGGTATTAGGAATGACGATAAAGGGCGGCATACAACGACGCATCGGGAACTGCTGTTTTTACCGGATGGCGGGATGGTCATTGATACACCGGGAATGCGTGAACTTGGCATGTGGGATGCGAAAAGCGGTATCGACCGTACTTTTTTGGATATTGAAGAACTGGTACTGCAATGCCGTTTTCGCGATTGTACGCATACGGTAGAACCGGGATGTGCCGTGCAAAAGGCATTAAAAAACGGAACACTTTCTAAAGAGAGGATGCAGTCCTATCAGAAACTGAAGATAGAAAATGATTACATGGAACATGCCAAAAGTTATTTAGAAGTAGCAGTAAAAAATATGAAACAAAGGAATGGATGTCAAAGATCATGGGTCCAAATCCCATCAAACTAGAAGAGGAGCTGCTCTTATCGTGGACACCGGAACAGTTAGATTATATGCATGATGTTCCTTACTGGAGGGACATGGTACAGAGATGTAAGGGGGCAACCGTGCTTGAAGTGCGTGAGATGGAATCCAATGAAGAAGTCTGGGAGGACTGGCTGAAACAGGAAAATGAATATGCCGTTGGAGACCGAAAAGCCATGGAAGCAGGCGGTGGAAAATACCTGAATTTTATTCAGATCGTTCTGCAAAAGAATAATCTTAGAAAAATGTAAGGATCAGAAAGGAAATGTAAGCTAAGAAAAGGGCAACGCATTTCCTTTTCTGCTATGATCAATATAGATTAGGGTGTCAAAAGGCGGTTTCAAGTTGCCAGCCACTAAGTTGTGAGGCACCTTTTGCCACCTAATCTATATATCAAAGAAAGCGAGGGCGAAAAGAATGAAAACAGATCAGTCAGCCGATGCACATGGGTTCGCTCGGAGAGGGATATGCATTCTATATGCGACTGTATCCGTCCAGCTACCGGAAATACCGGACACCGGAAAAAACATATGATGGAATGATCTTTGTGCCGGAGGCAACGCCGATCGAGATCCGGTAAATTATAACGTTTTACTACAGAAAACAGTCATTTCGCTACATGATACTTTAGCAGAGCGATACTTTTTCCGATAATTATATTAGAAAAAACAGGATGATCGGGAAAGGAGACAGGCGATGCAGATAAAATATACCAACGGGATCGGCTGGGGTTCTAATATGCTAAAGAGCTCACAGGAGAAGTTACAGCGTCAGGCTGAAAGAGACAGTAAGGTGGCATTTTTTGAAGCACAAAAGGAAAATCTGAAAAACAGGGAGTCTTTGGATTTAGACGATATCGCAAAGAAATTAGAACTGTTACATTCCTATGATGACCAGATCGCGGCAGCAAAACAGGAATATAACAGCTCACAGATGTTCCATGTGATGGATGAAGCAATAGAACGCGGCGAACAGATGGCAAAAGAAGCGAAGAAAAATGAGCCGAAGACAGAAGAAGAGAGAAGAGAAGAAGCAATCAAGGAAGCAAACGGAACAGAAGATAGCGAAGGAATGCTTTCTGAAATTTTAGATGAGCAGTTAGATACGATAAGTGATGACAATGGAACGGACACACTGGTAATTTCCGGTAAGGGAATGGAGTATTGTAAGCAGTTATATGCTGCGGAATCTGAAAACCAGACAGAAGAAGCGGATGCAGAAAATTTAAGGTTGAAATCTATGCAGAAATAGGATATCGTAATTTTGTGAAATCATTCATAAAATTGAAATGGAGGTATCAGGATCATGGGAAAAAGATTAGTTGCATATTTTTCAGCAAGTGGAGTTACAAAGGGACTGGCAGAAAAATTAGCGGAGGCGATAGAAACTGATATTTTTGAAATAGCACCGGTGGAACCGTATACAGAGGCAGACCTCAAGTGGACGAATCCACTGGCACGATGCAATAGAGAAAAAGCCGGCAAAAAAGATGTGGCAATAAAAGAAACGGTACAGGATATGGACAGTTACGAGACTTTGTATATCGGTTTTCCAATCTGGTACTGGGCTGCACCAAATATCATCAATACGTTTGTAAAGCAGTATGACCTTTCCGGAAAGAAAATTGTACTTTTTGCAACCTCCGGTGGCAGCAATATCGGAAAGACAGCCGAGAAGTTAAAACCATATCTGAGCGCAGGAGCCGAGATCGCAGGCGCAGAAGTTTTGAACCAGAACCCGAGTCTGGAAGAATTGAAGCAGTGGGCAGTGTGGTAATTTCACAGAGAAAAAATCATGCTGTGCACAAAACGCAGGATTTTTAATCAATGGAGGTCTTTGTGAAGTTAGGGCAGATCAGGACACCGGAAGATGTATATGATTGGATGGATGAAAATATCCAATACGGCTGGCTGGATACAGAAAACGGGCAGCATATCGGAGAAATGAAGAATTTCAGAAAATCATATCGTACTATGTCTTTAGAAGAAATTTTGGAATACAGGTTTGGAACATGCATTGAACAGGTCGCACTTATGAAATTTTTACTGGATAAGATCCGGGTTGAAAATAAGATGTTCTGCTGCAGAATCTATGAACCGGATGACTATGGAAATTTAGAAGATGATGAGCATATGCACTGCTTTGTCCTGTTTTATCGGGATGAAAAAGTCTATCATATGGAACATCCTAATTTTCAAAAAAAGGGAATATATGAGTATGCTTCAGAAGATGAGGCAATCAAAGCAATCGTAGATTATTATGTGGAGTTGCGTGGTGGCAAAGAAAGTCCCACGATGCAGTTCTATGAAGTCCCGCCGGGGATGTCATTTCAACAGTTTAATGCATTTATCAATCACCAGTAGATAGGTATTAGTTTGGAAGATCATAAAATGGAATGAGTGCAGGCTCGTAAACCATGCCGTATGATTGACAAAGGACAAAATTATTGAGTGAGTGATGCTCATGATATCATAGGAACCAGACAGGAGTGTTGGTATGCCCCTTGTCAAGTAGACAAGGTAAATATCATGTATCCTTTCTGGTTCCTGTTTTTTTGTTCTATAGGATTAGAGAATCTGAGAAAAATCAATTGATAGAATGAGTGTTTTGGACTACAATGAGAGAAATGGGTGAATAATGAGACTAAAAGTGAGACCAATGAGACTAAAAATGAGACCAATCCGGTCGAAGATAAGAATTTTGAGATAGATTAGAAGAAGTAATGATAAAGTCCGATGACTATGCAAAATTTTGGCACAATGTCAAGTACAAAAAATGTTAGAAAAAAGGTAGCTGAAATATCCATGCAAATATTTGTAGACGCAGATGCCTGTCCGGTGGTGGACATCATAGAAAAAATTTCTAAAAAACATCATATCTCCGTAACCCTGCTATGTGACACCAATCATGTCCTGCACTCGGATTACAGTGAAGTGATCGTGGTGGGTGCCGGGGCAGATGCGGTCGATTATAAATTGATCAGTATTTGCCATAAGGGAGATGTTGTCGTGTCGCAGGATTATGGGGTGGCTGCAATGGCGTTAGGAAAAGGAGCGTATGCCATTCATCAGTCCGGTAAATGGTACACGGATGACAACATCGATCAAATGCTGATGGAAAGGCATCTGAATAAAAAAGCCAGAAGAAGTTCGAATAAGAATCATTTTAAGGGAACGAAAAAACGGACAGAAGAGGATGATGCGAGATTTGCACAGTCATTTGAAAAACTTCTGCTGATGGCACAGGAAAGAAGAGAGTCAGAATGAGAGAAGTGAAAACCGGAAGATATGGAGGAATTTAAGATGATGCACGAAAATGAGAAAAAAGAACAGTTCAAATCCTATGTGAGTTTTTATAAAAGTATTATAGATCAGGACAGATGTGCGGTTGTGATCTGCAATCTCAAGCACGAGATTATTTATATGAATCCGGCGGCAGTGTTGAATTATGAGAAATGGGGTGGGGACAAGCTGCTCGGAAGAAGTCTCTTAGGGTGTCATAATCCAAAGTCGGGAGAAAAAATCCAGCAGGTGCTTGACTGGTTTGCAGCGGATGGAAGCCACAACATAGTTTACACATCCCATAACGAAAAGCAGAATAAGGATGTGTATATGGTGGCATTGAGAGATGAAGGAGAATTGATCGGATATTATGAGAAGCATGAATACAGGAATGCAGAGACCATGAAACCATATGATCTGTGGTAAAGCGAAAAATACAATGACATAAACAGGGGAGGCAGTTCAATGCAATTACCATATTCTGAGGAATTGAATATTGAGTATTTAGGGCAATTATTCAGGAATACAACGGAGTGTTACAAATTTTTCTGGTTTAAAGCGATTGTGAAAAAAGTAACAAAAGGAAAACTGGAATTGACCTATGAAGAGTTAGTGGATGAGATGATCGCGGACGCGTGGTACATGGTAACGGAGTATCATCTGAATCTCGGACCGAAAGATACATTAGAGAGTCTGGTCACGCTGATAAAGCAAAAGAATCCGGAGTTAAAATCCAAAGAGGAAAAAACGCTTATTATAGATTTTTTGAAAAATACGGAGGACAAAGAGCTGATCAGTAAAAAGCGGGCATTGACCTATAATGTACCGTATCGTTTGCAGTCTCCTTTTTTAGAAAATCTAAAAGGAAAGGATTGGAATGTTGGAGAAACTAAGTTAATAGAAAAAATTAATCAGGAAAACCGTCTGATCTATTATTTTACAGCATTGAACGGTCTTGCAACGAAAATTATCATACAGAAGGACTGGGCAGAATATATCGTAAAAAATCAGCAGATTATCTGGGGCTGGCTTGAATACAATATGATCTTATACATTCAAAAACGCAATCCGAATGTTCCGGGAATTGCAGATAAACTGTATCCGCCAAAGGAGCGTAAACTCGAAAAAATAAAGAACTACTGGAAACTTATTTTATCCTTAGAACCGATCCGTGAAATCTATGGGGATGAGATATTGACGGAGCAGAACATTTCTATCGATCATTTTGTACCATGGTCCTATGTGGCACATGATGAAATGTGGAATCTGAATCCTACGACAAAGAGCATCAACAGTTCTAAAAGCAACAATTTGCCGGATTGGGATACATATTTTAAAAAACTTGCACAACAGGAATACCGTTCATATCAGTTAATGTGGAAAAATGACATAGTTCATAAAGAATTTGAAAAATGTGCAAAAGAACATATCAACAGTGACGATATTCGCTATCGTGTTTATAGAAGAGGACTGGAGTATCCTGTATTTGCAGAAGAATTGAAGTCCATTATTTTGCCGGTATACCAATCAGCACAGAACTGTGGATTTGGAAGGTGGAAGTATTGAAAAGAGAAATATTAGAAGAACTGGATACAGAAATCACCATTGGAGAGTTAGTGGAAACGATAGAATATGACTATCCGACATTTCATCTTTCGATGGATTGCTTCTGGTGTGAGGTAATAAAAGGGGATTTGGTGTTAAAAGAACATCAGGCAGCACGATGGTTAGATCAAAATTCTTTAAGTGAGGTCGAGTGGCTGCCGGCAGATATTGCACTGATTCGCAGATTGCAGAATCGGGATGGACTGAGATAGGGAAATATTTGGAATAAAACATATAGCAATCGGCAGGTTGAGCTGCCAATTGCTACATGAAAAAAATATTTTATATGATCATTGATCAAAGAAAGATAAATCTATCGTAACATTTTTATCGTCAAACACCAGGAACGGTTTTGGCACAAAGTCTACTTCCTGTATTTTACCATCTTCAACAGTAAGAGAGGAAATGAGATTGCTGGAACCCCAGCCGTTTTTGGCCCCCCATTCTAAAATTACTGAAAAACTCTCGGTTAGAGGAACATTATCTGTCAAAAATTGATGCAACTTATACACAATGGAATTGGCATCAGCAGGATGGTTTTCGCTAAGGATGACCGGTTGACCCAAAAGGCTGCTAAGGAAAGAATCTGCTGTCTGTTGTGGAACATTGCGGATTGCCGTGATCTTAAAAATTTTATTCCTGAATACAAAGTAATTTCTTTCTAAATCAATGAATTTACCGCCCAATGATTGAACAACTAGGTTTTTTGAATTTTTCTTAATCTCAAATGCAATACGATCTTCTGTGATATTAAAGTAAAACGACTTAAGAAGCTCTGTTTCGCTTTTTTCTAAAAATAGCATATGAATATGTTCCCTAAGAAACAGTTTATCAATAGGCAATTGCATGTGTTTCAAAGAATATGAGGTTGCAAGTTCAGGGAATTCCTGGAGGCATTTGGTTTTAAACTTTTGTATATAAAAAACCGTTGCATGCATTGTCAGTTGCTCGAACTTTTCTGCTGATATTTTCAACAACAGGTAAGTATATTTTCTCCTTGTAATGTATTTTGCGAGTGTCGTGCCAGTGGAAAAATCAAATACATTTCGGATGTGAACGAGGGAATATCCTAGTGTTTCCTCAAGTTGGGCATATACTTCATTATTGCTCAAAAAGGAAGATTCCGGAATCAGATATTCCAAGGTGTCGATAACATCACACGTTAAATTGTATAAGGTATCAGGAGAGAGTTTAAATAAATTCATATAGTCATAGCTCCTTTCTTTTTATGTTTTAATTTTGCCATGATGTACGGGCTGATTTTGTGGAACTTTTTTTGCGCAGATTTGTCCGAATAACGTTAAATGTGGGACAAAATAAATTGAAAAACTCTGTGTATAAAAAATCCGAATGCCAAATAAAAAGAAAAGTATGTTATTTACTTGTTTACAAAAAAATAGTTTTGGAAAAAAATGTTTTTTTATTCGTCTAACTGATAAAATTAAAATATTATTGAGATTATGTAACGGAAGTTATATAATAAGAATTACATAAAGGAGCTTACATATGCCGCCGAAAGTAAAGATAACAAAAGAAATGGTTTTAAATGCTGCATTTGAAATTACAAGAGTAGATGGAATTGAAGCAATCAATGCAAAAAATGTAGCAGCTTATTTAAAATGCTCTACGCAGCCGGTCATGTATAATTTTGCAACGATCGAAGAACTGAAATTAGCAGTCTTTGATCAGGCATTTGAATATATGAAAAGGAAGGTTGTTTTTCCAAAAGGAAAAAAGAGCGAATATCCAATGAGAGAAGTGGGACTGGACTACATTGCCTTTGCAAGAAGCGAACCGAACATATTCCGATTACTTTTTGAATCGTCTTATGCAGAAAGGTGTCCGGTAGATGATCTGGGGATTGATTTGGATTTTCAGCCGGTGATCGAAGCGTTTGCAAAATTTTTAAATACAAGCATCGAGGAAGCGAGAGCGGAGTGGCTGATACGTTATTTTATGGTCCATGGACTTGCCTGCCGGATAGTAAATCAAAAGGTGGACTATTCGGATGAACAGCTTTTAGAATTCATGGTTCGATTTGATGCAGGAAGGCAGTAGGATGAGGCGAAGATAAAGAGAGACATGACAGATTGTAAATAGCCAGACGCTAAGACGCAGAGCTGAAATCACAGAGGTGATTCGGTGCTGCGTTTTTGTTTTCAATAAGGATAAAAATGATGATTGTCAGAACAAAAATAAGGAATTAAAAAAGTGCAGTTAGAAAATGTGAAAAATACTGTAGGTACAGCAGAAAAAATTAAGACAGAAGAAAGTGAGGATAACAAAATGAAAAACCTTAAAACATTACAAACTCTTTCTAAGATGGGGAAAATATTGAGCAGGATAGCATTTGTTTTTGCGATGATAGGAGCCTGCGGCTGTATTATAGGGCTGCTCAGCTGTAGTTATGGTGCGGAGTTGTCAGGAGAAAAGCAGGAAATGAAAGAGGAGTAAAGTTCTGAAAGAAGGGCTAAGATATAAAACTGCTTTGGGGATTTTGGGGATGTTAGCTATCAGAAGGATTTTGTAGGAATACAGAATTCTTTTTTGATTGAGGAAGCATTGAATAGTGGATAAAGAACGTAGATTCGAAGTCCGAGGGGTGATTATGGGACACCTTCATTTTTATAATAGGAATCAGATAAAAGCGAACTGCTTTCTGATCCTTATTTTTTTAGGATAAAAGAGGCGTTAAAGGGTAGGTTAGGAGGTGCCTATGGGAACAGATTCTTTGTACTACATTATGGATTATAGTGGAAATTATTATAGAACAAACCAGGCAGACCAGCTGGTATCCGTAGTCAGTCAACAGGATGCAATGGTATTTACATTTGCACAGGCAAACAGCCGGATATGTGTTGGGAAAAAGGCAGCATTTTATTGCATGATACCGATAGAAGATAGCGAAGATGAAACAGATGCAGCAGAATGTGAAGAGGTTAGTCCTGATGAAGAAATGGGAGTGAATGATATGGAAAAACAGGAAAATACAGGTGTCGAGGAATATTTTTCACCGGTAAAAGAACTGACATATGATGAATTGACGGAACAGGCTGAGAAGGATGTGTCCTCGTATGATCTGTCTGAGATTGACTGGGCAGAGTATTTGACACATTTTACTTATCTTGTGGAGGGACTTAAGGATTATCGGGAGGATCTGGCAAGTAAACACTCCGATATTGATCAGAAAATCTGTGATATTCTCCATTATATCGAACTGTGTGAGACAAATGATGAGGAAGCTATAGATCTGATCGGGCTGCTAAGAGTTTGCCGGGAAAACAGAAGAGAGATCAAAGACGAATTGCAACGTATAGAGTATTTTCAGAATAATCTTGGAACAAGTGCAAATGCGGCAAAAGCAAAGCAGGCTCTTAAATGTATAAAAGGACTTGAGAACAGAAAGTACAGGCCAAGAAAATATGAGAAGTTATTTGAAAATTGTATTTTAAGGGATAAGGATCCGAGCAAAGCGGAATTGCGCGGAATGCAGATAGGTTATGAAGACAGAAAACAAAAGTTTAGCATGGAACATACATATACATACGAAGGTGGTGAAGAAACAATGTTTGAGGAAAGAAAGGAAACGCCCTATGATGGAAAAGAAAATGACTGGTTTGCATTTGCAAAACAGCAGGCAGAATTTTATAGAAATGCCGGGCAGTATATGACAAATCTCCAGCTGGATATAAGAGAGCTTGAAGATGAGATTGAAGCCATCCTGCTTAAAACAGAGGATGCCCACTGTAATGCGGCACAAGGATATAAAGTATTCAAAAGGCTTAGGGAACTCAGGATAGAGAAGAAAGCGAAAACGAAGGAACTGAACTGTCTGTATGCTCTGACAGATTATATGGATTGTGATGCTCTTGCTGATACATGTGAGGACAATCTTGCTGAGATAAAGGGCATTATGGAAGTACAGGAGGCAGATGATGTGACGAGGATACAGCCGGTAGAGAAGGAAGAGAAGGAAATACAGGTGGTTGCAAATATTAAAGATATGGTTGGATAAGAGGAAAGTAACCAATATAAATGAGAAATAGAAAATTATCAAGAACTTAATTATCAAAATATTGTCCCAGTATTGAAAAAAATGTCCCAACATGATATGCTGTTACATAGATACAATATAGAAAGAGGCGGATATCATGAAGAAAAAAAATGTGATAAATTTGGTAAAATATTACATGGAAAAGAATGATGCTGGTTTTAGGAATGAAGCTTATGAAATAGCAAGAGATTTTGATAATATGGGCGATTACCAGTTAGCAGAATATATTATGTCACTCTTAGCAGATGCAAACACATTTGTTCCTCAGATATCAGAATGTAGTTCAGCTTTTTTTGAGAAAGTAGAACCTATTGAAGATATGCTTTTATTACCAGATTGTATCACACAAGATCTTCTTGGAGTAGTCAATGCAATTGGAAGAAAGATGGGTATTCATAAATTCCTATTTCAGGGAGCACCGGGAACTGGAAAAACGGAAGCAGTAAAGCAGTTAGCTAGAATTCTGAATAGGGAGATTTTTATGGTGGATTTTTCTGCTATTGTTGATAGCAAATTAGGGCAAACACAGAAAAATTTGATAGAATTGTTTAAAGAAATAAACGCATTTGTTCATCCTGAAAAAGCGATTATATTATTTGATGAAATTGATGCCTTGGCACTCGATAGAACAAATTCAAATGACTTACGAGAGATGGGAAGAGCTACATCGACACTGCTTAAATGTTTGGATAGATTGAATGAAAATATTGTTTTAGTAGCGACTACTAACTTATTTGAGTGGTTTGATAAAGCATTAAGTAGAAGATTTGATTTTATAATTGATTTTAACCGGTATACAGAAGAAGATTTGATGGATATATCCGAGAAGATGCTAAATGCTTATTTGGATAAAATGAAATTAGGCGGTAGAGATATTAGATTATTTAGAAAAATAATGAGACTAGCGAATCCGATACCATATCCAGGTGAGTTGAAAAATCTTCTAAAGACATCTATTGCATTTAGTGATGTAAATGATGGAATGGATTATTTTAGAAGAATATATTATTCGGTTTGTGGTGAAAAACCAGAGAATTTGGCTAGACTTCAAGAACAAGGATTTACAGTCAGAGAAATAGAAATTCTTACAAAGAAGTCAAAAAGTAGCGTGTCGAGAGAGCTGAAAGCAGGTTTTACTAAATGAATGGATTATTACATTTGAAAGGACAATTTGAAAAAAGAGGAAATGAGTCCATGGGGCCTACTTGTTTGCCGGCACATCAAAAGGTAACAGTAACGCATATGGAACAATTGATCACGCAACTTTTAAAGGTAAAGGAATATTGGATAGATAATAATGATATTGCAGGTGCGATTGTTAGTGTTCATTACATTCGCGTTGTAGCAAAAAGCAATCGCCTAAAGAATTTGCTTGGAGATGTTGGAAAGAAACCGACTGATTCAATTCGGGGGGCAAAATTTGTTACAGAAAAAAATGAACAAGGGAAAACAATCCATAAGCATGTTTTTACACATTATGTTCAAATGTCAGCGATTGATAGAACGATTGATAACTTGAGAATTGTACAAGAGATTGTGAGGGAGGATTACAGTGGATGTATATCATCCGAAGATATTAAAAAACTGGGAAAAGAGAAGAAGTATTTATATGCAGATAAAATCGCAAAGACAAATTTTATTAATATAATTGTGGATTGCTATTTTGTTGAAAAATTTGATGTTGATGAGGTTAAGGAATCTATTACAGAAGACTCCATTATTACTATTTATAGAACAAACATAGATACTAGAACTTTATTATCTAAATTTGGAATTGATGTTCTGGAAAGTAGAATTATCGGGGGTACAACAGTGCTATTGACACCACCGCAAGCAAGATTGTTATATGACAAGGCGCCATATCTTATTGCGATGAATGTTGCGGATTTTTCTAAAATAAGTTTTGATGACGACTTGTTTGAGAATGTAGAGTTTAAAGAAGAGTGTCTTATTCCGCATCCGGGAAATGAGCCAACGATTGGTGTTATTGATACACAGTTTAATGAAAACGTTTATTTCCATGAATGGGTAGATTATAGGCCAATGCTTCCGATTGAAATATTAGAGCCTGAAGATTACAGGCATGGAACAGCTGTTTCATCAATTATTGTGGATGGCCCTAGGGGAAATAGTGAACTTGATGATGGATGTGGTCGGTTTAAAGTAAGACATTTTGGTGTGTCAAAGCAGAGTGGCTTTAGTTCATTTGCTATTTTAAGAGAGATTAGAACTATTGTTGAAAATAATCAAGATATAAAAGTATGGAATTTATCATTGGGTTCAAAAAATGAGATAAGAGAAAATTTTATTTCTCCCGAAGCAGCAGAGTTAGATCGAATACAAAGTGAATTTGATGTTATTTTTGTAGTTGCAGGAACAAATACACCGGATGGATTAAAACACCCTGAAATGAAAGTCGGAGCCCCGGCTGATTCATTAAATTCGTTAGTGGTAAATTCAGTTGATATGTATGGAAAGTCAGCATCTTATTCAAGACGAGGTCCGGTGCTATCGTTTTTTCATAAACCAGATATCTGTTATTATGGTGGAGATGGAACAAAAGCAGATGGAAAGATTGCGGTGTGCGCTGATGAATTAGGGGCGATTTTTCTATCAGGAACATCTTTTGCTGCTCCGTGGATTACAAGAAAACTAGCCTATTTGATTTATGTTATGGGACTTAGTAGAGAGGTTGCTAAGGCACTTATTATTGATGCAGCAGCAAAATGGGGAACTAATGGATATATTTCAGATGCAATAGGATATGGAATCGTTCCTAAACGTATAGAAGATATTCTAAATACTTCTGAAGATGAGATTAAATTCATAATTACAGGGACGACAGAGGATTATGAAACATATAATTATAAATTACCTGTTCCGGTAGTTAATGGAAAACATCCATATTTTGCAAAAGCTGTACTATGCTATTTTCCATATTGCGATAGAAATCAAGGGGTAGATTATACAGGAACAGAGTTAGATATACAGTTTGGACGTGTAATTACGGAAAACAAGAAAGGAACTGTTAAAACTAAGATTAAATCGATCGATGATAATAAGCAGACAGAAGAGGGACAGGCCACATATGAGGAAGAAGCAAGAGATATTTTCAGAAAGTGGGATAATGTTAAACGAATATGTGAACAGATAAAAGTAAGATGTGTTCCGAAAAAGGCCTACGATGCAGGAATGTGGGGCATAAAAATAATAACGAAAGAGCGAGTTGCATCAAGACATAAAAGGCCAATGCAATTTGGAATTGTAATTACGCTTAAAGAAATGTATGGAAAAAATCGCATTGATGATTTTATAAAAACGTGTGAAGCAAAAGGATGGTTAGTTAATCGTTTGGATGTTCAGAATCAGCTTGATGTTTATATACGTGCAGAAGAAGATATTGAGTTTGAATAGGCGGAATTTGAAAACGCATAAAAATAGTTGTAATTAGCAAATTTAGAATAAGAATTTTTGGGGGAATGATTTTGAAAACTGAAATAATAAAAGATATAAGACAAGGTTTTGAAACAGCATATATAAATGGAACACTTGCTTCAAATTTGGAATATAAGCCAAGCTTTGTTTCAAATAATCCAAAAGAAGGTAAAAAAGTAATTTCTACAATTGAAGAAGAATTATTAAGATGTGAACATTTTCAGATAAGTGTAGCATTCATAACAATGGGAGGAATTACACCTCTTTTACAGACATTAAAAGAACTTGAGCGAAAAGGAGTTGTAGGAGAGATTCTTACAACTAACTACTTGAATTTTAGTGAACCAAGGGCATTAGAAAAGCTGAATGAACTGAGTAATATTACTCTAAAAATGTATGATGTTGAAGTAGCAGATAGTGGTTTTCATACAAAAGGATATATTTTTAAAAAAGAAGAAGTTTATAGGATTATTCTTGGAAGCTCAAATATGACAAGTGCTGCTCTTACAAGTAATATAGAATGGAATACAAAAATTATTTCTTCCGAGCAAGGCGAAGTGGCTAGTGAGATCATAAAGGAGTTTAATAATCTTTGGAATTCGGATTATGCTTTAGATTTTGAAACTTTTTATGAGATTTATAAAGTGAGATATGAGCTAATCAAACATCAGCGTGAAGAGGCAAAAAAAGATATAGTTCCATCGTTTGAGAAATATACTTTAAAACCTAATTCCATGCAGGAAGAGTTCATAATAAATCTTCGTAAAATTATTGAAAAGGGTGAAGAAAGGGCATTGTTAATTTCTGCCACTGGAACAGGAAAAACATACGCATCTGCATTTGCAGTGCGTGAATTAGGATTCAAGAGAGTTTTGTTTATTGTTCATAGAGCCCAGTTGGCAAAACAGGCAAAGAAGTCTTTTGAGAGAGTATTTAATAATTCTGTTTCAATGGGAATTGTTGGAGATGGAAAACATGAATATGATAGTGACTTTATATTTGCTATGGTTGAGACATTAAATAGGGACGAGCATTTATTTAAATATAAAAAAGATACCTTTGACTGTATTATCTTAGATGAGGCACATCATAGTCCGGCGAATACATATCAGAAAGTTATGGAATATTTTAAACCAAAATTGTTTTTGGGCATGACGGCAACTCCTGATAAGAGGGACGATTATATTGAAGGTCGGAATGTTTATGAGCTTTTTAACCATCAAATAGCACATGAAATTCGTTTGCAGAAAGCAATGGAAGATGATCTATTATGTCCTTTCCATTATTTTGGAATTAGTGATATTGCAATGTTAAACGATAAAACATTCAAAGGAAAGATAATTACAGAAAAAGATTTCAATTTGCTTACAAGTGAAGAACGAGTAGATCATGTGATAGAGCAGGCACAGTATTATGGTTACAGTGGAGATCGGGTAAAAGGGTTAATTTTCTGTAGCAGAAATAAAGAGTGTGAGTCTTTGTCAAAGTTATTTAATGAGAGAGGATATAGGACACTTGCACTTAGCAATGAGACACCACAAAAGCTTAGAGAAACTGCATTTGAAAGATTAGCAATGAAGGAAGAGGATGCAATAGATGAATTCCAACCTTTAGATTATATCTTTTCAGTAGATATTCTAAATGAAGGCATTGATATTGTTGAGGTAAATCAGGTAATTATGCTTCGTCCAACCCAGTCTCCGATCGTATTCATTCAGCAGTTGGGCAGAGGATTACGTAAAGCTGAAGGTAAAGAGTATGTAGTTATTCTTGATTTCATTGGAAACTATGATAATAATTTCATGATTCCTGTAGCATTGTCAGGTGATCGTACATACAATGCAGATCTGATTAGAAAGTATGTTATTAGTGGTAATAGTACAATTCCAGGAGCATCTACAATTCATTTTGACGAGATATCAAAAGATAAGATATTCCATGCAATTGATCATATCAAGCCAAGTACTTTTAAGCAGTTGATAAAAGAAGGATATATAAATCTTAAAAACAGACTTGGAAGGTCTCCCAGACTCATTGACTTTTATGAGAATAATGAAATAGATCCGCTTGTAATTATCAAAGAGTATAAGGCATACTATTTGTTTGCTGAACAGATGGAAAGAACGGATGAGTTATTTAGTTTAACAGAACAGGAAAAATTAACGCTGGAATACTTATCAAAAACAATTTTGAGTGGGGTCAGACCAGATGAATTAGAAATTCTACGATTGCTTTTAGAGAAAAATCGAATTACATATTCTGAAATAATTGATGACTGTAAGCAGCGTTATAGTTATGAGATAACAAATGAAAAAATAGATGCAGCTTGTGAGGTACTTAAAGGGACATTTGTAACGAATAGTTCAGAAAGAGAAAAATTTTGCCGTATCAATATTTTGAAATCAGATGGAAAAGACTATCTTGAAAGAATATTGAGTTATGCAGAAAAATTGATGCATAAGGATTTCTATAATCAAATTCAAGACATTGTAGAAGTTGGATTAGCTAGATATAAGGATAAGTATTCTAAACCCTACAGACAGAAGTGTCCATTTGTTCTTTATGAAAAATATTCAAGAAGAGATGTTAGTTTACTTATGAATGCAGGAAAAGACTTATCTTCAACAATGTATGGAATGTCTCAACTCGGAGATGACGTATTTATCTTTGTTACTTATCACAAAGAAGAAAATACAGATGAAGAAAAGCAATATGTGGATGGTAAACCAGATTATGCAGATGAGTTTGTAGATAATGTTATTTTCAGATGGGATTCGCAGATTGATAAGAAGCTTGATGGCGCATATATGAATAAAGTCCTAAATACACCTAGAAAGCATCTTTTTGTTCAAAAAACAGATGCAGAAAATAATTTCTTTTATATGGGTGAGTTTGATGTTTTGGATGCATATGAGGAAGAGAAGAAAAACAATAGAGGTTTAATGAAACCAATCTGTAAGTTAAAATTTAGAATGCATACGGCGGTTAGAGAAGATTTGCTTAGATATTTGCAAAGTGGTAATGAAATGGAGAAAGAAGCGATATGAAAACGATAAGAGTAGTAGCAGCAGTAATAAAGGCTGTTAATGAAAGTGGAGAACCGGTTATTTTTGTAACACAACGTGGGTATGGAGAATTCCAAGGAGGGTGGGAATTTCCAGGTGGGAAAATTGAAGTAGGAGAGAGCCCGCAGGAAGCATTAAGACGTGAAATCATAGAGGAACTTGATACAGAAATTACTATTGGAGAATTGGTGGATACTGTTGAGTACGATTATCCAAACTTTCATCTGTCTATGGACTGTTTCTGGTGTGAGGTTTTGAGTGGCAATTTAATACTGAAAGAACATGAAGATGCTAGATGGTTATTAAAGGAGCAGCTAGATGATGTAGAGTGGTTGCCGGCAGATATTACACTTGTTGAGAAAATAAAAAAGGTAATGTAAATATATTATTTTAAAGCTTCAAAGATAGATGAAAAATTTTATTATATCTAAAATTATTCATGCAAATAGTCATTTTATTTGTAATGATTTGAAATAAGGAATATACTTAAAATAATAATTTTATGTGAAGAAGCACGAGATTTTTGAACAGAAGTAGCCTGTGACAGACGATTTTTATTATTTGATGTCACAAAGAAACAGTTATCAGATGAAGAAGAGAAAGAAAAAGCAATTGAGACTTTCAAAAAAGAATTAGCTTCATTACCTGGTATTCAACAAGTGTATGCCTTAAAAATCATTGATGATATAAAGAATGGTGTTTTAGTTGTAGACCATTCAAAGACATTACTTGAGTACATCAATGAGTATATGACAAAAGATACATCCGATAAAATCCAAGAAATGGCAGATGCCTTTGGTTTAAATTTTGATGAATTTAAGAATATAGTTACAACATCTAAGAATGAAATGGAATTAAATGAGCATGACAGATTTAACACTCTATTAAAAACCGTTGATACAGATAAAGCTAATAAATATTTTTTAGATAAAGAAGGTGTTGATTTACAGGGATTGAAATTGAAATCAAGAACAAATCGAGAATTAAAAGAGTTTATTTTGGGAAAAAAGGAAGAGTGATGGAAAAGAGGTGTCAATTATGGCATTGGAAACTGTAGGTTCTGTATTGTATGAGAGATTGAAGAAGAAATATATCTTTGATCCAAAGTCTGGCGTAATTGAAGAGGCGACACCGGAGACTTATGTGGAAGATACATATTTGACGAAGAAATAAGGAAGTGAAAACATGCAGTTAGGATGGATAGATTTTTCAAAAGAAGACCGGCAGAAGGCATTAGATGTAATTAACCTTCTGAGTGAACAGGGAGCAGTCGATGAACTTGGAATCGGCATTATTCGTGATGCTTTTGCCAATTATTTCTTTCCGGGGACATCTACCATCCAGACTAGAGCAAAGTACTTCCTTATTGTTCCATATGTGTTAAGAGAAGCTGTTGATGGCAGGTATGGAAAGGATGCAAATAGAGTTTTAAGAGCTATAGATTCTGCTGAAAAAGATTGTGGCATCAGATTGTTAGAAGCAGATCCCAAGGCAGAAGGTGTTATTGGAACCCGTGTATTACCAAATGGCTGGGTAGCAAGAAAACCATCAGATATCTACTGGAATGGAATTCGTACCTTTGGAATATTCTGTGATTATGGTCTGTCTATACCAGAGTATGTTTCATTGGCGGTAAAGCTAAAAGAACAGAAGTCTGTCAGCCGGTTGGGAAACAGAAATGATGATGCAGAGGAAAATGATAAGGATGATTCGGATGCAGGAGATATCGGCAATATTAGATTCTGGAATCTTCCGATTTATCATGATGATTGGAGAGACAACCTTACAATAGAGCTGACGCAGGAGGAAGCATTCTATCTGGATAAGCAGATTCAGAAGTCAACGAAAGGGTCTCTTTTGGACTATGTATTGAAAAATCATATTGATTTGAATGAATATGATGATTTTGCTTCTTTAACGGCTGAACTATCGGAAAAAGTAGGTGAAAAGCTGGCATATATGATGAAGCTTGCCTGCGATTTTAATAATCTGGTGTATATGGCGAGAGTAAGATACAATGTCATGCTTTCAGAAGACGAGAATACATACGCAAATGATGAATGGAGCAGGTTGCTTCCGGATATAAGGCATAATGCGACAGTAGATCTGGATGCAGTGTTTGGAGAATTGCATTTGATCAATCCAAGGGCAAAGAGCTTTCTGTGTGGGATACAAGCAGCATTTATTACATTAGATATTGATATGGCTGATGAACTGATTCGCAAGAGGGAACGGAGCCTGAAAGGAGCAGCCAGAGCGAAGTTAAGCAGAACAAAGGAATTTGATCATTCAAAATGGGTAGGCGGTGGAATGCTCGATTACAGATTCTCAAATGCCAGAAGAATTGTGAATGACATCTATGCCGGGGAGGTGAGTGCTGATGTTTAGACCGGATTCAAACCGAGATAGAACGGATTACAGCAGTATTTTGATGCCTCCGGACGGATATAGATTGGACAGAGCAGTAGGCACTACATATTCACTTGACCTGGAAGCACTCACAGCTGTGGCGATATGCCTTGGATTATCTGAAGAAACAGATAGTAAGCTTATGCAAAATCCAATTGGTATGCTGAATGCATTGCAGAAGGTATCAGATAAAATCGTGCTGTTTTGTGAAGCAGGACAGATTAAAGTGCCAACAAAATCGACTGCACTATCTATTTTATTAGAGAAAATGGTAGTAGAGGTCGCACTGCCAAA
>OLPE01000403.1_pt1 | contig 45301 bp, 61 predicted proteins | sample 1671901 | NCBI WGS metagenome assembly OLPE01 (sample SAMEA3136624, study PRJEB25190) | human gut metagenome | biome: human gut; feature: human-associated habitat; material: faeces | place: Austria | collected 2013 | reverse complement strand
CACACCGTTCAGGTGAAACTGAAGATTCAACAATCGCTGATATCGCAGTTGCAACTAACGCTGGTCAAATCAAGACAGGTTCATTGTCACGTACTGACCGTATCGCTAAATACAACCAATTGCTTCGTATCGAAGACCAACTTGGTGAAGTTGCAGAATACCGTGGTTTGAAATCATTCTACAACTTGAAAAAATAAAACGTTGATTTAACAACGTTTCTAAGGACTCTAGGTTACCCCTAGGGTTCTTTTTTTCTGCTCAAGGGGCAAGGAAGGGGCAAGATTATTCGTAATAATATTATCTAAAACATTGACAGCTTGGTCCTTCATATTCCTAGTGACATGAGTATAGATGCTAGTGGTTACTTCCGAATCGGCATGACCAACCCTGTCCATGATGGTTTTTAGTGGCACATTGTTTTCAGCTAGTATGCTTATCGTGGTGTGCCTAAAGATGTGAGGGGATAGATGCTTGTCAATAGGTGTTTCCAGTCTGGCATTAGCTCGTTGGAGTGATGCACTTAGGATTGTGCTATGGATAGGTTTGCCTGTGTTAGTCGTGAAGATTTTATCGCTATGATGCCAATCTGGATTGGTTGATTCGCTTAACTCTTTCAACTCTAGTATCTGGTCAATGATTTCCATTTCTCGATTAGTGAGGTAGGTTGTCCGGTAACTAGCGACGGTTTTCGTCCCTTCGTTTTCTGGAATGTATCTGTTGAAAGAAGTGTGGATATCCAGGGAGCGTGTTTCCTTGTGGTAGTCTGAAACAGTCAGCCCAGCCAATTCACCAATCCGACACCCGTTTAAAAGCATAAACTCACACGCTAGAGCATATCTCAGTGTAATGTCTTTCCGGTAGAGTTCTTTCAATAAGCGACTGTATTCGTCCGGCTCTAAGTATTTATTCTTGGCAGTTTGCTGTTTCTCAAGCTTATTCTTTTTCTTTGGAAGTCGTGCTTTCCGTGATGGGTTATCAGTTATAAGCTGTTGATCCATAGCATAATCGAAGAATGTATTTAACACAGTCTTAGCACGATATTTCTGGGAATCTGTCCAGTCTTCAGTGTCTAGTAATGATTGGATAAGTCGGACATTGATATTTGATAAGATTGTTCCTTGTTCGATAGTGTCAGATATTCGTTTAACGGATGCTGCAAGGCTCTTGATTGAACTTAACTTAATCTGTTTTTGGTGAAACTCCCACCACTCATTGAAGGCACTATGGAATGATACGTTAGTAGTGATGGATGACTCTATCTTCTGGGCTATCTTATCATCAAGCAAGCGTTGAGCTTCTTTCTTTGCTCGATTAGAGCCACTGGTCAGCGTTACAGATACCCGTTTCCATTTCTCGGTGTAAGTGTCTTTGTATCGTTCGAAATATTTATATTTTCCGTTCGGTAATTGTTCTACCCACATTGTATTTACCTCACTTTTTTGATAAAATGGGTATAGTAAAGAGGGCTTTTTAATGCCTTTTACTATACGGGATATCCTCACACTCAAAGATGGCCGTCGGAGAGTGTGGGGATTTTTTGAGTTGTTTCCAAAATGGAAACAGTTGATTTTTTACTATTGTTCGTTGTAAAATAGTGATGAAAGGTAGGGCGATGATATGTTTTCTTTTTTTACTCACATCAATCAAGAGCGTCAAAAGATGGAGCAATCTAAAAAAGAAATGGAATTGCGCCACAATGAATTTGCTGATAGAGTCCGCATGGATATTAAAACAGGCGAGGAAGAACTCGATTTAAAAAGAGAGTGTTTTAATCAGAGCTACGGACATCTATTTAGTCCTCGAAATAAATAGCAATAGGTCTTACTAGGTGGTCATCCTAGTCTACCTTTACTAAACAGTTTGTTTTTGCTAAAATCAAATTAAGAAAGCAAAGAGGAGGAGTTGGTATGAAAAACATTCAAATCCTTTTGGGATATTTATTGTTATATTCTATTTTTTCTCTCACTCTTTTCTTTTTAGACAGGGCTATTATTTTAATAACTTTTGTAATTTTTATTCTAGTTGTAAAAATCATCCCTCACCCTGATTCTCATCGAAATCCATTTGCGTTTGGGCTACGTTTTCGTAAGAGACATTAGGAGAGTCGACAGTTATTTCAAAGGCTCTTACATTTTTTAGTAATTCTAATTCTTGACGAGTTTTTTCTATTTCTAGTTCACGCTGCATATCTTTCAGGGCAGCATCTTTTTCCATCGTTTCAACTTCTACAGTCAGTTTGCGTTCTTCCAATCTGGCTGTTTTTCTTTGCTGTAAATAAGGAAAAAGCCCTTTTACTTTAATACCTTTGATATCAATATCTCCAAACAAAAGCCCTAGTCCTATTAAGCCCGAGTTCAGCATCCAATGATTGTCCGATATGAATTGACTTATGGATTGTAGATTTATTTCCCCTGGACTCTCTACGTTAGATGTAGCAATAATTTCTTCATCAATTTCAGGGTTCTTATACTCATCGATAATAGAATAAAGATTTTTCCACATACTTGATGTGATGGGTTCATTAGTATTAACTCTCAACTGAAGGTGTAATTTCCCATCTTTGAAGTAAAGTGGAGATATGAGACCGTTGATGTATTTTGATAAATCTGTGATATTAAAGATAGTGTGATGGACTGTCAGTGTACTGTATAGAAATTTTGGATTTACTTTTCTTCGTGGCACTTCGTTAATCCACTTTACTTCTCGACGTTTGATATCCGTAGACTGTTCGTAGCCATGATTTAGGGTTAGTTGCTCTTTCGGGATATCTTTTTCATAGACATCACTTGTAATTTGGCCAATCAAGAAATAGTTCGACTTGAATGATGGAACTATGACGTAATCTCCTACACTCATATCTTCTATAAAGCTATAGAGTCGTTTAGCAGTAAATGTAATTTGGTGTTTTGATAGACTTTTGTCTTGATACACTCTTGCTATTTGTTGCTTGTAGTGCTCTATAGTTTTTTCTGTTGTGAGGAGTAAGTCAGTAGTCTGTAAATCTGCAAGCGTGACTTGGTTGTGATGAATAGAAATGAAGTGGTTGTATTTAAAATCATCGTAATACTTTCCACCCTCTGCTCGAACTAGCCAGTATTTTGCACGACTGTTAAATTGATAGATTTCAATTTGATTTTTGTGAGACATTTCAATCTCCTTTTTTATTTCCCTCTATACACATCCACGACTTTACCGATGATCCTAAAATCACTGTCTGAATTAATCGGTATATCTTTGTATTTCTTATTGAAACTTCTCAGATACGCTTTATCTTTCTCTATAATAAGTTGTTTGATATATGCTTCTCCCTCGTAGTCAAATACTCCAACCGTACCACTTGGAAGCTCTACCGTCAATTTGACAAAGACATAATCCCCAGATTTATAATCTGGTTCCATCGAATCTCCGTAAATCGGACAAACAAAATCAGCGTCCACCTTCACAGGAAGCTGGATTGTCTCTATCTGTACTTCGTTTAAATATTGTCCTGTACCAGCGGATACAGGCTGGTCGTAGTAGTTGTATGCGAAGTACTGGACAGACACTTCATGGACTTCAGCAAGTCTCTTCTTAGCTTGCTTTTGCTCCTCAAGTTGCCTCTCTGCACAAGTCAGTACATTACGCTGGTATGGTTCTGGGTCAAGCTCTTTGACTGTATCAACTATTTTGTCGACAATATAATTTTCAACAATCTGTTGTGCTGTTGAACGATCCTCTACAAGATCCGATTTCATCACACCGAAGTAATTTGCGAGCATTTCTATTTTATCAATACGTGGATATGTTTTTCCATTTATCCAGTCAGAAACGGTCATATATTTCAAATTCAAATCAGCTACTAGATCATTTCTGGTTTTGCCAGATTTTTGAAGGTAGTATTTTATATTTCGAGACATAATCTCTTTATTTCCTAATGCCATAAAAAATCGCTCCTTTCATTATATTTTACGGTTAAAACGTAAAAAAGTAAAGGAGAACGATAAAAAAATAAAAAAAAACGTATTTTTTTATTGACATCACGGTTTAACCGTGATAAAATATAGTCAAGGTTAAGGAATTAACCAAAAACAAAAGAAAGGAAGGACAGTATGCTGAACCGAAGGCAAAAGAAAAAGGACCCTTGGTTGACACAACCAAGAGCCACAGTTAATGTAAAAGTAAAAAATATTGATCGTTTTATTGAATTGAATAACGATATCCGTAACAATAACATAGAAAGGGAGAATCAAAACGGATAAATTAAGTATTGACATCAATGTTTCTAATGTCGAGGAATTGGCCGAGGTTAGTCAAGAAGTATCTAAAAAAGCCGAAGAATTGCAAGAAGCAATTAAACGGCTTAACGAGGTCAAGTTAAAATTAGAAACCAAGTTTCTTCATGATTAGGATTTGCGCTGCAGCAGACATCATTTCTTTCCAAGTATCGAATTTTGTTTGTTCAGAAACAAAGACATCAAGGATTGATTCATCTGCTTTTTCAAATTCCTCTGCATTGGATATTTTTTCTGGACTTGATAGTAAAAATTCATCAATGGTTGAAAAATTTGTGTGTTCAATCATGAATTGATCGGAGAAAATTTCTTTGAAAGAATATTCGTGTGTACCAGCAACAGATTGAGCATTCTCTGAAAGCTGATCAAGACGGTTAGAAAAATCATCTAGTCCGTTGATTTTGAAAGTCATATTGTTAACCTCCTTTCTGTTTAGATTTTGACTAAAACGCGAGAGGTCTTAATCAAGATATATTGTAACCCAAATATATTTGATTTTCAACATATTGTATAAGAAAGGATTTAATGTGCTTGAAAAACACAACATATGGTATTTTTTGATGTGGGATAAAATTGAAAAACAATTAAAAATAAAAGGCTGGTCGATGTATCGTTTAGCCAAGGAATCAGGTGTCCATCCATCTAATTTTTCAAATCTCAAAGCTGGAAGATTAAAAGAGATGTCTTGGACGAATATGTGCAAATTAGCTGATGCACTGGAGGTCAGCTTGGACGAATTTAGATAGGAGGTGAAAGAATGACACAGTTAACGCTGAAAATGTTGAGGGTTCGAAACAATTGGACTCAAGAGCAGGCAGCCAAAAAAGTTGGTGTTTCAAAAGAAACGTGGTCAAATTGGGAAAATTATAAAACGTATCCAGACATACCAAAATTAAAGAAGATTGAATCAGTGTTTGAAATATCGTACAACGATATTAATTTTTTAGATAAAATCACGGTTTAACCGTGACAAAGAGGAGTAGAAACATGAAACCAAAACGATATCCATATAGTGGAAAATCAAAAACCTCAACTATTGAAATAGTCAAGGCTTGGAAAAATATCTATTCAGACTTTATTGTCAAAAGCCAAAAAGAACAAGAAAAGTCTGAACAGGAGTTGGATAAAGCTATTCATGAGCTTTATCAGTAATATCATTGAGAATTTTAGTTGCCTTTTGATTAGCAAGTACATCCACTTGCATATCCTTGGCATTTAACAACTTCTCAATGACATCTATAACAGCTGGCGTCGCAACTTCAGCTGGATTCTTCTCAATGAATTCGGCTATTAGGTTGTAACTAACCTGCTTTAAACTTTCAAAGTCGTTCATAGAATTTTCTCCTTTCCGTAATGTTTGACTAGCGATTTTCATAAGGAGTAGAGAAGTCTTATTCAACCGTTTGTCATGTATATAATTATATCAGAAAGGATAGAATGACACAATATGTTGTGTTCTAAATACAATCAAACACTATATATTGTGTTTTGGGATTAAACATGAAAAAAACTTTAAGCAAGTTACTTATTGACAGAGGAATGACAGTCACAGAGTTAGCTGAAAAGACTGGTATCAGCTATAACACGTTGATGAACATCGGAAAGAGAGACCTTTCTTTCAGTAGAATGGTGAAGATTGCTGACGCTTTAGATGTCAGTTTAGACGAATTCAGAAAGGAAAACAATGAACGAAATAGCAGCAACAAATGACTTCGATTATTCCGTGCTAGACACAACGACAAAAGAGTTTCTCGAAGAACGAGCCAATATCATTTATGGTATTCAAAGCAAGAGTGCTTACGAAATCGGAAAACAACTTGCAAAAGCTCAAGAGGAACTTTCCACTAGGGGTTATGGTTGTTTTGAAGAATGGTATAGAAGTTTAGGGTTTAAAACAACAAAGGCTTACGAATATATCAATCACTTTAAATTCGTTTCTTCGCAAAACGAAGAAACAAAAATCGAAATGTTTGAACACTTACCGAAAACTTTACAAGCTCAAGTTGCTAAACCGTCTGCCAATCCAGAGGTCAATCAAGCGGTATTCAATGGAGACATCAAAACTCATAAAGAATATAAAGAGCTTGAGCGTCGTCTCAAACTCAAAGACCAAGCACTGGAAGCGGTCAAGGGCGAATTGGAACGTGTCAAACAAACCAAGACCACTGAAAAGGTAATCGAGAAGGAAGTTATCCCACAAGATTACCAAGCGACACAAGACCTTAACAAGCAACTGCTTGGGAAGAATCAAGACCTATCAGACGAGCTTGATTCAGTCAAAAGGAGCTTGCGACTTAAAGAAGCGTCTTATGAAATGCTCGAGAAAGAAACATCCGAGGCGCTAGCCTTGAAAGAATCCATCGAACACTTACGAGCTGATAAAGAAAAGCTAGAAAATAGCGTGACTAATATCTTTAACCTCAGCAAGCTCGTTACCAAGTTTGAAAAATTCTTTGACGAAGAAATGGCACCGCTCAGATTTAAAACCCTTATCCAAGGCATTGGAAAGGACGCTCAGATTGAAAAACTCAGAGACATCTTGACGCTAACTGAAAACTGGTTGGACGAAATGAACAAGATTGTCCCAGAAAACGGAAGAACAATCATAGAAGGAGAAATCATAAATGAATAAGAAGAACAACAAGAAAAAAGTAATCCTACTCGCTGAAACGGTTGAAATGCAGAAAAAACAAGCTATGAATCTGGTTGCCCAAAGCACCGTTAACCAACAGCTTTTGGAAGAAGTTATCGGAATCAAGGAAGAAATGGACAGAAATGTTAAGAAGACGAATCAAAAGCTCACTGACATCGAGTTGCTGGTTGAAGAAGTCAATAAGAAAGTCCATATCGACGATGGTGAAGCTACTAAAATCAAGAGCATCGTTTTCAGCAAGGCTGGTGTGTTCGCAGATATGTACTTCAATGAGCAGGAATCACATCCTAGTGACAATCTGTTCGCTTCGAAGAAAGGTCAGTTTATTCGCTTGATGTACTCACGCTTGAAGAAAGCCTTTAACGTGACTAAATACACTAATATCAAGCACGTTGAAGCTAAGAAAGCAATCCAATTCTTGAGAGATTTGTCTTACGACGATTTCACGCTGTTTGAAATTCGTGAAACGCCAAAACAAAAAGAGCTTATCGCTCTTGAGAATGGATTGAAATAAATCGGGTGACGCTTATGGAAATCACTTACAAACCAGTCGGTATCAATGAAACGGCTGAATGGGGAGATTACGACCACCTCATGCAGCGGTGGGAAGGTCTAGGGAAGTCGATGGCAAAAAACCTCATTCGAGAAATGAGGGATAACAAAGACTTTCGAGACTACGTATTCAACCCAACACACAAACTGGTTTTCATCAACTATGAAGGTTTCAAGTCCTTCATCGAATGGAAAACCAGAAACAGATTCAAATAACATCAACACCCCTAGCCGTAGCAGTGAGCTAGTGAGGCAACAATTCAGTTGAAACGTAAGCAATACCATTAGATGATTTGATTTTATAAGAACTCCTAAAAATAAATATAATCGAAAGTCCTCGCTAGTTCGCTAGTGCGGTTAGGGAATAAAAAGGCCAACCACTGCTAGAAAGGAGCATAACCGAATGAAGTATATCTTTCACTAACACGGAAGAAAATTACACAAAAATGAATAACAAGTTCTTGCAAGATACTAGCTTGAGCTTACAAGCTAAAGGCTTACTAGCTGAAATCTTGATAAATAAAAGCGATTGGCGAGTTTATCTGTCAGAACTTGAAAAAAGGTCAACCAACGGGAAAGGCTCACACCGTACAGCGTTTGAAGAATTGAAACGCAAACGCTATGTTGTGGTATTTCGTAAAAGCAAGGGCTATAAAAAAGGTTTTGAAATAATTGTCTGTGCATCAGACATACCAATGACAGACGAATTTATAGAATACCTTGATAAAAAGTTATCCACAGAGTTATCCACAGGTAGCCTTAAAAATTCATAAGTTCGATAATTGGAATTTCCAATTAATCAAACGATGATAATTCATAAGATGAAAAATTCATAGTATGAAAAAATCAAACGATGATAATTCATAAGATGAAAAATCGGACACTAACAATAACTAATTAATAACAATAACTAATATATAACAATATGGTGCTACGCACACTAACCGACAACAATCTAGAGCCTACCGGCACTAACTAGCAATAATAACTAATAGATAACTATACAGTAATCATAGTTAGAAGAATAAGAGAGGTAAAAAAACATGAAAAAACTTATCAATTGGATTTGGTCAAACAAGCAAAATGAACAAGTAGAAACATTCGTAATTCACAACCGCCCAATGTGGGGTGTCCAAATGCGTGAATACAACCGTACTCATGGATTGCCAGAAGATCAAGTAATCGGGTGATGCCATGAAGCTATTAAAAAAACTATTTTCCAAGAAAAAACCGAAACCAGAGCCGTTCTTTGAGTGGGTGGAGACGCCCGAAGAAAAGAGCGAAAGGCTCAAAAACAAATACACAAACTAACGTCAATCTTTCAGCGTGCAGCCACGGCCTCATCGTGGAGTGTAACTTATACCCATAATTTTTCCCCAAAATTATACTAAATTACTTTTTTCCTAATATTCCCATTTTACAGTCTAATAAAACATTGAAATATTCTGCGGTGGGGCTATGGGTGCACGTTGAGAGCACTAAAAAAGCATGGGTTAGGGCCCATGCAAGAAATAACATCTAAGGAGATTATACCATGAAATCTTTTAACACTCAAACAACTTCAAAACCTAGCTACGTTAAAACTAAAGCCTACGGGCTTTGCGGCACGCTCGCACTTGCCACAGCTCTACTTATTGGAGCTGGTGCAGTATCAGCGGATGAAACTACTGAAACAGTAGTAGACACTCAACCAACTGTTGCTAATGTATATACAGCAGATAATGCGGGTAATGTTACAGTAACACCATCTGAAACTGCGACACCAATGGAAACTCCAGCACCGGTTGAAGCTCAACCTATTGCGGAAACTCCAGCTCCTGTCGTGGAAAATACAGTAGCAGCTACAGAAGCACCAGCTGCACCTACTACAGTCACTAAACAAGGTGACACGATCAATGTCGAAAACCCTAATGTTGATGTTACTTTCCCGAATGGTACAGGTAAATATAGCTCGTTTAATGTGGAATACAAAGATATCAACATCCCAGATGATATCGCAGTTAATGAGGGCGACAAGGTAACCTTTGACTTGCCTGAAGAAGTAAAATTCCAAACTTCTTACGAGTTTGATGTACATAACCCTGAAAATGCAGTTGTTGGTAAAGCAACAGCAGACGCTATCACTAACAAGGTGACTACAGTGTTTAACGACTATTTCACAAGTCATCCACTAAATAAAAGAATGAGTCTTAAATTAGACGCTCAATGGACTGACAAAGTTGAAAGCGGTAAACCTGTAAATGTTAATTTTAACGGTACAGTTGTATCTGCAACCATCGGCAAAGAACAAGTCATCGGTAAAGATGAACTCATTGCTAAATGGGGAAGTCAAGACAAGGAAGATCCCACTGTGATTAACTGGACTGCTCGTGTCAACTATGCAAAACGCGTGTTGAATTACGTCACAATCATCGATGAGATGAGCGAAAACCAAAAGCTCGTTGATAACTTCTTTGAAGTCAAAAATATTGAAAGCGTAGACCCTTGGATTGACAAAGGGTCAGCTATGGATTTAGTTAAATCTATCTCAAAATCTGAGCATGGATTTGAAATCAAAATGGACCGTTTAGACCATATGATTTATATCAACTATAAGACTAAGCTTGTTAATGCCGTTAAAGACTCAGTTAACCCAACTAACAAAATTGAGTTGAAAGCAGAAACAGATGGAGGTACTTCTTACAGTTATGTTCAACTCGTAGGAGGGAAGGGTGATGCAAGTGGTGAGAACAAACCAGAGCCAACGTTCGAAATTCCTCGTGAAGCTCCAAAAGTTGACATTCCAGAGTTCCAAGGCGGCATCCCTGGTATCCCAGAGGTTCGTGAGCTTCCAGAGTACACTGAGCCTATCGGTACAGTGCCTAACGATGCTCCAGTTTTAGATAAACCAGAATGGAACGGCGGAACAGTACCGAATGAAGCACCAGTGCACTACAAACCAGAATTTCAGGGTGGTATTCCTGGTATTCCAGAAGTCCGTGAGCTTCCACCATTCGAAGGTGGAGTAATTCCAAACGACGCTCCTATCCTTGACTTGCCAGAACTCCACATTCCAGAAGAACCAACACCTAACGAACCTAAAGAGGTGCCTAGCAAGCCCGTAGACGCTCCGAAAGCGAAAGAGGTAGAAATTACCACAGTCGCTTATAAAAACGATTCTGAGCCGTCTGAGGTGGCAAATACACCCGTTTATGGTGGAGAGCTTCCTAAGACTGGTGAAAAAGAAGGAATTGCTAGCACTCTTGGACTCGTAGTAATCGCAGCGGGTATCACTGGGCTTACTCTAGGATTCAAGAAACGCAACGAAAAATAACTAAATAATTGAAGTGGTGGGAGGGTAGGCATTAAATATGGAACAAGAAACTTACGAAGTCGAGAACCGATGGCGGAACAAGTACATGAATTTAGGGCGTGAGCTGGGCGAGATTATCAATAGTCAGCAAGACAGAATCTTGTCACTAGCTCAAGAAAACACCAAGCTCAAAAGGGAGAATTGGTACCTAAAAAAGTCAAAGGGCAAGAAATGGCTCTAAAATCGCTTGTAACCGTCCTGAATAATCTAGTGGCAAATTACTAGATAAACGGTAAAACGGCAAATAACCCCCAAAATTTGAGAATTAGGGGCATTAAAAAGGATATGACATGGAAAATCAATTACAAACTACAAAAGGGGCGTATTTAACCGACTTGCAACAGCTTGACGGCGAGACATTGAGAAACTTTGTTGACCCGAAACATCAAGCAAGCCCACAAGAGCTTCAAACATTGCTAGCAATCGTTAAGAATCGCAACCTTAACCCTTTTACTAAAGAGGTCTATTTCATCAAGTATGGTAACAACCCAGCTCAAATCGTGGTGTCTAAGGACGCTTTCATGAAGCGAGCTGAACAGAACGCAAATTACGACGGTTTTGAAAGTGGTGTGATCTACGAGGATGAAAAAGGCGAGCTTAAAACTAAGAAGGGCGTAATCTTACCTCGCAAGGCTACCCTAATCGGCGGGTGGTGTGAAGTGTACCGAAAGGACCGAAGTCGTCCAGTGTATCGTGAAGTTGAATTATCAGCTTATAACACGCATAAGAATTGGTGGCAGAAAGCACCAGGGCAAATGATTGAAAAGGTGGCAATCGTGGCAGCCGTCCGAGATGCGTTCTCGGAGAACGTAGGCGGTCTATATACAGCGGATGAAATGGAGCAAGCGGCACCTATCGACGTTACCCCACGAGAAACGCAAGAGGATGTTAAGGCTCGTAAAATGGCACAGATTGAGCAGCAAAGACAGGAACAAGCTCAACCAGTCCAACCAGAGCCAGAACTAGTCGAAGACACTGAGGAAGTGGAAGAACAGCCACAACCGCAACAAGCACGCTATGAGTCAAGAAGCGATCAACAACCTAACTTCATTAGCAACGAGCAACATGACACAATCATGCAGCAAATCAATGAGCTAGCTCTAATTACTGGTCAAGCAACCGAAACAGTAGCGAATTACTATTTGAAGAAGTACAAGCTCAATGATTTCCATGAGTTGCTAGTGGCAGGTTTTAACGTGGTAAGCAACGACATTCAAACACAGATTAACAATCGAAAGGGATAAAAATGAAGGACGTAACGAACAATGCAACAAATAATTTCTTGGAAACAATCGAGCCGGTATATACGCCGGGAACGATTAACTTTGATTTTGAAAAATTCGATGCAGCTATTCAAGCAGCAGTTAGCGAGCTATCAGACGAGCAACTAGACCAACTTGAATATGACGATATTAAAAAGGAGTTTACACGCTTCAATAGTCTCTTGACAAAGCTGGATAACAAGCGAAAAGACATCTCAAAAGTGTATAAGAATCCACTTAATGAGTTTGAAGCTAATTTCAAAGAGTCTAAAGGACCGCTTGAAGGCCTTATCAACAAGCTACGTGCAAAACGAGACGAGATTGACGAACATCAAAGATTGCTACGAGTTGACCATGTTAGATCAGTTTTTGAAGAAAAGTGTAAACTTGCCGGATTGGACAAAGACACTTTCAAAGATAAGTATAATGGCTATTCTTTGAAGAAGTATTTCAAAGACAAGAAGATGGAACTCAAGAAAGAGACTGTCGAAGAAATCGACGCTCTTGTTTTGGCTGAGTATGACCGACTTGAAGAATACAAGGCTAACCTTAACATGATTGAGGAACAAGCCCTTGACTATGAGTTGCCGGCTGAACCATACACTAGAGCGCTGCAGAACGATACACCTCTAGTGGAAATCTTGAAGCAAATGAAAAAGGACCGTGATGCAGCTATTGAGCGTAAGCAGCAAGCAGAAGCCAAAGCGAAAGCAGAAGCGGCACGCTTGGCAGAAATTGAAGCAATGGCTAAACAGTCAGCTAGTGAGGAAATTAAAGCAGTCAACGCTGAAACTGGTGAGGTTATCGAAGACACTAAACCAGTCGAGGAAGCGCCTAGCAAGCCCGTTGAGCCTTACAAGGTCAATCTTTCACTAACTTTCCACGGCGGTGAGAATCAATGGCATCAATTCGCTAAGTTGCTAGATGATAACTTTGTAAATTATGAAATTCTAGGAGAGAATCAATGATTAATTCGACCGTTCTAGTTGGTCGCCTAACCCGTGACCCAGAACTAAAATACACGACCAGTAACATCGCAGTAGCTACATTCAGCCTTGCAGTTAACCGTAATTTCAAGGACGCTAACGGCGAGCGTGAAACAGACTTTATTAACTGTGTTATCTGGCGCCAGCAAGCTGAAAATTTGGCTAACTGGGCTAAGAAAGGCGCATTGATTGGAATTACTGGACGCATTCAGACCCGTAGCTACGAGAATCAGCAAGGTCAAAGAGTGTATGTCACTGAGGTAGTCGCTGAGAACTTCCAAATGTTAGAAAGCCGTGCGGCGCGTGAAGGCAGCAATGCTATTCAAGGCAATACATCGGGAGCGTTTGGCAATGACAACGGCTATGCAGGGCCTTACGGGCAACAAGCACCGCAACAGCAAGGGCCAAACTTTGCAAGAGAAAGCAGCCCATACGGTAATTCAAACCCAATGGACATCACTAGTGATGATTTGCCATTCTAATTTGAGGAGAATTAAAGATGACTAAGACAGAACAACTAATGAACCAACTAAAAGATGTCGCTCTTATGTTTGGTTACGATATTGAAGACCTCGAAGCCGGACACGTAACACACCGAACAGCGCAAGGGGAAACAACTGAATTTGATAGGGTTACTCTAGTGATGAAGGCTGATAACCTTTCTGAAAAACCAGTGGAAGACGTAGCCAAGGGCTCGTTCGGGTTGCTTAAACCTTTCTATCGGGATATGATTTCAGATTTTTTGGCAGAGAATAATATCGTTTTGATGGAGTTACCTTTCACGCATCCGTTAAGGATTATCTTTCTTATGTTTATCCTAGCTGAAGAAGGGGCAACGGATGACGCATTCAACACGCTAGGAGTCACGCTAAATGGAATTTTTGAGGAAATGGCCGCAGAAAAAGAGGAATAGTCTTGAAACTAGAATTTTTATTACCAAGGTCAAAAGCTAAGCCTGCTCAAAATTTAGTCATCAACAGTAATGACAGATTCCACTATCAAGCAGAGGGCCGGATGGTCAAGGAATTGCGATTGATAGCGAGAGCAGAAGCAGGACTTAACATTAAGCCAGTATATAGCCCAGATAAGCCTTGTAAGGTGCTTGTCACGGTCTATGCACCAACCAGACGAAGATTAGACCCACCCAACCTATATCCGACTGTTAAAGCTATTATAGACGGATTGACGGACGCTAATTTGTGGCCAGACGACAATCACGAAGTTATCAAAATGATGTCATTTCAGTATGGCGGGTTAAGTGGTGAGTCTGGGAAATTTAAGATTGTGTTAGACATTGAAGGAACGTGAAATGAACAGCAAATATAAAGACAAGCTGGTCGGTGTATATGCTCCGGGCAGTTACGATCACACAAGCCTATTAGGTCAAACACAAGAATTCTCGAAGTGGTTCTGGGCTAATCACGAAGATATGGAACATATCAGCGCCAAGCTAGGAATCAACGCAAAGAAACTCAATCGCATCTTAACGCTGGAGCAGTTGCCGGATGAGGAATTACTGAAAGGAATGATGGAGCTATGCAAGTGAAAGAGTATGCGCTATATAAAGGCGAGGAATTACTGGCGATGGGAACTAAGCGTGAAATAGCCCAACAATTAGGCGTGTCAGCTAGCACCGTTGGTTACTATGGCACGCCGGTATATGCTCGAAGAACATCGGATAATGGAAGGAGATTAATCGAGCTATGAAATATAAAGTTATCGTTTACTACGACAATATGCCAGACAGTGAGCATATCTTTAACAACAAGAACGACGCTATCAACGAATTGCACCGCTTACGTGGTGTGAAATATCGCAATGCACGAAAATATAAGGTGGAATTAATCGAATGCGGTGGATAGTACGAGTAGCACTCACAATGGATGATGTTAAGGAGTGCTATTTCACAGATAAAAACGAGGCGCTAAAATACGTTGAAGCGTTGAAAAAGTTAACCAGGGCAGTAGGTGCTACTGTCTGGATGGAGGAAATTAGTGATGATGAACAAAGACGAAGCAGTACAAAAACTAGCAACAGTAGGGCGACTTTCAATAGCCCACGCTGAAGATTTATATGATTCGTTCTTCCCTAAACCAGTAATTCCCTACTATATCGCAGATTATCTTGAAAAAGTGAAGAGCGAGGGGGACCTTACGGTGGTAGGAGCTGTAAACGAAGCACCAGAAGGGCGAGTGGGTGATTGGTTGATTTTAGAGAAAGTTAATATTTTTGCTAAGGCGTGGGTTAACGGGTATAAAGTCGAGGGCGAACCTAAATATACAGTTGAGTTTAAAGGGATTGACGACAATTACAAGTTTTTGAACTATGGTACATCTTTTAAAGAATGGACTTTTGATGATAGTGAAGGCGCGAAGGGGGTAAGAGTAGCCCACACCCGCAAAGAGCTTGAAACGAACGGGTTCGGCTGGGTGTTCGATTGCCCAGGCGTGGAAGTGAAAGAGGCAACGGATGAATAACCTAATCACTAAAATCAACAAGTGGGCAGACAGCCGTGGATTAAAGCAAGCTGACCCAAAGATTCAGTGGATGCGTATCACTGAGGAAGTCGGTGAGATTCGGGATGTGCTCTTGAAACCGACTAAATTCACGGAACCACAAGCAGCACTCAAGGACGCAATCGGTGACACGCTAGTAACGATTATCGTGCTAGCACATCAACTGGACCTCGACGTTACTGAGTGTCTAAGCATTGCATACGAGGAAATTAAGAATCGGAAAGGGGAGATGGTTAATGGCACATTCGTTAAAGAAGACGATTTATAACGACCTGGCAGTCGCAACGATTCTACTAGTGGTGTCGCTAGCCATTAACGTGACTACCGTCCTACGAGTGGTTAACCGACCTATCGAGACAGTGGTTATCCATAAGGCAGATAATGCAGTGGAACTACACGGCAAAGTCACTGGCAAATCTATGGTTGGAAAACTCTACACGCTTGATTGTGGGGCTTACGGGAAATTCCTTGTCAGCAAGGAACAGTATGACAGCGTAAATGTTGGGGATGATATTCCCAGCTATTTGAGGGGGCGAGGTAATTAAGATGACAGGAACTATTAAACTACCAAACTACTACGAGCCCGATCAGAAAAATGCAAGATATGGCTCATTGGAAGAACTTAAAGAGTTGTTACTCTACAAGCGTATCGTGAAATGGGATAAAGACTTTCTGTTACTTGAAGATGGCACAAGGGTCACTATTGAAATGTCAGAAAGTGATTGTTGTGCCTATGCAGGCGGGGAGTTCAAAGATGTCAAGCTAGACGCTATTATCACCGACATTAAAATTGGTGAACAAGTAACAGAGGAAAACGATTCGGGAGAATCAGAAAGTAAGAACACAGTCACTATTTATCACAATCAAAATCCTATAGCATTGGCAGAGTGTGAGGCAGATGATGGTAATGGTGGATATTACTATAGTGTAGGCTCATTAGTAGTTGGTAAAATCCATTTTCCAGTGGTCGAGGCTTAGGAGAGGTGAGCTCATGAGTAAAACCTACAAATATTCCGGACTGACCAAGGAGCTATATCAACGGCTGGTCAGTGAGCATGAAGCGCTAAAACAAGCTCACAAAAAAGGCTCTTATAAGCAGTTTTTCCAAGATGTGAAACAGTGCAGTGAAGTACAAGCTCGCATCATATATCAAGCATTTAACAGTGCAGTCGTTGAACGTGCGAGGATATCGCCAGCTACTGTAGACAGGCTAGAAGGCATCATTTCTGATGAATTGTTCGACGACCTTCAAGATTATCTGTCTACTAATTACACAAGAGGGAAAACCACGCGCCCTGTTTTGAATAAAACCAACGCAGGACTGCCAGAATACTTATTCAAACGGTTCCGTGAGGAAGTAGAAGAACTACGCAAGGAACACCCTAACAACCTAAATAACTATATTAGAGACGTTAAGGACTGCGACCAGAAAAATGCTAACAGAACCCAAAACGCCCTCAATCTGTGCTATGCGGAAAAAGCTGCTCTAACGCCGTTGAAAGCTATTCAAATGGAAGGGCTACTGTCACGAGACTTGTTCAGCGAAATTATTGATTATGTCTTCAATAACTATGAATGGGCCGAGAGATTAGATGATGAAGTTGATCGCATCATTCTTAAATATCGTAACAAAGGCAAGGTAGGTCGTGAGAAGACCACGGTCAGAAAAGCCTTATATAAAGCCTACATGTTAGGCGTGTAGCTAGAACGGTCTATGAGGGTTCGACTCCCTTGCTAGCTATTACCAGTCAATCTATATACGGAAAAGAGGAATCCTTTTGTTTTTTTTCATTCAAATCAGCGGAAGCGCAGACTGGTCGTGGATGCACCCAAATCCAGTAAATAAACAATTAGAATCGAGGAACCTTTTTTATTTCACTCACAAATCTAAAGCGTCTTACTGGTGGCGTGATTATTCAAGGCTTTATGCCTGCAATGCGAAACTGAAATCTCCATAATTCTACTCACTTTATTCTTTGTATTATTTCAAAAAAAGGAGGAAAACCTCCAAGATGATTTCTATATCGCAGGCTGGAATGGTTGTATAAGAGGTTCGATTCCTCTTGCCAGTCATTGTCTGTCAAACACTAATTTTTAGTGGCTTGAACACTTTTTCAACATTTGCACCGCTGACAGACCGATGCAACCAAACCCAGCAAATTTAAGAAAAAAGGATGTGAAACACCCTCTTTCTTATTGATATCTTGCATTACGAAATAAAAGCCAAAGACCTTGCTGGTGTCGATGGCTAGGAATGAGGTGATAAAAGGCTTGAGAAACACCCCAAGAATAAATACGTATTCTATCTTTTCAATAAAATCTCTTAACGTTTCTTGGGCCAAACAAAAAAAGACCGACACAATGGCCGGCACTCTTTGAGAATCAACACTACTATTATACCAGAGAGGGCTTAAAATGCTATTGCCGGAAATTGATGAAAAAGCAACAATCAAACGTTGCAAGCGCAAACTTCGAGAGTATCCACGCTGGCGAGAGATTGCACACGATAGCGCTGAGCAAAAAATAACACAAGAGTTCACCTTCATGCCACGAGGTGGTGGCGGAGTGAGTAGACCAGTGGAGAATATTGCAGTTAGACGTGTTGATGCAATGAACGAGCTTGAAGCCATAGAACAAGCAGTTAGCGGGCTATACCGTCCAGACTATCGCAGAATCTTGATTGAGAAATATCTAGCTTATCCACCTAAACCAAACTGGCAAATCGCCCAGGGAATTGGCTTTGAAAGAACAGCGTTTCAAGAATTACTAAATAATGCTATCCTAGCTTTTGCAGAACTGTATAGAAATGGTCAATTAGTCGTAGAACGCTGATATTTCGGTATTTTGACGGATAAAGCACGGTATCTTACAAGTGTTTAAAGTGGTATTATTATATTATCGAAGAAAAACGGAGACAACTCATTTTGTGAGTTGTCTTTTTTGATTATGCAACGAAGGAGGTGGACATATTGGGCTAAATCAACGACAGAAACTATTTGCCAGCGAGTATATCAAGTTGGGGAACGCTACACAAGCAGCGATTAATGCTGGGTATAGCGAGAAGACAGCTGGGCGAATCGCTGGGCAAAACTTGAAAAAACTTGAAATTAAGAGCTATATCGATGCCGAAGTTGAGAAAATGCACAGTGAGAACATCATGGATGCTAAAGAAGCCTTGTCCATTCTATCCGACATTGCTAGAGGGAAGCGTGATGAAGAAGTCCTCATGATGAATCCGGTCACTGGTGAAGTCGAACGAGTGACTAAGAAGGCTGATAACAATACAGTTATCAAGGCTATTACTGAAATCTTGAAACGCTATCCAACAGCTAAACAAGCTGAGAAGTTGCAACTTGAGATTGAGAAACTCAAATCTCAAATAGGTGGTGATGAAGGGCAAGATGAAAAAATCGCTGGTTTCCTCGATATCATCAAAGGAGCTGTAAGCGATGGATTTGAGTAAGCTCTATACCAAGCGACAGTTAGATGTGTTGCACTATATCTGGAATCACGATTGGTTTATATGTGGTCTTCACGGCGCTAAACGAGCAGGTAAGACGGTCGTCAACAATGATACGTTTGTAACCGAGTTAAGCCGTGTCAGAAAGATTGCTGATCGTTTAGGTGTGGATGAGCCTATTTACATCCTAGCGGGTACATCGTCAACGTCGATACAGAATAACGTGTTGCAAGAGCTTTATAATAAATACGGTTTCGAGCCTAAGTATGACAAACATGGCTCTTTTGTTTTTTGCGGTGTAAAGGTTGTGCAAGTCTACACTGGTTCTATATCTGGGCTTAAACGTGCCCGTGGGTTTACGGCATTCGGGGCTTATGTCAACGAGGCGTCGCTAGCGAATGAGATTGTATTCAAAGAAATTATCTCACGCTGTTCTGGTGAGGGTGCCCGTGTCGTGTGGGATAGCAACCCAGACAATCCTAACCATTGGCTGAATCGAGATTACATTGGCAAAAACGATGGCAAGATTATTGATTTCAGCTTCAAGCTCGATGATAACACTTTCTTATCAAAGCGCTATATCGATTCTATCAAGGCAGCAACGCCAAAGGGGAAATTTTACGATAGAGATATCTTAGGGCTTTGGAGTGTGGCGGAGGGCGCTATCTACGCTGATTATGACAGTAAGATTCACGTAGTCGATGAATTACCAGACATGAGACGCTACTTTGCTGGCATTGACTGGGGTTATACTCACTACGGATCTATCGTGATTGTCGGTGAAGGTGTGGATAACAACTACTACCTTGTCGATGGCGTAGCAGCGCAATTCAAAGAGATAGATTGGTGGGTAGAGCAAGCTAGGAAACTAACTGACATCTACGGTAACATACCATTCTATGCTGATAGTGCCCGCCCAGAGCACGTAGCAAGATTTGAGAACGAAGGGTTTGATATCAGTAACGCTAACAAGTCAGTGATAGCTGGTATCGAGCTTATCGCTAAAATGTTTAAAGAACACAGATTATACGTTAAACGGGGTTTCGTACCTCGTTTTTTTGATGAGATATTCCAGTACCGATGGAAAGAGAACAGCACGAAAGACGAGCCATTAAAAGAATTCGATGACGTGCTGGATAGTGTGAGATACGCTATATATTCTGATTTCGTCATCGGTAGTACGGAAAGAGCAAGTTATGACGACTTGCTTAATATGTTTGGTTAGGAGGAATGATGGAACGAACACTATTTACAGATAGCACTGGTCAAGAACGAGTCTTAAACCTGCGATTCCATCGTGGGTCTCGCATTCGCTATCGAGCAGATAGCTTAGAGGAACTCATGACTGGTAATTGGGAATTGCTGAAACATTTCATCAATCACCATAAGTTGAGACAAGCCCCACGAATTCAAGAGCTTATGGACTATGCAAGAGGTGAAAACCACGACGTTCTTAAGTCTGGAAGACGTAAGGATAAGGAAATGGCTGACAAACGAGCCGTACACAATTATGGTCGTATGATTAGCAAGTTTAAAACAGGCTATTTAGCTGGCAATCCTATTCGTGTGGAATACGACGATAATAACGACCATTCGCAAAATGATGAAGCAATTAAACGCATTGGTCGAATCAACGATATCGATACACACAATAGAACGCTTATCAGAGATTTATCACAAACTGGTAGAGCTTATGAGCTTATCTATCGCAGTGAGTACGATGAAACACGTATCAAGCGCCTTAATCCGCTAGATACATTCGTAATCTATGATAATTCGCTAGAAGATAACTCTATCGCAGCCGTCCGTTACTATAAGCGTGGTTTTCTTGAAAATGCCAGAGAGGTCGTGGAAGTCTACACAGCCGAATACATCTATACGCTTGATGTGTCAGATAGCTTTAACGAGATTTCAGTGACAACTCACGCATTCGGTACTGTACCGATTACAGAGTTTCTGAACAACGTTGATGGTATTGGCGATTATGAGACTGAGCTTTATTTGATTGACTTATACGACAGTGCTGAATCCGATACTGCAAATCACATGAGTGACATGGCAGACGCTATCCTTGCTATCTACGGTGACTTAGCGTTGCCGCAAGGTATGAAGGCTAGTGACATGAAACGTACTCGTTTAATGCAGCTTAAACCACCTAAATCAGCGGACGGTAAAGAGGGCGCAGTTAAGGCTGAGTATCTCACTAAGTCGTATGATGTGACTGGTGTTGAAGCATACAAGACACGCTTAAACAAGGATATCCACGTATTTACTAACACTCCAGACATGTCAGACACGAATTTCAGCGGCAACACGTCTGGTGAGGCATTAAAATACAAATTATTTGGGTTAGATCAAGACAGAATCGACACACAATCACAATTTACAAAAGGATTGAAACGCCGCTATCGTCTTGCTGCTCGCATTGGCTCACTGGTTAACGAATTTAAAGATTTTGACGAAAGTCTCTTGAATATCATTTTCACTCCAAACTTGCCTCGTTCACTCGCTGAGCAAGTCGAAGTGTTGGCTGGTTTGGGTGGTCAAGTGTCGCAAGAAACAGCCTTGAGCTTGTCTGGTTTGGTCGAGAGTCCAACCGAGGAACTCGACAGAATGAGCAGAGAGGTGTCTGAAATCGATATTAAGGGGTATTCTAGCGATTTTAATAATCACGTAGGCAAATATACCGAGGAAGATAAAGAAACGCACACAAACGATTCTACGAGGGTTGACGTATGACGTATTGGTCAGAGCGTGCCCAACGAGAGAGAGAGCGAGCTGACCAGAAGTCAGAAAAAGAGTTTAAAAAAGAACTCGAAGACCTCTACAGAATGGAATTAGGTCAGCTGCGCAAAGAGTTGGATGCTTATATCCAGAATTTTGCTGAAAAGAACGGGCTAGCTGTTGAAGACGCTAAGAAACGCGCTAACGAATTCGATATTAAGGGTTTTGAAAGCAAAGCTAGACGCTACGTTGCTGAGAAAGATTTCAGTGCTACGGCTAACGAGGAGTTAAGAAATTACAACTTCTCGATGTCAGTTGGTAGGCGTGAGCTGCTTATCCAACAGTTAGAGCTTGAATTGATGTCTCTTGCAGAGGGTGAAGAAAAGCTTATGCGTGAGTACCTAAACACTGCTTATAAAGCTGAGATGGCGAGAGGCAGTTTGTTAGATCAGAGCGTGCTAAAGGGCAATATCTTAGTTCATGCAATGGAAACGGCAGTTAACGCTAACTTCGAGGGTGCTAAGTGGTCAGAACGTATTTGGGGCAGGAATGCACAGTTGAGGCAGTTAGTTAGAACGGAAGTAACAAGGGCTCTAATCCGTGGAGATAATGGTTTGACGATTGCAAGACGTATCAGAAAACACATGGATGTATCACGTACTAATGCAGAACGTTTGGGCATCACAGAGCATGCTAGAGTCCAGACTTTGGCTCAGCAAGACATTATGAAAGAGAATGGCTTTGAGTATTTCAAGCTCATGCCAGAAAGTCGAGCGTGTTCGATTTGCAAGGGTATTGGCGAGAAGACGGAAAAAAATCCTGTCAGAATCGCTGATATGGAAATCGGAACGAATGCGCCGCCTATCCATCCATATTGCCGGTGTGCAGTAGTTGAGGTTGAATAGTGCACCATGTTTCAAGAAACCGTAGGGGGCGAGCCTCTAATGGTGCATAGGGCTATTTTAGGCCCTAAATAAACATTACTACCGTGGCTTGCGGGTAAATACACTAGACAAGACTAGATAGGGCGTAGCTAGCCTTAACGTGGCTTAGAAAGGGTATCGCTTGCGAGACTAGATAGGAGAACAAAATGGAAACAGATAACACAACAGTCGAAACGGTCGAAACTACAGAAGTAAGCCATGACGTTGATAACAATCAACCGAGCGACTTCCAAGCGCCGCAATCACAGTCAGAACTGGACAGTATTGTTAATAAGGCAGTCCAAACAGCCTTGAAAAATCAGAAAAAGGGCGAAGAAGCACGAGTAAGTGAAGCTATCGCCAAAGCATTACAAAAAGAACAAGACTATTCAAAATTATCTGCTGCTGAGCGTGCGAGCAAGGAATTTGAAGACCAAAAAGCAGAATTTGAAAAGCAAGTAGCACAATTTGAATTTGAGAAACTCAATATGGCAGTTAAAGAAGACCTCGTCTCAAAAGGTCTACCAGTCGAATTGGCTGATATGTTTAGCCATGCCGAGAATGCCGCTGAGGCTCTTAAATTGGTCGGCACGTTTGAGAAAGTCTTTAACGATGCCGTCGCTAATCAAGTCAAAGCTACTATCCGTCAGAACTCGCCTAAAGCCGCAAGTGCCGGTGACGCTCAAACGGATAATTTTGGGGCTCAACTTGCTAAGTCTACGAGCGTTACGGCTGCTCGTTTTATCTAAAGCAGAAAGGAATCTTTAAATGTCAACAACAAAAATCTTTGACACTTCGAACATTGTTCGCTCATTGCCTTACAAAGCAGTAGCGGCGACAGTAGACAAAACTTATGACGGTGTATTGGTAGATGGCAAGAAATACATCAAAGCCGGCACTTTGGTAGCTGCTAAAGACGGCTCAATCTTTGATGACCGCACAAAAACCGTTGTGGAAAACAAAACAGCGCCAGAGGGAATTGTCCTCTATGACGTAGATTTGACAATCGAGAACGCCGTTTCAGTGCTCTATGCTGGTGAGGTTTACAAAAACAAAGTAAACGGCGGAGAGGTTGACGACGCTGTTAAGAAGGCTTTGCCACTTATCAAATTTATCTCTGAGAAATAAAAGGGGGACTATTAAAAAATGGGACTTATTTATGATAAAGTAACCGCATCTAATATCGCTGGTTACTTCAACGCATTGCAAGAAAATGTTAACTCAACTTTGGGTGAGTCTATTTTCCCTGCACGCAAACAACTTGGAACTAAATTGTCTTACGTCAAAGGAGCGTCTGGTCAAGCTGTTGTGTTGAAAGCCGCTGCATTCGATACTAACGTTACAATCCGTGACCGTGTTAGCGCTGAAATGCACGACGAACAAATGCCATTCTTCAAAGAGGCTATGCTTGTTAAGGAAAATGATCGTCAACAACTTAATCTTGTGAAAGACTCTGGCAACGAAGCGTTGGTTAACACAATCGTAGCCGGCATTTTCAACGACGATGTGACACTTATTAACGGTGCTCGTGCCCGTCTTGAAGCTATGCGCATGCAAGTGCTTGCTACTGGTAAAATTGCGTTTACAAGCGGCGGCGTAGACAAGGATATCGACTACGGCGTTAAGCCAGGGCACAAGAAACAAGTGACTAAGAGCTGGGCTGATGCGGACGCTAAACCTCTTGCTGACTTGGAAGAAGCTATCGAAACAGCTCGAGAACTTGGACTTAATCCAGAGCGTGCTGTAATGAATGCTAAAACATTCGGTCTTATCCGTAAGGCTGCATCGACTGTTAAAGTCATCAAGCCTCTTGCTGGTGATGGTGCAGCGGTTACTAAATCAGAGCTTGAAAACTATATCGCTGATAATTTCGGTGTGTCTATCGTTCTTGAGAACGGCACTTACCGCAATGACAAAGGCGAGGTTTCTAAATTCTTCCCAGACGGGCATTTGACGCTTATTCCTAACGGTGCTCTTGGTAATACTGTTTTCGGTACAACTCCAGAAGAGTCTGACTTGTTCGCTGACAACACTGTTAATGCAGACGTTGAAATCGTTAATAACGGTATTGCGGTGACAACTACTAAGACTACTGACCCAGTAAACGTGCAAACTAAGGTCTCTATGGTAGCATTGCCATCGTTCGAACGTTTGGATGACGTTTACATGCTTACTGTTATCCCAGCAGCTTAATAGGTATCGATTGTGAATATCGTATTAAAAGCATTCATGGATAAGACTGACGGCACGGTTTACTACGCCGGAGATTTGTACGATGGCGAACGTACTGAGGAACTCATTGAGTTAGGGCACGTTCAAGACGACAAACCGAAGAAGAGAACACGAACTAAAAAGACAGCAGAATAGCGAGGTATGGCATGAAGACGTTAGATAAAGACCAAATCATTGAAAACGTTTCTGTTGACCTCGACACTAACGACGATGGCTTGCTTGAAATTCTGTTGGAGCGTGTCGTTAACCACTTCAAAGCAGAATATGGTGTCGAAGAAATCGATAACAAGCTAGCATTCATTTTCGAAGATTGCGTGATTAAGCGTTTCAATCGTCGAGGTGCTGAGGGTGCTAAATCTGAGTCAGTAGATGGCCATTCTATGTCGTATTACGACAACGAGAACGAGTTTAAGCCTTATGATGATATGTTACAGCGTCTATACGGCAATTCTGGGCAAGCTAAAGAGGGTGAGGTGCTATTTCTATGAGATACGCTGATACCGTAGTGCTAAAATATAACGATAAGACGAACAAACGCTACGACCCCGACTCAGGTCGCATGGTAGGTGGCAAGGAGTGGGCTAGAACGATAGCGTGCAATGTCACTGGTGCCAGCCTTGACTTACAAGCTAAACTAGGAGACCTATTAAATACTAATAGCATCGTCATTAGATTTAGAAGCCCTATAACAGTTGGGATTGACACGATTGAATATAATGGTGGCAAATACAAACCCGTTACCGTGAGGGACTATCTAGCTGGTCGTAACGTCATCTATGCTAATAAGGTAGGCGAATAATGGCGTCACTAGAATTTGAAGGCTTGGACGAAATGGCACAAAGCCTTTTGAGGAACGCCTCGCCCGAAAAACGCTTAAAGGTTTTGCGAAAGTATGGTGCTAAAGTCAAAGAGGCTGCTATTAACAAGGCACAATTCACCAAAGGTTATTCAACGGGTGCTACTCGTAGAAGCATCACCTTGCAAGCTGGAGGCAATCAAGCTATTATCCAAGCATTAACTAGCTACTCAGGTTATGTCGAAGTAGGCACACGGAAGATGGAGGCACAACCATTCATGAAACCGGCACTCGAAGAAGTAGTGCCGGAAATGGTCGAAGAAATGGCAAAATGGGATGAAACATGAAACAACCAGATCAGTTACTTCATGACGAAATGTTTCGGATTAGTGATGGGCTAGGATACGACACCTACACTTATTTACCACCCGAAAACGTGGCCTATCCATTCGTAGTCATGGGTGAAACAAAGGTCTTACCACAAGCTACCAAATCGCACTTAATAGGGCGTTTATCGTCTACAGTGCATGTTTGGGGGCGTGTGGATGACCGAAAATTATTATCAGATATGGCTGGACAGTTAATGTCTAGCTTTTTTGCTATCAAAAATATTGACGGCATGCAGTTTTCAGCAGAGGTTAACCAGTCGTCAATTGATAGCAATCGAGACAATAGCACGGATGAAGTTTTATATCACTTCATCGTGTATACGTATTTTAAATTTGTTTAATTAGGAGGAAGAAATGGCTGAAACTAAAGTCAAAGAAGCCCAATTAGGGAAAGAAAAAATCTTGATGTTCCGTAAATTCGGAGACAAGACAGCAGCGGCTAAACTCGCCTTGCAAACTGAGCATGAATGGGAATACTCACGAGATGCAGACACTACTAAAACCAAAGATGGTGCAGTAGTAGCTGATGGCGGTCTTGAAACTAAACTCTCAATCACTGCCATCGGAACTAAGGATGAACTCAACGAAATGCTGAAGAAATCAGTAGTTGACGGTTATAAAGTCGAAGTTTGGGAAATCGACTTGTCAGACAAGAAGGACAATGGGAAATATGGCGCACTCTATGCCATCGGACGCTTGTCTAACTGGAAAGTGCCAGCTAACGTTGAGGAACTTGTGGAAATTGAATCAGAAATGTCAGTCGAAGGTAAACCACAAGCTGGTGAAGCTACATTGACGGCTGAGCAAGTCAAGGAAATTCAATACACATTCCAAGACACAACTGCGATCAATTCCCTCTAATAGTATGTAATTATCTTGAGCCAAGCTGTTTCAGTTTGGCTTTTTATTTTAGAAAAAAATAGGAGTAAACAAACAATGAACACAATCACTATCGACAACAAAGACTACACTTTGACTTACGGCTTCGACTTCATCCGAGAGCTTGACAAACGCTATTCTGTTTCAGACGGTGGTGTTTCGTTCGGTTTTGGCGTACAGCACGCAGTCGTTGATTTGCAACAAGGGAACCCAGTAATCTTGCTTGACATCATCCAAGCGGCAACAATTACAGAGCGTCAAAAACCGTCTGTTAAAGGCATTGAAGCTTATGTTGTTGAAGTAGCTGAGAAAGACCAGCTTGACACACTTTTCGAAGATTTTTTATCAGCATTGCGTACGCAACCTTTGACGAAAGCAACCGTGAAACGAGTGGAAGACGCAACGGAGTAGCCAAAACCGCAAGTGATAACCAAGATTCAGCTGAAACGTACGAGGAATTAATTACTAACGCCATGGCTGATTTTGGGGTGTCATTGCTTGAAGCTCGAAGAATGACGCTTAAAGAGATGAAGCTCTATCAGAAAGCGCATAAGAAACGTTTTCTGAGTAAAGAAAGAGAAATCTATCAACTTGCTTATCTCAATCGTTTGGCAAACGCTACGACGAAAGACGGCAAGAAGTATCACTTCGAGAAGTTTGATGACTTCTATAACGCTAAAGAACGAGCCCGTGAGGTGCTGGGTGAAAAAATCACTAACAGCAAGCTATTAGAGCGGGCTAGGAGTAATCTTAATTACAAACGAGAAAGAGGGTTGCTAGATGGCAGATAAAACGTTTAACGTCCGAGCGATATTAAGCGCTCAAGATAACGGCATGTCTAGCGCACTCAAAAAGGCGCAACAAAACGCTGAGAATTTAGGCAAAACTGGCACTAAGTTAGGCTCGGTTTTCAAAAGTGTTTTGGGTGCTAATCTAGTTAGTGCTGGTATTACTAAGGGTGTCGGTGCTCTAACCAGTGGTGTCAGAGGGCTAGTCGGAGAACTAAACAGCTCTACTAAAGCTTGGAAAACTTTCGACGGAAGTTTGAGTCAGCTTGGTTGGGGTAAATCAGAGATTGCGTCAGCTAAGAAAGCGATGCAAGATTATGCAACACAAACCATCTATTCAGCCTCCGACATGGGGACTACATTCTCACAAATGGCTGCTATCGGGCGCAAGGACGCTGGAAGCTTGGTGAAGGCTATGGGTGGACTTGCCGCATCGGCTGAGAACCCCAAACAAGCCATGAAAACACTCAGTCAACAAATGGTCCAAGCAATGACTAAACCTAAAATTCAATGGCAAGATTTCAAGTTGATGATGGAGCAATCACCAGCGGGAATGGCTGCCGTTGCTAGAGAAATGGGCATGTCTCTGGATGATCTTGTGAGTAAAATCCAGAACGGCGAGATTAAGACTGAGGATTTTGCAGAGGCATTCAAGCGAGCTGGTGACTCTATGCAGCACTTAGCCACTAGATATAAGTCGGTGGATGAGGCTGTCGGGGGACTGTATGAAACGGTCTCTACTAAATTGCAACCGGTCTTTGAAAAACTAAGCGACAAAGCCATTAGAGGAATCGAGGGTATCATTGATACTCTTGGAAAAATCGATGAAGTTTCTGTGCAGAGGTTTGCAAACAGCCTTAGTAATGGGATTGATGAAGCGGTTAAAAGCGTAAGTCAAACCGTGCAATCTCTTTGGAAAGGTTTCTCTAATACGGGGGTTTTGAAAAATCTTGGTGCGACTTTTACTTACATTAGTAGCTCAATCAAGCAACTATTTAGCAAGATTGACGGTAGCAAGCTCATGCAGGGTATTGGTTCAGTGTTTGGGGACATTGCTAACGGCATTTCACAAGCCTTGAATATTGCCACAACATCGGTCAGAAGTTTCATCAGCTCATTTGCTGACACAGGAGCTTTTCAATCGTTTAAAGCAGCGGTGCAAGATACTTGGAATGCTCTTAAAACTATCGGTTCGTCGCTTGGTGATGTGCTTGGTAGTTCACAAGTGCAGTCAATCATTGCAAGCATTGGCTCAGCTCTTGGAACGCTTGTAAACTGGATATATCAAGCAGCGTCAGCAGTTGCTAAATTTGTAAGTAGTTTACCTAAAGGAGTGCTCAACGGCGTTACTAGCGGTATTTTGGCAATGGTAGCAGGTTTCATGACTGCCAAAGCTGGGATTTCAGCGGTAGGCGTTGCATTGAAAGGTTTAGACTTCATCAAGAGTCTAAATCCATTCAAGAAATTCGGAGCGGATGCAGCAGAAGGAACAGAACAAGCTGCTAACAGTGCGAGACGTTCTAAATCAACTATCACTCAGCTATTTAGTGGAATGGCTAATGTCATTAAGTCAGCAGGAACTAGTATTTCAACGGCTGCAAAAGGCATCGGAACAGGGCTATCAACTGCTTTTAAAGGATTTGGCCAAGGGCTTAAAGCAGTCTTGCAAGGTTTAAAAGGTGTCAGCTTTTCAACATTGGCAGGTTTGGGGACTTCTGCCGCAATCGCAGCAGTCGGAATCGGGACCGCTATTGCTATCGTAGTCGCTTCACTCGCTTTACTCGCTACTCAATCCCAAGGCGTTTCGCAAATCCTTGGAGCTTTAGGTGGTGCAATTAGCACTGTTGTCGGAGCTATTGGCGGTGCAATGGGAACCGTTATCGAAGCCTTTGGCACTGCGTTTGGAATCGTTGTTAAGGCAGTCGGTGAAGCTGCGCCGGGGCTAGCCAAACTTTCACCGTTGGTTGAAGCCATCGGAACCGCTCTAGGCAATGCAGCCCCAGCGATTACAGCGTTTGGTAATGCTTGGACGTCTATTTTAGGGACGTTGCCAGCTATCATTGACGCTTTTAGTGGATTGGCTACCGCTCTAGGTTCTGCAATCAGTGCAGTAGCTACCGCAATCACTCCGATTGTCCAAATTATCAGTAACACAATTACGGCAGTAGCCCAAATCATTGCTAACGCTATCGTGGCAATCGCACCAGTTATCGCTAATTGTATTGTCCAAGTTGCTCAAGTAATTGGCCAGTTTGGACCACAGATTGCAATGGTCTTACAAGTAATCGTACAAGCCATTCAAGCAACGGCACCAGTTATTATGACCTTGATTCAAGGGATTGTGACAGTCGTTCAAACTCTTGCACCAGTTATCAGTCAAGTGATTTCTGCCATTGTTACAGTGGTTCAAACACTCGCCCCTATCATTAGCCAAATCATTTCAGCTATTGTGACAGCTATCACTCAAATTGTGCCTATCATCACGGCAATCGGTGGTGTGATTAGTGCTGTATTTAGTGGCATTGCGTCAGTTGTCTCAGCAGCAGGAATGGCAATCGCTACAGCCGCAATGGGTATCGGTACGGCTATTAGTACGGCCCTAAGTGGTGTGGCAAGTATCATTAGTGCTACTGGTTCAGCTATCGGTGCAGCCTTGCAAGGTATTGCTAGCGTAGTGCAATCAGTCGGAACATCAATCAGCACAGCGGCTCAAGGTATCGGAAACGGTATCAAATCAGCGTTTGAAGGCATTTCAAGCGTGATTACTTCTGCCGGCAGTGCAATCAGTAGTGTACTGAATAGCTTGGCTAATGTGTTCAACTCAATCGGTACAGCTGCTCAAAAAGCGGGTACTGGATTCAATCAATTGGCTAACGGTGTGGTTAAAATTACCAATACCAATCTTGGAGACATGGCTGCATCTCTTGCGGCAGTCGCTAAGGGTGTTGGGTCTATCGGTAACAACTCAGCGGGGCTTGCAAAAGCTGGAACAGGTATGACTCAGCTTGGAAACGGCATGAGTAAAGTGTCTAGCTCAGCATCTAGTGCCGTATCTGGATTGACTTCGTTCTCGAGCACGATCACAAGCATTCAATCAGCATTCACCAGCTTACAGTCGCTATTGACATCAGCGGGAACTGCATTCAGCACGTTCTCAAATCAAGCTAGTCAATCGCTTGCTGGTTTGACGGCTATTGTAGGACCTATCGCTACGTTTAGAGCAGAAGTCATGACACTAGCCCCTGCATTAATGCAAGCGGCAACTGGACTGACACAGTTCAGCTCTATTTCAACAACGTTGAGCGCTAGCATGGCTGCAATCACTGCAAGCATGAGCATGTTGACTGCTAGCTTAACAAGTTTGGCTAGTCAATTAACTATGATTACTAGCAGCATGACAACCGTGTCAGCGGGTATGACCATGTTTGGCACTGGTATGACTGCGATTGGTACAGCACTAACTATGCTGAATGCTCAGTTTATGATGTTTGCTACATCTCTAATGCAGCTAACAACGCAATTCACAACAGCAGTAATGCCACTAAATATGTTCAACATGGCGCTAACCATGATGGCGCCAGCCTTGATGCTAGCATCTACTGGATTCATGCAATTTAACGCTCAAGTCATGCAATCTGTAACTGGAATGACTGCTCTATCAACAGCTATTGCTACTATTCCGGCTATCCTTACAGCCGTAGCGAGCACCGCTAATAATGCGGCATCAGCTATCATGCGTATTGCAACTAGCGCACCACTTATCGCTAGCGCCATGAATAGTGCAGCCGGACAAGTCCAGTCAGCTATGCAGCGCATGGCACAAGCGGTACAGTCTAGTGGTCAACGTATGATCCAAATGGGCCGCCAAGCCGGAACTCAGACTGGTCGAAATATCGCAAGCGGTATTCAGTCAGCGGTTGGACAAGTAGGCTCAGCAATGGATAGTTTAGTCAATGCAGCGGCTGCCAGAGCTAATGCTGGTGTAGGACGCATGAGAGCGGCTGGGGCGCAAATCGGTAACGGTTTGGCTCAAGGTATGCTGTCAGCTCTAGGAGCAGTAACAGCAGCAGCTAATGCCCTTGTAGCGCAAGCAGAACGAGCAGCACAAGCAGCAGCAAAAATCCACTCACCATCACGCCTATTCCGTGATAACGTCGGTATCTATATCGGTCAAGGTTTGGCTGTCGGTATTGATAAGAGTGTTAAATACGTCAAGTCATCAATCGCTGACATGATTGATACTGCCAGCCGCTATGCTATTAGTTCCCGCGATCTATTCGAAGACAACAATATCTTTGATAATTTTGACGGTGGCAAAATGCGAGGCAGCATTGATTTATCAATGGCAGACGATGCGAGAATGGATAGATTGGAACAAGCGCTCGACCTTATCACTGATTTGGTCGGACGTCCGATTTCGCTTAACATTAACGGTCGTGAGTTTGCTTATGCAGCAGCTGATGACATGAGTAGCTATCAAAAAGCGCAAGAATTTACTTACAAACGAATGAGAGGGCTTGAATGATGGCTTTATTTCAATTCAATGGATATGACCTAAACAACTATTTCAAGCTAATCAAAGTAGAGCATGAGATAGGAAACGAACGGTCTATCTCAACAGATTCAGCGCCATCGATTGGCGTTAACGTTCAACAAGTCAATATCGGTGCCAAGAAGATTAAGGTAACAGTCAGTCTGGCTACTAGAGATTTAGCTGATATGACATTCATTGACCCTAATCAACCAGCACCGACTGACAACGGGCAGTTTTACCGAGTAAGGGAGGAAGCTGCCAGAGTGCTACATACTAAAAAAGCGGTTAAGCTCTGTCTACCAACGGAGCCTGACCGCTATTATTTGGCACTCGTTAAAGGTGAGGTCAGCCTCAGAGGCATCTCTGATTGGTATGACCAAGCAACGATTGAATTTATCGTACCGGACGGAGTAGCGCATTCGACTACTTACAAGCGTGTTACTGATTTTCGTGAAGACAAAGGTAAAATGATTTTCCCGATAAATAACGAAGGCTCGACGGATGCTTATCCAGTTATCACGCTGAAAGCAAACGACGAGAACGGGTATTACGGTCTTGTCAGTGATAAGTTTGCGTTCGAAGCCGGAAACAATGAAGAAGCTGACGGGAAGATTGTTTCTAAATCTGAGACACTTTACGATTTTAGGGGAGACAAAATCACCCAAGCTCTCGCTAGAGGGGCTAAGAATGTCGGTCTTACAAATGTTCAAGAGGAATTACGAGGAACGCTTGAAATAAGAAACCTATGGAATAGACCACACCTTGCATTGAGAGACCCGGATGTCAATATCAACCAAAATCAAACGGCATCCTTGACATTTGATGTACCAGCAGACAGTAGCGGGAACGTCGGAGGGTTGACGGAGTATTTGTGGTGGAGGCAGATATTCTGGGCTGGGCACATCTCACAGTACGGTTTCATCAAAGTTACTGTGACCGATGCCGCCGGCGAGTTCCTTTATGGAGTAGAAACATTCAAACGAAGCATGGGTATTGATAGTGAGTACAATTTCTTGGCGTCGGATGGTAAAGGTGGGTATAAATTCTTAAAACAATGGAATTTTAAAGCAACCCATTTGAATGAACACAACCCATTCAACGAAGGGCGTGGCTGGTCGGACATTACAAGAGAGAACGATAAATTAACGTTCTATTATTGGGGCACATATCACAGTTACACGGTCCCCGAAATCAAAAACAAGAAGTCAGCAAAGATACACTTAACGTTGTCAAATATCCCAACAAAATCATTTGTAACCCACGCATATTTTGACGAGTTTCGCTATGCAAAAACAAACAACAACTTCATCGAAGATGTGCCAAACCGTTACATCCAAGGAAGTACCGTTGTTATCAACAGCGAGAATGACACGTTGATGCTTAACAACTTATACAACCTAGACCAAATTGTGGATGGATCGTTGTGGCCAGTGATTCCACCGGGGAGGTCAGAAATTGAGATTGTTCAATCGACGTGGGCTAAGAAAAAGCCTAGTGTTGCTATTGAATTTGAAGAAAGGTGGATTTAATGCTCTTAACCATCCATGATAATGAGTTAAAAAAAGTTGCTTATATTGATAACGACAAGCAATCCACATTAAACTTTTTCAATGACAAATGGACGCGATCGCTTGAGAGTGGGACGTCCGTTTTTGAGTTCTCTGTTTTTAAAAAGAGTGTTAAAGCTAATTCTAAGTTAGAGCTTGCTTACAAATATCTCAATGAAAGAGCTTTTGTCAGCTTCAAATATAAGAAACGCTCATATCTCTTCAACATCATGAAAACCGAAGAAAATGAGCACACTATCCGATGTTACTGTGAGAATCTCAGTCTTGAGTTGCTTTTGGAGTATCAAAACAGTTACAAAGCACCTAAAGCGATGAGTTTTAAAGAGTATTTCGAAGCTTGGGGATTGTCCGAATACGCTAAGTTAACCCTTGGCGTTAACGAGGTTTCTGATCAGAAAAAAACGCTCGAATGGGAAGGGCAAGAGACAACTTTAGCTCGTTTAATCTCGTTAGCTCGAAACTTCGACGCTGAAATTGAATTTGACACACGATTAAAACCAAACAGTCAACTAGATAAGTTCATTCTCAATGTCTATAAGGCACACGGTGGTAAGAATCAAGGAGTAGGGCGTAAACGTGCTGATATTGTTCTAAAATATGGCAAGAATGTATCTGGTATCAAACGCAGCATTGATAAGACACAGCTCTACAATGCCATTAGACCTGTCGGGCACAAAGAGGAAACAAAAGAGAAAGTTAATAAGGTTTCTAATCCAGCTACTAGCCAAGCGGCTAGCGGTGGCAAGAAATATACTGGTGGCAATCTGTCTTACGCTGGGCACCCATTGAGTGCTAATTTGGTGCAAACCATTTTAAATCTATGTGTTCAGCGCAATCTCTTGCCGTCCGGTGTCCTAGCTCAACTCTATCTTGAGTCGTGGTGGGGTGCATCAAACGTGGCCAGAGTTGATAATAACTGGGGTGGTATCACTGGGGGTGCCCAGACTCGCCCTAGTGGTGTTGTAGTAACAACGGGTAGTGCTAGACCTGCCAACGAGGGCGGGACGTATATGCACTATGCCAACGTTGACGATTACATGAAAGACTACACCTATCTACTAGCAGAGCAGACGAGCGGTGGGCGCAAGATGTACGGCGTCAAAGGCAAGCAAAATATCGAGGAATATACAAAGGGGCTCTTTCGTATCGGTGGAGCTCTTTATGATTATGCTGCCGCTGGATATGCTCACTACATCGCCCTCATGCGAGATATCCGAAACGGCATCAACCGAACAAACGGGAATATCTTAGATAAACTGGACGATTTGTGGAGACAGCCAAATAATCAAATCACCCAACCTAATCAACCAGTAACAAGAACAGTTAAGGCTGATAAAGTTATCGCTGTCATCAACGAAATGCAAGGGTTAAAAGGTCGTCGAGTTGGTAGCGGTCAATGCTACGCATTGGCGGCGTGGTATTCCATGAAATTAGGTGGTCCCGGCCTCGGTGGTGGTGTAACTGGCATCTCTGGGTTGATTGGTGCTGGTATGGCAGCGGGCAAGATTGGTACTGACTACGCATGGGATAGATTTGGCTGGAGTGTTGTTAGACCTAGCAACACCAACCAATTGAAAGCGGGAGCTATTGCTAACATCAAGGCGTATAATGCCTATCAAGGTACGTCAGTTTGGGGGCATGTTTCAATTATCGTAGCTAATAATGGGAGTACCGTTACGGTTTTGGAGCAAAACTATGCTGGGCGTCAATATGTTGTCCAAAACAGCTATCCAGCTAGTGCCTATCTAGGCGCTATTGAGACGCTATGTTATCCACCAGAACTCAAAGAAGGTAAAACCGTCGAGGGTAGAACTGAAACTGGTAGCACGCCAAACGTTACCGCTCCAGAGGTCGAAACCAAAGAAACTTCTGTCAGCACAGTTGAAGTCACTATCGATCCGAAGAAAAAACAGGAGTGGAAGAACGACAAAGGGCAAGTCGAGTTTTTCCTCGACACAGGCGTGCTATATGCACCTCTTTCAAAAGATTTATACCCCGCTATTTTGACCGGTAAGGAAGGTAAAGATAACTGGATTCGTAAAGATATGGAAGTCGAGACAGACAGTGAAGACGTGCTTATTTCGACAGCGCTTAGAAATCTACGCAAATTCTGTTATCCAGCCATCACTTATGAGGTTGATGGTTTCCTTGACCTCGATATTGGTGACACAGTTAAAATCCAAGACACTGGTTTCTCACCTATGCTTATGCTTGAAGCCCGTGTCAGCGAACAACAGATCAGTTTTTCTAATCCCGTTGAAAATAAAACAGTTTTCGCTAACTTTCAAGCTTTGCAAAACAAGGTGTCAGATAGCTTACTATCTCGTATGGCTAAATTAGCCGAGCAAGCTATCCCTTATGAGTTAAAACTTTCGACAGATAACGGGACTACGTTTAAAAATAATGTTGGCCAAAGCGTCTTGAAGGCGTCCCTTGAAAGGAACGGCAAGGTTTATCAACCAATGCTCTTTTACAAGAATGGCGATGCTATCATCGGCACGGGCAATCAGTTAGTTGTTAGGCCAACCGATTTTGAAAACACCTTACAAGTTACCGTCGAAGCCTACCTTGATGACGAGTTAGCAGCAAGCGCTGAGGTTACATTCACCGAGGTCGTTGATGGCGAACGAGGTCCTAAAGGAGACAAAGGCGATAGAGGTAACGATGGACTACCCGGTAAGAACGGAGTAGGCATCAAGAATACCACTGTAACCTATGGGCTATCTGACAACGAAACAGCCCAACCCACCAATTGGACGGCAAACCCACCGACATTGGTTAAAGGTAAGTATCTTTGGACCAAAACAGTCTGGACATACACTGATGACACCTCTGAAACAGGGTATCAGAAAACCTACGTGGCCAAAGATGGGAACAACGGTAATGATGGTATAGCCGGTAAAGATGGCGTAGGAATTAAGAAAACCACAATCACTTACGCAGTGAGTACGTCCGGAACGACTGCACCAACGACTGGTTGGAATAGCCAAGTACCGAATGTACCTGCTGGGCAATTCCTTTGGACCAAGACGGTTTGGACTTATACGGATAATACCAACGAAACGGGCTATTCAGTGTCTAAAATCGGTGAAAAAGGGGATAAAGGCGAACGTGGAGCGCAAGGTGAGCGTGGCCCACAAGGTTTGCAAGGCCCGCAAGGAATCCAAGGAATCCCGGGCGTTAAGGGTACGGATGGTAAAACACAATATACCCACATCGCTTATGCTGATAACACAATTGGTGGTGGTTTTAGTCAAACAGACACCAACAAACCATTTATCGGTATGTATCAAGACTTCAATGCTATTGATAGTCAAAACCCGCAAGATTACCGTTGGTCTAAATGGAAGGGTAGCGACGGGCGAGATGGCATTCCCGGCAAAGCTGGGGCGGACGGAAGAACACCTTACGTTCACTTTGCTTATGCCGATAGTGCCGATGGCCGAGATGGTTTCAGTTTGACCCAAAATGGTAGCAAGCGCTATTTGGGCGTATGTACTAATTTCAACCAAGCAGACAGCACTAATCCAGCAGATTATGTTTGGAATGATATGGTTGGTAGCGTGTCGGTCGGTGGTGAAAACTTAATAACAAACTCAGCTTTTCCCGAAATGCTTGATAATTGGGGTTTTTGGGAAGCGCCACAGTCGAACGTCAATCTATCCATTTCGAACCATAGTTTTTACTACAACAGCGCTAGACCGCTGTTCCTGCTAAGAACATCATCGTCATCATTAGTCCCAGCTTCTACGCTACGTTTCCCGGTCAAACGAAACACTGACTATTCGTTCAACATTCAAACGTTTGCCACTGGAAACATCAAGGGTGTAGATATCTACTTCCTTGGTCGGAAGTCGAACGAAACGAATAAAACTTTTACCAAGGTTGTCAATTTTAAATCTCATAACGGTTCCCCATCTACTGGTGGGGTTGTTAAATGGCATCTAACGTTCAACTCCGGCGAATGTGATGAAGGTTTTATCCGCATTGACAACAAAGGGACGACCAACGACAGTGAGTCGTTGCTATTCTTCACCGAACTAGACTGCTATGAAGGTACGACTGACCGAGCATGGCAAGCGTCTCCTAAAGATTTAGAGAAACAACTAAACAACAAAGCGGATAGCGCATTGACACTTGAACAGATTAATGCACTTAACGAGAGGGCTGGGATCATTCAAGCAGAGATGGAAGCTAAAGCAAGCGCTGAAATCTTGAATAATTGGATTAAAACATACCAAAATTTCGTTAAATCAAACGAAATAGAGCGTTCCGCAGCCGAGAAAGCTTTGGTTAGTGCAAGTCAACGAGTGTCAACTATTGCTAAGAATTTAGGCGAGCTGTCTGACCGTTGGAATTTCATCGACACATACATGAGTTCATCAAATGACGGTCTTGTAATCGGTAAGAATGACGGTAGCTCAAGCATGATGTTTAACCCGAATGGACGCATTTCAATGTTCAGTTCTGGGGTTGAAGTCATGTACATTTCACAAGGCGTGATTCACATCGAGAATGGTATCTTCTCGAAGACCATTCAAGTTGGACGCTATCGTGAGGAACAATATCACATCAACCCAGACATGAATGTCATTCGCTACGTAGGAGGTATTTAAACAATGGCTGAATTTTGGAGTAACAATGATAGAGGTTACAGACTTAGACTTTGGGTTGACCAAGTAAGTCAAGATGCCGTTGCAAACACAAGTCAAGTACGTTTCCAGTTGGCTATTTTGAATACAGCGGCCACATTTGCAAGCTATTCTTGTAGTGCATTCATTGATTTTGACGGTGGCCGTCGGTTGAATTGGTCTGGAAGCCCAAATATGACCAGCCAAAACTCGACCATTATGTTGATAGATGAAACAGTGGCTGTAAATCACGGGGATGACGGGAAAAAAATCTTTGGCTTTATGGCTCGTTTCACAGGCGGTGGGGGGTATAGCCCTAATACACTCGAAATTGGAGGGAATAGTTTTACACTGACCGACCTTCAACGTTCGAGTAATTTAAAAGTGAGTAGTGCTGTTTTCGGTAAAGAGGCAACAATTACCATTGACCGTCAAAATCCTACGATTAAGCACACAATTAGGTATCAAATAGGCGATTCGTCTGGAACGATAGCTAGTAACGTTGATACATCGGCAACTTGGACAATCCCTCTTGATTTAATCAATAAATTCACTAATACCGTCAACGCTCAAGGAACAATCTTGGTCGATTCGTATTTGCAAGGTTCAAAAATAGGGACACAATCGACGACTATTAACATCAGCGTGCCAGATAGTGTCAAACCAACACTAACAGGAGTGACACTGGTTGACACAAACGAAACCGTCCGTCGTCTTTTGCCCGAAAACAATTTCATTCAGGTCATGTCAAACATTCGAGCTGATTTTAGCGGTGCTAGCGGCGCATACGGTTCTACCATTACAGGTTACTATGCCGAAATAGCTGGGAGAAATCAGTCTATCAACTCGAATGGTGCTACGTTTGGGATGATGAATTATTCTGGGCAAGCGATAGTAAGAGCTAGGGTTTCAGACAGTCGTGGACGATGGTCGGATTTCAAAGAAATCAATATCAACGTCCTTGAATATTTCGCACCATCGATAAAATTTGACGTGACAAGGGTTGGGGCTACATCGAGCACCCTGCAAGTTCTAAGGAATGCTAAGATTGCGCCGTTAACTGTTAATGGCGTTCAAAAAAACGCCATGAAATTAACTTTCAAGGTTACACCTTACGGCAAGGATAGTTACACAACAGACACTGGTCCCGCTTCTGGAGACTGGGCTGGTGTTTCAAGTTTGGTTAATTCATCAGCTAACCTAGCGGGTGTGTATGCTGCTAACAAGTCATGGCAAATTTTGGCGGTTTTAGAAGACAAATTTACTTACACAAGTTTCAAACTTGATGTTCCTGTTGAGAGCGTAGCGCTTTCTTACGACCAATCTGGGCTCGGTGTTGCTAAGATTCGTGAGCGTGGGGCTCTTGATGTGGCGGGTGATATTTACGCTAACAACAGCCAGATTCAGCAATATCAATTGACTGGCAATAATGGAGCGCCAAAATGGATAGATGGCAAACCTAACGTCACTGATGCTAACTATCTTGATCAGCCCGGTCAGTATTACATCGATAAATCAGCGCCAGGCAATCCTAACGGCCAATGGGGATATCTGTTTCATTACAGTAATTATGGTAAGAATACCGATGGTTTTAAAGAGGCTATCCAGATTTTCTGGGGCAACAATGGGCAATTATTTTTCAGACACCACCGTTGGTCAAAGAAAATCGACGACTGGGAGCCGTGGAAAGAGTTCGCTAGAAACGAAAACACAAATCTAATCAACACTGGATGGAAACCAGCAGGCTACACTAATAGCTATTATAAGCGAGCAGGGGATGTGTTAACCATCAAATATGATTTCGCTGGCAACGGCGAAGCAATCACATTTGCAACCTTACCCAAAGAGGTTTTGACGGCTCCGCAAAACTACATGTTAACGATAGCAGTGTGGGACGCTGACGGGACGGCAAATTCTCACGTTCAGATTGATAAAGGTGGGAATACACTGACTGCGTTAAAGACTAAGGCTGGCTCTAATTATTTTGGTCAACTCACAATCATGCTATAAACAGAAAGGTTAATCTATGAAATTTGAATACGCTTCGAAATCTCAAGAATACGATGCAAGCGGTGCAGCGTCCGCCACCAAGGTGGTTTTGAAAAACACAGACGGGGCTATCATTCCCGTTTTTTTGCCAGTCGAAAAAATCGACTTGTCAAATACCGAGCTATTAAATGCAGCGCTAGAGGTAATCTATCAAGAAAATTTCCCACAACGTGCTGAAACCGAGAAATTTAATGAGCTTGATGAAAAAATCAAAGAATACAACGTTCTAAATGAAAAAGCCGCTGAAACCATCGCAAAGATGGAAGCGCAAATGACGAAACAGCAAGAGCAATCGAAGACAGCGCAGCTTACACTAATCAACGTCATTTCTAAACTGTACGAGAAAGAGGTACTAACTGATGAAGATTTGGCTGAAACGTCTATCGTTGAAACTAAAGATAACTAAAGAAGTAATAGAAAGAGAAAAAGATATGATGGCTAAATTATTTGCAATTAACATTGTCGCTGGGTACTATCCATTCGCAAAAGTTCCTAAAGTTTTGAAACCAAAAGTGAAAGAGCAAATTGCTCTTATGGTTGAGGATGAAGAACTTTTGGCACAGCTTACCAAAGAGTAATCGGATTGTTTTTAAATGGGGGGGTTAAATAAATAAAAGAGGTACAGTACATTGAATGTTTCTGATCTGATAGCTCACCTAGCCCCCACTGTCGGGGTGGTTGCGACTGGCTGGTTCGGGATGAAAGCTAGCAAGTCAGCTAATTTAAACAAAGAACAATTTAGTGAGCTTAAAGGGGAATTAAATACCATTCAAGAGTCGGTTGAAGTCGTTCAAGACTTAGGTAAGTTTAACGGCGAGAAAATCAACGAATTAAACGACAAACTGGTAGTGCATGATGAAGCGCATCTTATCACCATGTATCTACGCCTTGAGCGTGATATCAACAAAGAATTAGAGCGTGGATATACCACGGTTCACAATTCCGATGTGATTCACAAAATGCACTCCAGCTACAAGAAACTAGGTGGCAACGGGTACATTGATGCCCTTTATAAAAAATATATTGATTTAGAAGTGAGGAATTAACATGAAAATTAACTGGTCTATTCGTTTTAAAAACCGTACATTCGTAACACGCTTTGCACTCGCATTGGTGTTGCCAGTTTTGGCTTACTTTGGTATCAAATTTGAAGATATCACAAGCTGGGGAGCTTTGTTTGGATTGTTCGGCAAATTCTTGTCTAATCCATACTTGGTAGGCTTGACAGTGGTCAACGCCTTGAATATGTTCCCGGATCCAACAACGAAAGGTCTTAGCGATAGCGAACGAGCACTATCATACACTAAACCGTATGAGGACTAGTCTATGGCTAAGCTCATGACCTCTATCAACCAAGTCGAGGGTGGTGATGTCCTAAAATCTGGGGACACCACTTCCGTATTTGGTTTTGAAATTTTGGGTTACGATGGCAAACGCATGGAACTTTCCGGCACCGGTAAGCTCACACTGTCGAATGATGAAACCGTGGCATTGTACCAAGATGTAACCGTTGAGAACGGACATTTTACCTTTGTCATGGGTGATATCGTGGAGCCTGGCACATACTACCTCGAAGTTAAACTGAATGGGCATATTTTCCCGTCAAATAATTTCAAGGTGAAAGTCAAGAGCTCACTAAATATTGGCGGTGCGATTCCATCAAAGAAAGACCCTAAATTAAAACTACTAGCAGACGAATTGCGAGATTCTGGGTTAATCACTGGTGGCAGTGACACCACGGAAGACCTTGTAAACATCTACAATCTAGCTAAAATTTGAAAGGAAATACATAAATGAGTAAACTACATGATTTTGCCCAGGCGGTAGGAGCAGACATCAAAGAAATTAAAACAGCGTTGGCTGGCAAGGCTGATAAGGGTTCGGAAGGTGTGACAGAAGAACGCTTGACTCAAGCAATCACGCAAGTTAAGACAGATATCATCGGTAATGCGCCGGAAGAACTTGACACGCTCAAGGAAATCGCTGATAAAATCGCGGCTGGTGGTGGTAATGTTGATTCTGGTATTATTACTAAACTTACAGAGCTTGGCACTCGTATTGATACCATCGAGCAAGAAGACCTTGTGAGCGTATATAACACAGCAAAAAACACCCTCTAAGGAGGTTGATTTATGAGCAATTTAAGCAAGGCTATTGAAGCCATTGGCCGCGATATTGGTGAAATTAAAGGGAAACAATCTTCATCCTTGTCTATCAGCCAAGCGTATGGACTATTTCCAACATACAATAACTTTTTCCTACAAGTTATGGAACAAAATAAATTTTCGGAAGACCCGCTTGTAACAAAATCTCAATTACCAACAAGTGAAATTGAAGAGTTGAAGAAGAAAGTCGAAAAGTTGGAGGAAATGCTCTTGGAAATTAAACAGAGTATTCAAAAATAATTATAAGAAAGGAGACCTATGACATCTAAAACACAGTTATTAAACATGCTTGATAGTCTCGTTAATCAACGTGTCACTGTTCCAACCAATCCTTATGGCGGGCAATGTGTGGCTTTGATTGACAATGTTTTGCAATATCAAGGGTTGTTTAACCTTGATTTCAGCTATTTAAACGCCATTGATGGCTTGAGTAGAGCAGAAAGTCAAGGGCTTAAAGTCACACGCTTTAACGGTGCGAACAATCCACCAGTAGGGAGTGTTTGGGTAACTAATTGCTTGCCATACCATCAATTTGGGCATATCGGCTTCGTGGTCGCAGAAAACCCAGACGGAACAGTTACCACAGTCGAACAGAATATTGACGGCAACGGTGACGCCCTCTATAACGGCGGTTGGACACGCAAGGTTACTCGAAACCTTGATAGCGCTGGTAATTTCAGCTATATCGACTGGAATGCACCAAGTCAGCAAATGGTTGGGTGGTTTGAATTGCCATTCGATGGCATGACTGAAAGCACCTATTTTATCGATGTATCAGCGTATCAACCGGGAGACTTGACTGGTATCTGTCAAGCGTCTGGGACTAATAACACGGTTATCAAAGTGACCGAGGGCGTGGGCTGGGTTAGTCCAGTAGCCACTCAACAAACTAATACAAGTAATTGCATTGGTTACTATCACTTTGCCCGTTTCGGTGGAGATGTTGCAACGGCACAAGCTGAAGCTAACTACTTTATCAGTAACTTGCCATCGCATCCACGCTATTTGGTTTGTGATTACGAGGACGGAGCTAGCGGTGATAAGCAAGCGAATACTAATGCAGTATTGGCATTTATGGATATCTGTAAGGCGAACGGTTTTGAGCCTATCTATTATAGTTACAAACCTTATACACTGGCTAATGTTTATGTAGATCAAATCACTGCACGCTATCCAAATAGCTTATGGATTGCAGCGTATCCAGATTATGAGGTACGCCCAGAGCCATATTGGGGCGTGTATCCAAACATGGAACATACACGCTGGTGGCAGTTTACAAGCACTGGTCTAGCTGGCGGGTTGGATAAAAATGTTGTTATCATCAATGACGGTGATAGTTTAGTAAATCAGAAAGAGGAAGAAGAAAATATGGATTATGTAGTACGTAGCGAAAGCGGAAGTCAAGGATATGTTGGTGTAGTTAATGGTCGTGTATTTGGTATCGGCTCAATGGGAACAGTAGACGCTCTACGTTCAGCGGGTGCTAAACACTTGACCTTGCCAGACGATGATTTTGACCGTTTCTTGAATAGTCAATCAAACGACACAGCAGCAGTCTCTAAGGCAATCAATGAAGCTAGCGCATCCGTTGTTAAAGCTATTGAAGAACGTGCACAAGCCACACAAGGCCAAACTGGTGTATAATTAAATAAAAGAACCACGAAAACTATAAAATTTAAAAGGAGTATATCACCTCCCCTCACACTGCAGTAGGGATACCATGGCAGTAGTGGTCGAAGCCTCAGCATTGTGCTGGGGCTTTTTTTGTGTTATAATGATATTGGTTTTGAGAGAGCCTTCATAGGTAGATACCGCCCCTTTATGGGTGGTTTTTTGTTTGCATTTAATTCTAATAAGTGCTACGATAGTTATCGGAATACTTGGCGTCTTTCGATGAATATTCTCGAACTGTCCTCGACTTTTAGTCGGGTTTTTTTATTTTGTGAATAGTATTAGACATTTAATTCAAATAGAGGTACACTATAGATGGACTTTAACGTTTAATGTTTTTGTTTTTTTCATGTCGCTTGGTAGTTTGCGCTGCCAGGTCTTTTTTGTACAAACAAAAAAACTAGAGTAACAACTCCAGCTTCTATTCTTCCGTGTATTCATATTTCCTTGTAGCATAAACAATTTCTTTGCCACAATACATGCAATACTTCAGCCTTGGCCCCATCCAAGAGTAATGCTCACCGCAACTTGTATCTATTTGATTCGTTTTAGCAAAAAGTAGTGTATCTACATTTTTGGGGTCATCGTTTAAAATCTCTATCGTGTGCTTACAAACATCCATCTCGATTTCTCCTTTTTGTTTTATTATACCATTTCAAAAAAGGCTAAACGTTAATAAGTTTTTTTATATTAAAAAGGGGGCAAATAAGGGGCAATAAGTGTAAACTTTAGTAACTTTATGTAAGTTTTACCGACTATATCTTACACGCATATATCCTTATTTAATAGGTTTTCTTCCTATTATATACGCATTTAAAATAGCGCTAACAGAATACCGTGGTTTGAAATCATTCTACAACTTGAAAAAATAATTCTATAGTCATATAGAATGAAAAGAGG
>OLPE01000395.1_pt1 | contig 45712 bp, 45 predicted proteins | sample 1671901 | NCBI WGS metagenome assembly OLPE01 (sample SAMEA3136624, study PRJEB25190) | human gut metagenome | biome: human gut; feature: human-associated habitat; material: faeces | place: Austria | collected 2013 | reverse complement strand
CTATGATTTTATCATCAATCTGAGAGGTTTACACAGAATAATTTACACTACCGGCTCACCATTAAAAATCAGACCTCTATTTAAACCGTACTACAACCTTACGTCCGCCTACCGAGCCGTCAAGGATCTTGTGGATCAGTTCTTTTGCATGGTCATCTGCTTTCTCCAGAAGTGAGGATGTATCTATATCATCATTGTTCTCTATATCTTTTTCTGCCAAAGAAATTGCCTTCTTGGCATCCTCTTTTGTCTGCCAGTTAAAAATGGCTCTCTTTTCATCCATGAACTTGATGGAATCCGGATCCACCTGTGGTTTTCCTAACACTTTTGCATGTGGAATCGTAACAATTACTTCTTTGTCTGTAATCTTTTCTTTCACCTCATCCATCTGGATTCCGGCTTTCAAAGTTGCGCTGTAATGCATCAAAAAACTTTTCTTATTAATAAACGGAATACTTCCATCTTCCATCTGCTCTGTAGACGAATAGGTAACCTGCTGTATTGCGAGTTCGCCAACGTCTTCCAGTTTTCCAGAAATGTAATCATTGGTAACTTCTGTCTTAGTCATTGAATTGTAAATATTAATTCCACCAACTGCTCCAATGACAATTCCAACAACCAAGCTAATACAAATTGTTTTCACTTTTTTCGCTGCTTTTTTCGCTGTTTCTTTCATGTTCATTTTTGTTTCTCCGTTTTCCTTTGTTGTTTCAATCTCTTTAAACCCTTTCATCGTTTTTTCCTCCTTATGACATTGCATTTTGTGAAAATATAATTGAAATGCTTGTCTTTTTTACTTTTGTTGATTCTAAGTATAAGGATTCTGTCTCTATAAATATACTTCCGTATCAGGGAATTATCTACCCCTATTCCCCTGATATAGAAGTTATAGCTGTAACCACCCTCCACTTGCAACAACTGCCAGGTTTAATTTTCGTATCTTATCCTTGAACCGTATCTGCACACTCTTTTCATCTACAGCAATCACGGTTCCAGTTCCGAATTTCCGATGCACAACAGTTATGCCAGGATGAATTTTTTCTATCTTATGCTGCGTTCCAGTAGCAGAATCTTTTTTGGCTGCATGAGATGCATATGTCAGATATACCCCGTCTTTCTTATATCCTGCGGGCTCCCCATTTCTTCCTGCCCTACTATTATTCGATCTGTTTCCGTTTTTTCTATTTCCGGTTGCGCTGTTCGACAAGCTACTATAAACGCTTTCTTTTTTCCCAGAGCGAGTGTTTGTCTTCTCCCGTTTTCCAAGAAGTTCCTCGCAAAAACTGCTCTTTCGATTCGTTGTCATAAGCCTTAAATCCTGCTTCGCTCTTGTTGCTCCTACATAAAATAAACGTCTCTCTTCCTCGTATGTTTCCATTTCTTCTCTGGAAGGCTTTGAACTGTGAAGGCTCCTCGGGATCTGTGCCGGCAGGATCCCATCCACTACATCTAACATATATACAATTTCATATTCTAATCCTTTACTTGCATGAATCGTAGAAAGAATAAACGGACAGTCTTCCGATGTTTTCTTAGTTTGAATGATTTCTTTCAATTCATCCAGGCGCCGGATCAGATCCTCCGCTGTTGGCTCTAATTTTCCAATAATCTTCACAACTTCCAGCTTGCTGTCATTTATTTCGTTTCTTTGTAAATAATCTTGATACCCCATATAATTTGTAATGCGATTCACTGCCTTGTCACCCGGTTCCTGTAACAGATGTTTTAAATGTGTGCGCATTGCTTTTGCGTTGCTCTTTTTATAGTCGTCAAGTTTTGGGCTTAAAAGCGCAGCATCGAGAATCGGCAAATCTCTTTCACGGCTGATTTCTACAATTTCCAACGCTTCTTTCCGGTTTAAATATAGTCTCAGTTTATAATAAATCTGCAGGAACAGTTCTTCATCGCTCGGATTTGCAGCAAATTGAATGATATGAACAATATCAAGAACAACCCGATTCGTGAAGAAAGTCACTTCTGCGTTCCGCATCCGATATGGAATTTCCTGCCGCTCCAAAAGATCAATAAGCGGAATTGCACATTCATGATCACGGTACAAAACAGCTGTTTGGATTTCACAACGTTTTGCTACTTTTAACAGGTACTGATATTGTGCTCTTCTGCTTTTCAAAGCTATTTCCCGTATCTCTCTTTCTGCTTTTTTTGATGCCCGCATATGTTTCTCATGTCGGAATTGATTCTCCTGGATAAACCGGTCTGCCGCTTCTACGATTTTTGCATTAGAGCGGAAATTTTCTTCCATCAGGAGTACTTTTGCTCTCGGATGATCTTTTTCAAACGAAAGCAATGCTTTCGGATAAGCCGCACGAAAGCCATAGATACTCTGGTCTTCATCCCCCACCATGAATAACTGTTCTGTTCCAGATGCAAGAAGTTTTATAATTGCATGCTGAATTCTGGATGTATCCTGCGCCTCATCCACACAAATATACGGATAAAGTCTCTGAAAATCTGCCAGTAAATCAGGAAATTTACGAAGCATATTGTAAGCGTATACCATCTGGTCATCATAATCCATCAGACCTTCTTTCCGCATTTTTACACAGTATGCCTGATAGATTTCCAACAGTTTTAATTCTTCTTTTTCTTCTAAATGCCGGATTTCTTCTTCTGTCAGCATCATGTTTTTTATGTATGTAATCAATGTCCTCACATTTTTCAGATCACTTTCTGTCGGGTAACTGTGTTCTGTTTCCTGATAGATTTCTATCAGAAAATGAAGGATGATCTTTTCATCCTGCACCAGTTCAAATGCAGATTTACCGACACTCCGGCTGTAATATTGTATAATTTTTGCACAGATTCCATTGATTGTGCGAAATTCTAACCGTTCAGCCAGTTCTTCTCCAAAATAAGATGCAAACCTCCTGGACATATCTTTTGTTGCTGCGACTGTGTATGTCACTGTCAAGATTTTCTCCGGTGCGATTCCTTTACAGAAAATCATATATCCAAGCCTTGTAACCAGTACGGTCGTTTTACCGGATCCTGGTACTGCTAAGAGAAGTATCGGTCCGTCTACACTTTTTACCGCTTGCTTTTGTTGTTCATTTAATTGTACAGGAAACTGCCTTTCAAATGCTTCCCATGACATTTCTTTCATGATTTCAAAATCCTTCCTGTTTCTTGATTCCTTTATTTCTTTACAATATTATTACTTTCTGACTTATTTTCTCTGTTTTTATCTGCCAATTATGTCGAATAACCTACTGAAAATGTCTGTTTCATTCATTTGCTTTTTTTCATGCTATAATAATTATTCACCAAGTGAAAAATTATAGAGAAAAGAACCATTGTGTTATAGATATTACATCGAAATCTATCTATCACGCAATGGTTCTTTTTATTTTCTTCTTATAGTATCTTTTTTTTAATAATAATATCCATTAATTAAAACCATGGAAGAGCACTGATTACAACAGATACCGTAATTGTTGAAATTGTCATAGATGTTACATTCGCTACTGTTCCATGTACACCTTCCGGCAGTTTTTCTGAGAAAAACTGTGCAATCGGTCCTCCTATAATTCCACCGAGAACACCTGCAAATACCGCCACCAGAATATTCGCACCATACATTAGAACACATGCCGGTCCGACACTGACAACCGGAACATACGTTGCATACCAGCCACCATTATCAAATTTTCCTGCATACAGGAACACTCCCGTTGCCGCTCCGACAAACTGTGATAAAATTATAGCCGGTACAGCTCCTGAGCCATATGCTCCATGATTTCCACATACGATTGTGCCAATCACTGCGCCTGCCAGCAAAAATGCAGATGCCACTTCATTTCCATAAAACTGTGCTTCTGTAAAATCTGCAAAAACCCTGCGTACAAACCAGCTTGTACTATATACATCATCTGCCGGTGCTGCCTCCGTCCGATGTGGTTTCACCGGTACAGGTTTTACCCACGGAAGGATCTTACAAACCATACATACAATAATTCCCGTAATTGCCATCGTTGACACATTTGCTACGACTCCCGGAAGTTTCCACGGAGTCACAATTGCGTTTCCAATCCATATTGCAGTAGGGGCACAGATTAAACCACCGATAATGGAAGATGTCAATAATGCCGGAACGCTTGGACCGTAAAGCAACATAACTGCCGGCGGAGCACCTACTACAGTAATAAATGTTGCAATCCATGTTACGGATGAATCTGCAAATCCATTAATATAACGAAATACAAAAATTGCCAGTCCCAGGGAGATGAGCTGTGATGCCAACACCCACGGGAATAAGGTACTACTTCCATAGCAGACATCAAATCCTGCATATTTTGAATTTTTGATCGCCAATATCCATGCTACAATTCCTCCAAGTATAATTCCTATTCCGGCAAATACACTTGCGTAAAACTGTGCTTCTGTAAAATTCATAAAGAACCAGGCAATCTGTTTTGGCACAGAATCCAAAATTCCTGAAATCATATTATTATAATCAAATACTGCATTATTACCGCTTAATGCTTTTAATCCAAAATAAAATGCAAATCCAATGACTATACTTATGATAAATCCCGGTAATGCGCCAGTCATTTTTTCTTTCGTCTTTACTGTCTCACCCATTTTTACCTCCTCATAGATAATATTTTTCCAGATATTTCTGATACAATTTTGCATATCTTCTTACGCTTTCCAGAGAAATATGTTCATTAATACAATGTGCAAGTGCATCATCTCCTGGTCCTGCGATTACAAATGGTACAGATATTTCAGGAATGATCTGTGATGCATCTGTATAGAAATAATGTCCTTTATCTTCTGTTGAAATTCCCACCATCTGTGCTGTTTTCATGATCTGTTTCACCAGCGGGCTATCTTTTGATGTCTCCAATGCCGGTCTGTCATTCATCACTTCAATGGTAATTTGAATTCCCGGTATTTCTTTTCTGAATCGGTCTGCAATCTCTTCTGTACATTTTAAAATATGTTCATGACTGACTCCCGGAACTGTGCGTATATCCAATTCTGCTTCTGCAGTTGGTGGAATAATATTCGTCATAATTCCGCCACACAGTTTTGTAACGGATGCTGTTGTCGTTCCCAGAATCGGATGCACCTTCCCGGTTTCCACTTGTTCTTTTAACTCTGCGACTAATTTTTCTACATACTCAACAGCATTAATCCCAAGGTCTGGTCTGGATGCATGCGACTGCTTCCCTTGCACCGTAATTTTCAACCAAAATGCACCTTTTTCACAAGTACCTATTTTCTCATCTGAAGGTTCGCATATAATTATTTCATCAACTTTATTCACCGTACCATCTTCTACAATTCCGCAAATTCCGCTTCCCTTACTTTCTTCATCCGCAGTAAAGCAGAAATAAATAGGTTTCTTTGGTCTTTTTTTTGCTTCCAGCATCCATTTTAATGCCAATATCATGGCCGCGTCTCCACCCTTCATATCAGCAGATCCGCGTCCATAGAGAATATCACCTTTTACAATAGCATCATGTGGCGGATAACTCCATTGACTGTAATCTCCACATGCAACTGTATCCATATGACCGACAAATGCGATACCGCCTTCCTCTGTTTCTCCATTTACTTTTATGATCAGAGACGCTCGGGTTTTTGAATGATTAATTTTTTTATATACGATGTTTTCTGGTAACATTTCTAATATGACATCCGCAAGTTTCCCTTCATTTCCTTCCGGCTGGCAAGTATTGATCTGCACCAGTTTCTGAAGAATTTGTTTGCATTGTTCAGTTGTTATCTGTGCATACTTGTTATCATTTTCTTTTTTCAACTGTCTTCTCCCCTTTATTTCTGGTACGAAAACATTACAAGCTCACCTACTCCGGTCTTTCTTACCATACCAAATTTGCTAATCCATCCACCTGCTCCACAGTTTCTTCTCACCGCACGGTTTTCAAAGGATACAATTTCTCCATTTACGATTGTGTACGTTGCAAGTTTATCGTCCATATCTACAACTGTAACATTTGCAAGTGCGCCAACACCAAGATGACCAATCTTATCTGTCCACCAATTATTTGCTGTTCTATTTCCGATTAACGCTGCCGGATTACAGGTCATTGTCGCAACTGCATCACTCAGGCTTAAAACTCCACTTTGTGAAAGTTCTATAATAGCCGGAATATTATCTCGTGTATCCCCAAATCCTTTCATTGTTCCCTGATTCTGTCCATCCGAAATCAGAATCTTTACTTTTCCTGATTCCAGTGCATCATATGCTAATTTCTGCGATTCTTTTGGAAGTTGAAGCCCTTCACGACTTCCTCGTCCTGCACGAAGCATGGTTGTAACAAACTCTGCGGAAATATTGTCTCCATTTACCAGATCAAGAACCCGTTTCATACCTTCTGCTGCTCCCATGTGTGTTCCACATCCTGCCGCTGTAGCATGTGCCAGATGTAATGGACGTCCTTTTGCAAGTGAGACCAGTCTTTCCGCATGTTCTGGATCCTGTGTATGGGACATATAAATCAGATTTGCTTTTGAAGTAATTTCATAAATCTTATCAATATTTTCATCAGACATAATAAAATGTCCCATATGATCTTTAATTCCAACCGTTAAAGCAGCCGTTGTATTGGTAATTCCATTTCTTGTCATCTTTGCAGATAATGTATCTGCATCTATCTCGCCTTTAAACATACGAATCAACTCATCTACTGACATCTGTGTTCCAAGTACATTTGCAGCTCCAAGATAAACGCCAAGGTTAATCGGAACTCCATGATCTACTTCCGCACCGAGAAGAGATGGTGCCATAAATGTATTTCCGGCTCCCGGTGATAATCCTAATGTCACGCCATCTTCTGCTGCACAGAAAATTGGATTTGTACTTACTTCAAATAAATCGCCAAGATGTAAATGCATGTCAACCAATCCCGGCAGAACAGTAAGTCCTTCGCAATCAATTACGCGATCACCGGTCTCTGCTGCGATATCATCTGCGACCTGACAGACAATCCCATCTGCAATCAGGATATCGGTCTGTTTGTCTATTTTATTCTTTGGATCAACAACATGTCCGCCCTTTAAAATTAACCGTCCGCTCTTTTGTATCTGCCCGATTGTATCCTGCATCTGATTCTTTTTTACAGTTGCCAGTGCTCCGTCCAAAAATCCCACTTTATTTTCGTACATTTGTCTGCCTCCTTCTTTGAATACTGTATTGTTATTTATGTGACGTAGTATACCAGACTTTATTTTGACTTTCTTCATCTTTTTGATACTATTTTCTCAGTAAATTATTGTACCAAGTGGACAACAGCGAAAAATATTCGAAAAAATATACAGCTAATAAATTCCTATTTACAAGATTTATTAGCTGTATATTTTTATTTTTCATGCATCTGATATAACTTCAATGCGAGTTCCAGATTTAAACGTTCTTCCTGATCCTGCAGATCCAGTTCTAATATCATTCCCAGTTTACGATATCGGTATTTCATAGAATTGTAATGAATAAATAACTTTTCTGAAGTTACTTTTAAATTCCATCCATTCGTTACCAGAGCAATAAAAGTATCCATCATATCTGTATGATGCTCTCGATCATATGTACAAATTTTTTCGATATATTGTTTTTCAAACTCTTTCGCTTCTGCACTATGACTTACCAGTGACAGCAACTTAAAAATCCCAAGTTCATCATAAAATACAACCGTATCTTCACGTTCCATACTACGGATAATTTCTATCGCTTTTCTAGCTTCTTCCCAACTGTCATGAATCTGGCTTATATCTTTTCTGTAATTTCCAATTCCGATAGTCGCCGTAAATGGAATTACACGAGCAATCTCATCTTTAATTTCCTTTGCCAGTTTCTTTAAGTTTCCTCTAAACGTCTCTTCATCCTCGTATTTTTCTGTAATAATAAATACAATCTGATCACTTAATTTACTATACACATAGTGTGCATATTCCTGTCCGACACGCTGTTTGCTGATTAACAAAACCCGTGTCATCATTTCCATCATACGTCTGTTTACATTTTCATCCAGATGTTTTAAATACTGTTTTTTAAAATGATCAATATCTACAATAAATACGACTCCACCAAGATAAAAATCCCAGTTATAGATCATCGCACGATTTATGATTTCTTCTTTAGAGCTAATATTTCTGGTTAACATGTCCTGCACAAACTGCTCTCTGTAATCAGCTTCAATTTGGCGCGCTGTAAGTTTTTTCTGTAATTTTAATATTAAAATAGTGCCCGCCTGCTCAATCGCAATCTGATAATAATCCCGAAAGGATTCATCATAGTCGTTCCATTTACTTCCAAATACAAGGTATCCGTATTCTTCTTCATTGATATGAATCCGATACCGCCCTGTTTCTTCTATTCCCCCCTGGGCGGTGTCTTTCGTATAATAAGTTTTATCAAAACAGGTATCTACAAATGCGGCTTCCTGATGAATATGTTCTTCCAGAAAAGATAAAATAGTAGAAATATCTTCATCTTCCAATACCATCTTTGTATAAGCCTGATGCACTCGTTCCGAATACTGCAGGATTCTGGATTGATGATTAATCACCTCCTGCAGCACTGGATTGATCACATCTGTAAATGCAAATTCGAATGGAATAGCAATAATGGGAAAGTTCAATTTATTTGCCTTTTCTATTGCATCTTGCGGATATTCATAAATAAACCGGTCTAACTTTATTCCCAGAGCACATGCTCCATGTTTGTCCAGATTTTCAATTAGAAAAGCTAAATATTCCGGCTGATCTTTGACTACATAACCAGATGTAATCAAAAACTCACCGCCTTTCATCCACTTATAAATATCCGGCGCATCCATAACACTGACCGTTTTCACTTCCCGATCACTGCCGTTTTTCCCGGCTATAATCTTAAAATCCCGAAATATATCCATGGCAAGAATATCTCTGAGTCTTATCATTTTCTCACCCGCGTTCCTCTAAACCGCCTTTATTGTCTGTTAATCAACGCAATAACTATTTTTCCTACATTTCCTGTATCAGCTTAACCAGCTTCTCTATGCCATCTTCCGTCCACGCCGGGATCTCCAGAATTGCATTCGGGATGTCCTGATGTCCGGAGTGTGGATTATGCAGCCATACGCAATCCATCTTCGCTGCCAGTGCTGCTCTGCCGCCATTCGTAGAATCCTCAATGACAAGGCAGTTATCTGTCGGAACATTCAGCCGTTCTGCCGCAAGCAGGAACGTATCCGGTTCCGGCTTTGGATGTTCTACATGATCTCCGCTTGTAATGCTATCAAAATACGGCATCAGACCAAGTCTTGTCATTGCATCCATAATCTCACTCTCTGGTGAGGAAGAAGCAACTGCAAGCTTGTATCCCATTTCTTTTAATTGTTTTAAAGCATTTTCTACTCCTGGCATCTCCGGAAATCCTTCTGCCTTAACAATCTGTGATTTCTTCACCTTCATAATCCGATTCATTTCATCCAGATCCGGAAAATCCACTCCATAATGCTCCTTTACCAGATCTCTGAAAAACTGTCTGGTTGATCCGATACATGGTAAATAAATATCATAATCAAACTCCACATCATAGTGTTCTTTTAAGATCTCTTTCCAGCATCGGTAATGCAGTGGCTCTGTGTCGATCAGTACTCCATCCATGTCAAATATAACTGCTTTTATCATCTTGTAAACCTTTCTGTTTCTTATGTCAGTTTTTTATTTATGATATCAAGATTTCTGACATCATCGCAATTATGCTAATATCTCTTCTTTCTTTGCCAGAATTGCTTCGCATGCCGCACATGCCGGACAGTCACAATACTTCGCACCTGCTGCTTTGATCTCTTCTGCATGAGCAAGTACACCTTTTGCAGCATCTCCGAATACTTTTGCTCCCATATCAGATCCTGCAAATGCAATCAGTCCATCGATCGGCATGATATCTTCTTCCAGTTCTGCAATATAATTCTTTGTTACTTCTGCTTCTTTCTCTGTCCCAACTGCTTCAAGCCATGCATTTGCTGCTTCTTTTGCTTCTGCTGAGCAGGATGTTGCCGCGATCAGTTCTTTTGTTTTTTCTGTTACATAAGTTTTTACGTTCTCTGTCATTTCTACACTACTTCCTTTCTTTTATCACCCTTGCCGGAATTCTCTATTTCAGATTATAAGCATATCCGCATAATTTTGCAATCAGGGTTGTATTTCTTTTTTCTGAAATCTATAATGTATTTGCCAGATAGAATTATAGTACTTTACTGTAATTATAAATACAAATTGATCGATTTTAACAGGAGATTTAATAATATGAATGAAACTACGAAAAAAGAATCGCGCCAGATGGATATGCTCCATGGAAAAATTTTCAAAAATATGCTGATCGTTGCACTTCCGCTCGCCGCCTGCAGTATCATGCAGCAGTTATTTAATTCTGTCGGTGTCGCCGTTGTCGGTCGTTTTGCCGGAAGTGAAGCGCTCGCTGCCGTTGGCAGCAATGGGGCTGTTATTAACCTGCTGGTTACATTATTTTCCGGCATTTCACTTGGATCAAATGTAATCATCGCCGGCTATATCGGCGAAGGCAATCAGCAAAAGATTCCAAGCGTTGTACATACTGCCGTTACGCTGGCACTTATAAGCGGAATACTATTACTTCTGCTTGGTCAGATCATTTCACATCCAATCTTGCTGCTCATGGGCGCACCGAAGGATGTCCTTCATCTGGCAACCGTTTATCTGCGGATCTATTTTCTCGGTATGCCATTCATGATGCTCTATGATTTCGGCGCATCGATTCTTCGGAGTATCGGAGATACAAAACGACCACTTCTGGCATTAATTGTTTCCGGTGTGGTAAATGTAATTTTAAATTTCCTGCTTGTTGCCTGTTTCCACATGGATGTTTCCGGTGCCGGTATTGCTACAGTTGTTGCAAATGGTGTAAGTGCACTGCTTGTCATCTTGTTTTTACTGCATGAAGAAGAACCGATCCGGGTTTCTTTTAAAAAGCTCGAAATCAACACTTCGGAACTTATCCGTATTTTAAAAATCGGTGTTCCTGCCGGACTCCAGGGCATGGTCTTTTCTGTTGCCAATGTCTGTATCCAGTCTTCCATCAACAGTTTTGGCTCAAAGGCGATTGCCGGTTCTTCTACTGCGTTAAATTTTGAATACATTACTTATTTTATCGTAAATGCATTTGCGCAGACAACAGTGACTTTCACAAGTCAGAATTACAGTGGAAAAATGTATGACCGTTGCAAGAAAGTCTTTCGGGAAGCCATGCTTGCAAGTATGATTTTCTGCGGGATTTTAAGTATGGTCTTTGTTCTCGGACGTAACTTTTTTATCGGTCTGTATACGACAGATCCGGATGTCATCCACTATGCAATGATCCGCCTTGTGATTATTACTTCTCTGGAACTTCTGACAAGTACTTATGAAATCAGCGGCGCTGCACTTCGTGGGATGGGACACTCAATGACACCTGCCGCACTTACAGTCTTTGGTTCCTGTGTTCTGCGTCTGATCTGGATCGAAACTGCCATCCGTATCTGGCACAATTACACTTTGCTGATCTGGATTTATCCGATTTCCTGGGTACTTACCGGAACGATGGTTTTGACTGCATACTTCCTCACAAGGAATAAACTATTTAATCAATAATGATTGCGTAAAAAAGGATTCGAGATTTCATTTCTCGAATCCTTTTTATATGACAGCGAGTAAATACGCCCTTTCTCGTGCGACATCATTTGATGACTGTAAATCATCGTATAAAATTTGTTCCCCGTCTTGCTTCTTTTTCCGGCAGTCCATATGCTTCTTTTCCAAGTTTGATACTCTTCATTAAGAATGTCATATTTCTTGCAAGTGTACGCATTGTCTGCAGTCCTTCCGCATCCTGACAAGCTTCCTGTGGTTCTCTTCCATGGATGCTGTTCCAGTACTGGCTGGATGCGACCGGCATTCCGGAGATTGTAAAATATTTATTCAGTTCATCAAAAGTCGCTGAAAGTCCGCCTCTTCTTGCGGCAACTACACTGGCTCCGACTTTCATCGTCTTATCAAAATGTGTACTGTAGAACAGATGATCCAGATAAGCGATCAATGTTGCATTTGCGGATGCATAATAAACAGGACTCGCAATTACAAGACCGTCACATGCTTCAAATTTTGCTGCGGATTCATTTACAATATCATCAAAAACGCATTTTCCTTTTTCCATACATGTATAACAGGCAACACATCCTCGGATGTCTTTGTTTCCGATATCGAGAATCTCTGTCTCGATTCCCTCTTCATGAAAAATCTTCACCATCTCTTCTAAAGCAACTTTTGTGTTTCCTTTTACATGTGGACTTCCATTGATCATTAATACTTTCATCCTATGCTTCCTCCTTCTTTTGGTAATAATAAACTCAACAGCAGTGATACAACAAATACACTGACAACCACGTTACCACTAAACACATCACCAACTGCCTGTGGCTTAGTGCAATCTTTGTCACTATAAATATAATTGAAAGAAGGATCCAAAGATCAGGGAGTTAGCCTGTTAGCTTATGAATCCATTTATAACTTTTAAAACGCAGAAAAATCGGCAGACACTTAAATATCTGATCTGACTGAACTGCGATCACTACTATTTCAACTGGAAGTTTCCAGTAAAATGCAGTTAAAAAGGATAATGGCATGACAATCCCCCAAACCGAGATCAGGTTAAGATACATGGAAAATTTTGTATCTCCACCACCCTGAATGAGCCCCACTCCAACCGGCATTTGATACGCCATTCCAACCATAACCACACTCATGATCATCATAAAATGATCTGCATATAAAGTTGCCTGCGCACTTAACCGGTACATAGACAATAAGGGGTCTTTCAATACAAATAACAAGATTCCAAGCACACATCCCAGAGCCAGATATAATACCGAAAGAGTACGCCCATCGCAACGCACTCTTTCTTCGTCATTACTTCCAATATCTTTTCCTATTATAACTGCAGAGGCACCTGCTATCGCAATTACAATTACTTTCAAATATTGAAAAAAAGTGCTGGATACAGAATTTGCTGCTATAGCATCTGCTGAAAGATGACCTAATATCGCAGTCTGCATAGGTACAGAAACCGCCCACAATAAACTTGATGTCAAAATTGGTATACTTACCTTAAAAAAAGAGTTCCAAACTTTTCTTCCTTCTTCTCCCCGGATTCCTTCCAAAAATTTTTCATTAAACAAACAAATCCTGTCATCTTTTTTCCACACATAAATAACGACAATCCCCAATTCTAATATTCGTGCCATCAGCGTTCCGATAGCCGCTCCCTTGATTCCCATTTCCGGTGCACCAAATCTTCCAAAGATCAAAACATAATTAATTCCACCATTTACAAAAAGCGATATAACAGATATATAAAATGCAATTTTCACAATCTCCACACTTCGAAGCATCGCCATCAGAAGATTGCTGATCATAAACAATATAAATGTCCACTGTATCACAAAAAGATAAGTACTGCCCTCTTTTATAATCTCTGGTGATGTTGTAAAAATGCCAATCAGTTTTTCTGGAAACTCAATACATACACATACGATTAGAACTGCAATTATCAAACTGAACAGTAACGCAACTTTTGTTACTTTTCTTATTGGTTTTGTCTGATGACTTCCCCAGTACTGGGAACCAATTGCAATCAATGCATTTCCTATCGACAATGCAATCTGATTTACTATAAAAAATATCTGATTTACTGTTGCAGCACCGGAAAGCGCATTCTGGCTGTAACTGCCCAACATCATATTATCCAGCATGTTGACACTGTATGCTACCAAATTCTGCAATGCGATCACTGCCATCAACTTGAAAAAGGACCGGTAAAACACCGGATCCTTTGAAAAAAATGATTGCTTCATTTATTTCTTTTCCTCTCTGACCTTTCATGCAGGTTTTTGTACTTTATATTTTATATCATTTCGCATAAACAGGTAAAGGAAAATATAAATTTTCTGCTACTTCCTTCTCGCTTATATTGTTCTGAGCAGATTAACCATCTCAACCGCGCCAAGTGCACAATCATATCCTTTATTTCCGCCTTTACTTCCGGCGCGCGCAATTGCCTGTTCAATGTTTTCTGTTGTAAGCACTCCAAACATAACCGGTATTCCGCTTTCCAGGGAAACTGTCGCAATTCCTTTGGACACTTCATTGCAAACGTAATCATAATGCGTTGTATCTCCGCGGATAACCGCGCCAAGACAAATCACTGCATCGTACTTTCCGCTTTTTGCCATTTTCGATGCAACCAGTGGGATTTCAAATGCTCCCGGTACCCATGCGATATCTACATCTTCGTCTTTCACATCATGTCTGAGCAATCCATCCATTGCTCCGCCTACCAGCTTTGATGTGATAAATTCATTAAATCGTCCTGCTACGATTCCTACTTTCATGTCTGTTGCAACTAATTTTCCTTCTAATGTATTCATGTCTTATCCTCTTTTCTTTTTCAGAGTCATTTCCGGCTCTGTTTTATTTATGTATTGTTCCTGAACAATCTGCTTCTGTCAAAATTATCCCTCTGTTTTGTCTGTTTAAAATTGTAATAAATGTCCCATACGTTCCTGCTTTGTCTTCAAATATTTCAAATCATAATTCGTTGCATCCATCTGGATCGGCACGCGCTTGCTGATCTCCATTCCGTAATCCTGGAGCTGATATACTTTATCCGGATTGTTTGTCAGAAGACGAAGCGAACGGATTCCAAGCTCTCTTAAAATCTGTGCTCCGATATAGTACTCTCTCTGGTCTGCCTCAAATCCCAGTGCCAGATTTGCATCCAGTGTATCCATCCCATTATCCTGCAGACAATAAGCCTTTAATTTATTAACCAGACCGATTCCGCGTCCTTCCTGCCGCATATATAAAAGTACTCCACGTCCTTCTTTTGCAATTTCTTTCATGGAACATTCAAACTGCTGTCCACAGTCGCAACGGAGGGATCCAAATACATCTCCGGTAAGGCACTCCGAATGTACCCGGCATAACACATTTTCTCCCTCTCCGATCTCGCCCATAACAAGCGCAATGTGATGTTCCTGATTCAATTTATTCACATAACAATACGCAGTAAATAATCCGTATTTTGTCGGCATCTTCGTTACTGCCTCGCAGGAAACGAGTGTTTCTTTTACTTTTCTGTACTCCTGCAGCTCTTTGATAGTCATTGTCGGAATTCCATGTTTTTCTGCAAATGCTTTTAATTCGCTTGTACGCATCATCGTACCGTCTTCCCTCATGATCTCACAACACAGCCCACATTCTTTAAGCCCGGCTAAGCGCATAAGGTCTACGGTTGCTTCTGTATGTCCGTTCCGTACCAGCACACCGCCGTCTCTTGCAACCAGCGGGAACATATGTCCCGGTCGCCTGAAATCTTCCGGTTTTGCACCGTCTTCAATGCATTTTCTTGCTGTAAATCCACGTTCCTCTGCTGATATTCCGGTTGTTGTATCCACATGGTCAATAGATACGGTAAACGCAGTTTCGTGATTATCTGTATTGTGTGTAACCATTGGTGCCAGTGAAAGGCTTGCTGCTACTTCTTTGCTCATCGGCATACAGATTAACCCTTTCGCATGCACTGCCATAAAGTTTACATTTTCTGTTGTCGCATACTGTGCCGCACAGATCAGATCACCTTCATTCTCTCTGGTCTCGTCATCCATAACAAGAATATTTTTCCCATCCCGCAATGCTTGTAAAGCATTTTCTATCTTTTGAAATTTCATAGTTTCTCTCCTTCTATTTTACTAAATTATTAATTCTCTGCTGAACCTGTCATCGACAGTTTCCTCTTGATCTCCTGTCTGTTAATACCCGTAACGTTCCAGAAATTCCGCTGTTAATACCCGTAACGTTCCAGAAATTCCGCCGTAATTCCACTTGATTTTGAAGATTTACCATTTTTTCTATCTGTATTTCCTTCTGGTTTCTGCAAATTACTGTTCCTTTCCCGCAAGAATTTTTCCACATATTTTCCGATACAGTCTGTTTCCAGGTTTACCGGATCCCCCACTTTCTTTTCCTGCAGTGCAGTATGACTCAGTGTATGTGGAATAACAGATACCTGAAAGGTTTTATCGTCAACTGCCGCTACTGTCAGACTGATTCCATCGATTGTGATCGATCCTTTTTCTACTATATAGTGTAGTATCCCAGCTGTTGTTTCAATCGTATACCATATTGCAATACTGTCTCTTTGCATTTTGCGGATTGTGCCTGTCCCATCGATATGTCCGCTGACAATGTGACCGCCAAATCTTCCGTTTGCCGCCATTGCCCGTTCCAGATTCACTTTGCTTCCTCTTCTAAGAAGTTTAAGGGAAGTCCGGTTCATTGTCTCATGCATAACATCTGCACAAAAACTGTCCGTGTCATATTTCGTCACTGTCAGACAAATACCGTTGACGGCGATGCTGTCTCCTATATGAATATCTTTTAATATTTCCTTTGTCTGGATCTGAAGACGGATTGAGGCATCTTCTGTCCGGATACTGCTTACCTTTCCAACCTCTTCTATGATTCCTGTAAACATTTATATTTCACATCGCTTTCTATTAAAAAATCTTCTCCGATCTGTTTGAGCCGACTGTTCACCAGTTGATATGCATCTGCCGGTTCATCAACGCCCATACCGCCTACCGGTCCGATTCCGGTGCCCCCGAAAATCTTCGGTGCAATATAAGTCTGTACACGGTCCACAATCTGTGCTTCTAATGCACTTGCATTTAATGTGCCGCCTCCTTCCAGCAAAATGCTGTCAATTCCAAGTGCTCCGATTTTCTGTACAAGCTCTTTAAGATCTATTTTCCCATTCTTCTTACTGACCACCAGAACTTCACAGCCTGCTTTTTGATAAAGTTCTATTTTCTCCCGGTTTGTTTCACATGTTGCAAAAATTGTCCTTACCTGCCTTGCTGTCTTCACAATCTGCGAATCCGTTGAAGTGCGAAGTGACGTATCACAAATGATACGGACCGGATCTTTTCCATTGGCAATCCGGCAGGTCAAAAGCGGATCATCTTTTCTGACTGTTTCACTTCCTACCATGATCGCCTGATATTCCAGTCTTGTTTTCTGAACGCACATTCTTGCCGTCTCACCGGTAATCCATTTGGATTTTCCGCTTGCAGTTGCAATCTTTCCGTCCATCGTCATTGCATATTTCATTAATACATAAGGAATTTTTGTTGTTATATATTTCCGAAAAATATGTGTCAGTTCCATGCATTCTTTTTCCAGAACCCCAACTTCTACTTCCACGCCTTTTGATTTCAAAAGCGCAATACTTTTTCCTGCCATCAAAGGATTCGGATCTGTCATTCCTACAACAACTTTTCGAATCCTGTGTTCTAAGATTGCTTCCGTACATGGCGGCGTCTTTCCATAATGACAACAAGGTTCCAAAGTCACATAAAGAGTTGCTCCTTCCGAAGATTCTTTGCAGTTCTTTAATGCATTGCGCTCTGCATGCAGTCCGCCATAATATTCGTGATAACCTTCCCCGATAATTTTTCCGTCTTTGACAACCACAGCACCTACCAGCGGATTCGGGTTCACTCTTCCCTTTCCTTTTTCAGCAAGCGTAATCGCACGCTGCATATAAAATTCTTTCTCATCTGTCATTCCTTTTTCACCTCCTGTTTTCTACAGCAATAAAACACGTTTTGCGAGTTTTATTTGCTGATTAGCGGTCGTTAAATGCAACCATTCAAGCATGGCGCATTTTCCTCGTCGCCATAACAAAAAAGAAAATGCCTTGAATTCTACCTCATTCAAGACATTTAAAAGTTTCTTTTGATTATTTTATCAGACATAAAATATAAAAAGCTCTGAAATGGATGTTCATTCCAGAGCTAAATGTTCAAATCTGATTCTTCGTATTGCTTATCAAAGATTCTTCTCATCTTCTTTCATCCAGACTATACTGTCGGCTTCGGAATCTCACCGAATCATGCCTTACGGCTCGCGGGCTTTACCGCCGGTAGGGAATTACACCCTGCCCTGAAGATAGTTATTCAATTGACTGCCTTTATTATAGCACTGCGCAAGAATATGTCAAGAGAGAGTTTTATCCCCACACTTCTTCTGCTACTTCTTTAACGAGTGCAAGTTTTGCCCATTGTTCTTCTTCAGTAAGTTTGTTTCCAATCTCGCAGGAAGCGAATCCACACTGCGGACTTAAACACAGACGGGAAAGTGGTATATATTTTGCAGCTTCATGAATTCTTGCAATGATCTTGTCTTTGTCTTCCAGTTGCGCAGATTTTGTTGTCACAAGTCCGAGTACAACTTTCTTCTCGCCTGATACGGCTGCCAACGGCTCAAATCCACCGGAGCGCTCATCGTCAAATTCCAGATAATATGTGTCTACATTTTCTCTTGCAAATAATACTTTTGCAACGCTGTCATATGCTCCGCTGCTTGCATAAGTAGAATGAAAATTACCGCGGCATACATGTGTATTGATGATCATATCCTCTGGTTTTCCTTCAATTGCAAGATTATTAATACGAACAAGCTGCTCTTTGATCGCTTCCAATCCTTCTTCATCTGTTCCGAAAAATGCTTTTGCATTCGGATCTACCAGCATGCCCCAGGAGCAGTCATCTAACTGTAAATTTCTGCATCCTGCTGCATACAGATCTTTGATCACTTTACGGTATCCTTCTGCAATATCCTGCACCAATTCTTCTGTATCTTCATAATATTTGCTCGTATTCGGCATTGCAAATGGCATGATCATCTGTTCTAAAAACTGTGCCGGAGCAGGAATTGTCTGTTTTGCAACTGTGTTTTCATCTTCCAGTGCTTTCACAAAACGGAAATGCTCTACAAACGGATGCTCTCCTGTTACAGCTACTTTTCCTGTCAGGTAAGTGTCATCGATCATAGCTGCTTCCCCGTGGAACGGAAGTCCTGTCTCTGTTTTGCTGTGTCCGACTCCGTCAAATCCCCACATGAAATCCAGATGCCAGGTTGCTCTTCTGAACTCTCCGTCTGTGAGCACTTTGTATCCTGCTGCCTTCTGTTTTTCAACCAGTGCGCGGATTTCCTGATCTTCTACACTTGTCAGCTCTTCTTTTGTAATGATTCCTGCTTCATATTTGCTTCTTGCTTCTTTCAGAGTTTCCGGACGCAAAAAGCTTCCTACATAATCATATCGAAATGGTGTGTTCTGTTTTGCCATTGTAATTCCTCCTCTGTAATCTATTTTCATTTGCTTTGGTATCTTGTGTACAATGGCTATTATATAGGCATTCGTTCCGTTCGTAAAATATTGAAAAATAGTTGTTTGTCATAACTTTAAGCTATATCAAGCAACTATTTCTTATACTCATTATTTATAATTAAACGCTAATAAACTATGGTGACAGAGGATTTGTAGCATATTTCCGCAGTGCCTTAAGATACGCATCTCCAAGTTTACTCGGATGAAATTTCTTATGCAACAGAATTCCAATCTCCATCTCACCTTCTTCATCCAGCGGAACTGCAACAATGTCTGAACTATTCAGATCTTCATCAATCACACCACTGCACACCGTATATCCATTCAGACCGATCAGCAGATTAAATAATGTTGCCCGGTCTCTTACACGAATATTTTTCGGACGCTCTACCATGCTGAATATTTCCTCCGAAAAATAAAATGCATTATGCTCTCCCTGTTCAAACGACAGGTACGGATATGGTTTCAGTTCTTCCATTGTCACGCTTTTCCTGCCTGCAAGCGGACTTCCGGAACTTACAAAAATATGCGGTCGTGCGACAAACAGTCTCTCAAAGCGGAGATCATTCGACTTCAGAAGCTTGTCGATCACCGCTTCATTAAAGCAGTTCTTATATAAGATTCCGATTTCACTTTTCAGACTTGCCACATCTTCAATGATTTCATATGTCTGTGTTTCGCGTAGAGAAAAATCATATTTTTCATTTCCATATTCTTTAATCAAGTCAACAAAAGCGTTTACTGCGAAAGAATAATGTTGCGTCGATACACAGAATTCCTGTTTTCTGGCACTTTTATTCATGTATTTTTCTTCCAGAAGTTCTGCCTGTTCCAACACCTGTCTTGCATATGCAAGAAATTCTTCACCGTCTTTTGATACAACAATTCCTTTGTTGGTCCGATCAAAGATCCGCACATGCATTTCTTTTTCCAGTTCTTTGATTGATTTTGTCAGACTCGGCTGTGAAATAAACAGTTCTTTTGCAGCTTCTGTCATCGTACCTGCCTTTGCAACTGTAACTACATATTTTAATTGTGCCAGTGTCATCCTCCCTGCTCCTTCCTGTGTGGCATTTGGTGTTATCATACTTTCTTTTTCCTTTCATTGTCAACTTTTTTTGATTCTTGTCTTGAATCCCCTATTACCCTCCGCTATAATAGGTTATTGATGATTGGAGGAAAAAAATATGATTTCTACAAAAGGCAGGTATGCCCTTCGCGTTATGTTAGATCTTGCCATGCAGGATCCTGAGCGTTATATTCCGCTGAAGGAAATTGCCTCAAGGCAGGAACTCTCAGAAAAATATCTGGAGATCATCCTGAAAACACTTGTAAAACAGAAACTATTACGGGGTATGCGTGGAAAAGGCGGCGGATATCAGCTGACACGCGCACCGAAAGACTATACCGTTGGCGAGATTCTCATGCTTACCGAAGGTAATTTATCTTCCGTAGCCTGTCTTGCACCGGATGCTGAATCCTGTGACCGTGCTTCGTGCTGTCTCACATTACCAATGTGGCAAAAATTCGATTCTATGGTGCATGATTTCTTTTTTGGCATTAGCTTAGCCGACCTTTTGGAAAATCGCTCTGGTCAAACAACAGAAAATCAATCACAGGAGTTGTAACAAATGAAATTTATTAAACAATTTGGCATTATTCTTGCCATCTCTTTTATCGGAGAGATTATGAATTATCTGATTCCTCTCCCGGTTCCGGCAAGTATCTACGGTCTTGTTCTGATGCTTCTCTGTCTGCATTTTGGAATTGTACATATTGATTCCGTGAAGGATTCCGGCAAATTTCTCATAGAAATCATGCCACTCATGTTCATTCCTGCGGCCGTAGGTCTGATCGAATCCTGGAAAACCATCGGTTCCAAAATCGGAACTTACCTTATTATAACGGTATTATCTACCATCTTTGTTATGATTGTCGCCGGTCACACGACACAGGCATTTATCCGCTTTTCAAAAAGCAAAGACAATCAGGAAAGGAAGGACTCATGAATTTTTTTGAAAACTCTGTCTTCTTCGGCGTCACAATAAGTCTGATCGCTTATGGCTTTGGTCACGCCCTACAGGGCAAGTTTAAGCTGGCTATACTGAACCCGCTCCTCATCTCTGTGGCATCTATTATCGCCCTGCTTGCGGTCACCCACATTGATTACAAAGCTTATTACAGTGGCGCACAGTACCTGAGTTATCTGCTCACGCCTGCAACCGTCTGTCTGGCAATTCCATTGTATGAACAGTTCGAGCTGCTGAAGAAAAATCTGGCTGCTGTCATATGTGGAATCTTCTCCGGAGTTTTTGCATCCTTATGTTCCATTCTTGCAATGGCTGTATTCTTCGGCTTATCCCACAAAGAATACATTACATTCCTTCCGAAGTCTATTACAACAGCAATTGGCATTGGTGTATCAGAAGAGCTTGGCGGATATGTGACATTAACGGTTGCCGTAATTATCCTGACCGGTATTCTCGGTAATATTATTGCGCCGTTTATCTGTCGCCATTTCCGAATTACAGAACCGATTGCACGCGGAATTGCTATTGGAAGTGCTTCGCACGCCATCGGTACTGCAAGAGCTATGGAAATGGGCGAGATTGAAGGTGCAATGAGCAGTCTTTCCATTGCGGTGTCGGGACTTATCACAGTTATCGGTGCATCCATATTTGCACAATTTATGTAATATCAAATAACTATGGAGGATTCTTTATGCGAAAACTTGTAATTTATCTTTCCAGTTATAAAAAAGAGAGCTTTCTGGCTCCCTTTTTCAAACTTCTGGAAGTCGTTTTCGATCTGATCGTACCACTGGTTGTGGCACGGATCATCGACGTGGGCATTGTGAACAATGACCGCATTTACATTTTACAGCAATTTCTTATCCTGCTCCTGATGGCAGCAATCGGACTTGCCTGCAGCTTTACGGCACAATTTTACGCCGCAAGAGCCAGCGTAGGCTTTGCTACAAAAGTAAGACAGGCTCTGTTCGACCATATTCAGACGCTTTCCTTTACAGAGCTAGATACACTTGGTACAGACACGCTGATCACAAGGATCACCGATGATGTAAACCAGGTACAGAACGGTCTGAATCTTGGGCTTCGTCTTCTTCTTAGAAGTCCTTTTATTGTAATCGGTGCAATGGTTATGGCATTTATGATCAATGTACGCTGTGCCTTGATCTTTGTTCTGGCGATCCCAATTTTATTTGTCGTCGTATTTTCAATCATGCTTGTCAGCATCCCGCTTTTCAAAAAAGTACAGGGACACTTAGATCATGTAACCGGGCTTACGCGCGAGAATTTAACCGGTGTACGTGTTATCCGGGCTTTCTCCCAGGAAGAAAGCTCTGTCCGCGACTTTGACAGTGCCAACCTCGCTCTGACAAAATTAAATGAATTTGTCGGACGTATTTCTGCATTGTTAAATCCACTGACTTATCTGTTGATCAATATGGCAACGGTCTTTCTGATCTACAAAGCCGGAATTGAAGTAAATCTTGGAAATTTAAAGCAGGGACAGGTCGTTGCCCTTTATAACTACATGGCTCAGATTATTGTGGAGCTCATCAAACTGGCTTCCCTCATTATCACTCTGAATAAATCCATGGCATGCGCAGATCGTGTAGCTTCTGTCTTCAACCTTTCTTCTTCCATGACTTATCCGGAAGAAACAAAAGCGGACAATGACAATACCGACACAGCCGTTGCTTTTGAGCATGTCAGCTTTACTTATGAGGGCGCAGGTGCCGCCAGCCTGAGTGACGTTTCATTTTCTGTAAAGAGGGGACAAACCGTCGGCATTATCGGCAGTACCGGAAGTGGTAAGTCCACACTAGTAAATCTGATCGCCAGATTCTACGATGCAACTGCCGGTTCAGTTTTTTTAAATGGAAAAAACATAAAAGATTACAGCCGCAATGATCTCTGCGACAGAATCGGCGTCGTTCCGCAGAAATCCGTTCTGTTCAAAGGCACCATCCGCGATAATCTCCACTGGGGCAATCCGGATGCAACAGATGAGGAGCTCTGGAATGCACTGGATGTTGCACAGGCAAGAGATGTTGTAGAAGCAAAAGAAGGTTGTCTTAATTTTGATATTGCACAGAACGGACATAACCTCTCCGGCGGACAACGTCAGCGTCTGACGATCGCCCGTGCACTTGTCAAACATCCGGAGCTTCTAATTCTGGACGACAGTGCCAGCGCACTTGATTTTGCCACAGACGCAGCACTTCGAAAAGCACTGCATAATTACTGCAAAGGAACAACAACTTTCCTTGTTTCCCAGCGTGCAGCCAGCATCCGTCAGGCAAATCTCATCCTTGTACTGGATGATGGATCTCTTGTCGGTACCGGAACTCATGATGACTTATTAGAACATTGCAGTATTTATCAGGAAATCTATTATTCGCAATTTCCGGAAGAACGCAATAAAGGAAGAAAGGAGGCAAACGTATGAACCCGAACAAAAATAACTCCAACCAGAAAAGCTTAACAACTCTCTGGAAAGTATTACGTTTTATCGGAAGATACCGCTTCCTTCTGATTCTGTCTATCCTGTTTGCCTGCATCACTGTCGTCATGCAGTTATATGTGCCAATCCTGTTCGGAGATGCGATTGACCAGATCATCGCGGAGCATCAGGTACATTTCCATAAAATGATATATTTCCTCGATCGCATAACAACTCTGGTTATCCTTTCCAGTATCATTACCTGGTTTATGAATATGATCAATAACCAGCTGACTTACCGTACCGTACAGGATATCCGTTCAAAAGCGATCCGGCAGATTCAGCGTCTGCCACTTTCTTATCTGGACGGACACAGTACCGGAGACATTGTAAGCCGTGTCATTGCAGACACAGACATATTATCTGATGGTCTACTTCTTGGCTTCACTCAGTTGTTTTCCGGAATTGTAACAATTATTGTAACTTTACTTTTCATGTTATCCAAAAATATCTGGATTACTTTACTTGTCATCGCATTGACACCGTTTAGTTTCTTTGTTGCGAAATTTATTTCTTCTCGTTCTTATGAGATGTTCCACAAGCAAAGTACTACACGTGGAAAGCAGACAGCTCTTATTGAAGAAATGATTGGAAACCAGAAAATCGTACATGCTTTTGGATATGAAACCACAGCATCTACACGCTTTGATGAGATCAATCAGACTCTGAAAGAATACAGCCAGAAAGCTGTCTTTTACAGCAGTCTGACAAATCCGTCCACACGTTTTGTCAACAACATCATTTACGCAGGTGTAGCGCTTCTAGGTGCCTTCCTTGTTCCTTATGGAATGTTGACCGTCGGCGGGCTGTCCGTTATGCTCTCCTATGCAAACCAGTATATGAAACCATTTAACGATATCAGTTCCGTCATTACAGAGCTGCAGAATGCGCTTGCATGTGCTTCCCACATTTTTGAGCTTCTGGAAGCAGAGCCGGAATCTGCGGATTCAGCAAATGAGCTGACAGATATAAAAGGAGAAGTGACCATTGATAACGTATCCTTCAGTTATGATCCGTCAAAAGAGTTGATCCGTGATTTTAATTTAAACGTAACACCGGGTATGCGTATAGCGATCGTTGGTCCTACAGGCTGCGGAAAAACAACACTTATTAACCTGCTTATGCGGTTCTATGATGTTCAGAGCGGTTCTATTTCCATTGATGAACAGAACATTCAAGAGATTTCCCGCCATTCTCTGAGACATAGTTTTGGTATGGTTCTTCAGGATACATGGATTAAATCCGGGACTGTCCGCGAGAATATCTGTATCGGAAAGCCTGACGCAACAGATGAGGAAATTCTCGAAGCTGCTAAACGATCCCACAGTCTTGGATTCATCCGTCGTCTGACGGATGGGCTGGATACGATGCTCCACGAAGACAGCTTAAGCCAGGGACAAAGGCAGCTCCTTTGCATTACGCGTGTCATGCTCTGTCTGCCGTCTATGCTGATTCTTGATGAGGCAACTTCAAGTATCGACACACGTACAGAAGTGCAGATTCAGGAAGCGTTTGACAGACTCATGCAAGGACGTACCAGTTTCATCGTTGCACACCGTCTCTCAACGATCCGAAGCGCCGATCTCATCCTTGTGATGAAAGACGGAAAAGTAATCGAACAGGGAACACACGATGCACTGATGCACGCCGGCGGTTTCTACAAAGACTTATACAACAGCCAGTTTGCAAAGGTAACCGAATAATTATAACAATAGACCCTACCGAACCTGCCACTGGCTGATTTCTATAAATATTATAGCGATGCAAAAAGCAGATTCTGTATGAATGCTCTTCATACGGAATCTGCTTTTTATAACTGATTATTTATTCTGTTTTCTATATACTCTTTTTGTATACATTCTGCCTGAATTCTGCAATCTAATAATCTTATACGTCATATACTCCCATGATCACAATACCGATTGCGACAAACAGGATCATCAAATAATGCTTCCATGAAAGCTTCTCCTTTAAGAAGATACGGCTCCACAAAACCGACACAACGCAATAAGATGAGATCATCGGCGCGCTCATTGTAAGATGCTTACTGTCTGCAATTGCAAAAATGTAAGCAAACTGTCCTGCTGTTTCACAAATAGCTCCTGTATACTTTGGAACTTCTAATTTCAATGTAAAATGATCTTTCTTGATCACAATCACATAAATGAAGCAGACAATAGCTGCGAAGAAGAATGTCAGCTCATATGCTACATTTGCACTGCTTTCATTCAGTGTCTCAAGAACACGGTTATCTGCATATGTCCCTGCTGCATCCAAAAGGCAATATGCAAGCGGCAGTGCCAGAGCCAGCCAACTCTTTGCATATTGATAATTTCCTGCTTCCTGACGCTTCTTGCGAAGCTCATCATCCTCTTTGGACTCAACAACACCCAGGCCGATTACTCCGACGCATACAAGAATAACTGCAATCAGTATTGCCTTATGCTCTGTATCAAACTGTCCGGTTACCAGCGTTGTTACTGCTACAAGTGCGCCGGATGCATTACAGATTGGTGAAGAGATGGACAATTCAATGTACTGCAGTCCCAGATACCCCAGTGTCATAGAACCGATATATAATAAAGATACCGGTAAATATGTCCAGATTACATGAAGGTTAATCTCTACTCCCTGAACAAATATCTCAATCGCCGCATGGATACCCATAACTACACCAACAGCAATTACCATTTTTAAATGATTGTACTTTTCATTACCATTACGGCAGCCAATCTTCGAAAAAAGATCTGAGCCACTCCAGCAAAGAAGCGCAATCAATGCAAGCCAAAACCACATTTTTTATTTCTCCTCTATTCTTTAGTTTTTCTCTGTATCTTCAGTCTTAGCTCCATCAAGGCTTTCCAGGCTGGAGAAAAATAATTCATAGAAGTCATCTTCTGCTGTCAGCATCGGGGAATTCTCACCACCGCCATTCGTGCTGCGTTTCATTGCCGCGTGAAATTCTTCACCACTGGCAATCAGCTCCATCTCATATAGCTCGTATCCCATCCCACGGCAAGTTCTGCAAAAAGCACTCACCGGATCGGATTCCAGGCGCGTCCCAAGAAGCTGTTTTCGCAAATCCGGATCCTTCCCTGCCCTTGTCTGCAATTCATCCAGAATCTCCACCACGTTTCTCATATTTCTCACTCCTGCTTTTTCTTTTGTGGACTTCACATGACTAAATTGATACATGAATCAGTCACCATGATACCAAAAGTAGGAATACCTTGTCAAATAATTTGAATATCTTTTATCTATTTTCAGGCTTTTCTGCTTTGTTTACCTATCAATAATGCCGCCATCGGCATCACGATAACGCATGCAATCGCACCAAATATCATAGATACACAATTCTGAAACAGTATTTTTGAATTCAATAATGTTTCCAGCGTATAATTCCGCATCTTCAAATACGAAAATAGCAATAAAGATTCTCCAAGATAAGCAAATAGTAATGTATTCACTGTTGTTCCGATTACTTCTCTTCCAATCTGTATTCCACTTTCTATAATTTCCACAATACTCATATCCGGTTTATGAATGCTGATTTCATATACAGAAGTTGTCACAGTAAGCGCCATATCAAGCACAGCTCCTAATGTACTGAGTATAATCACAGCTATTGCAACATTACGCATATTGATATCAAGGTCCATATTATAATACAACACATCCTCTTCCGCCGCCTGAATCTCATTCAGCCCTCCTATTTCGCTGCTCCATACTATTATATAGATAAAAACAAATAGAACTGTCATTGTCAGTAATGTTGCTATAAATGCACTCTTTGTCTTGACATTTGTGCCATTTTGATAAAATAACGTTATGCAGGAAATAATGACAGCTGCTCCGACTGTAACCAGAAGCACCGGTGCACCCGCGGCCATGAGCCAGATTGCAAAACTTAGAAACAGCATATTTCCACACAATGAAATAATGGATATAACCCCTCTGTCTCCACCAATAACGACAATCAAGAACAGTAACAGCAAACCAAGTATTATCAACATGTCTTCTTCACCTTCCTCACTGTTAATTTCATCATCACAGATGTGATCAGAATGGATACAGGTATTGCCAATACAATTCCAATACTCTCTACAAAGAATCTACATAATTCGCAAGGTATATGCAATCTGATAATCGTCATAAGCCGAACACTGTTATTCATTCTGATCAGACACATCGGAATCAAACCACATCCAAATACAAAAAGCAACACATTAATCATTGTTCCCATAATGTCATATCCAATCTCTCTTCCGGACCGAAACAACTCCCGGAATGTAACTTCCGGCTTCTTCGTAACAAGTTCACTCAGCGCCGCTGCAATTGCCACTGCAACATCCATAATCGCTCCAAGTCCAGACAACAAAATCTCCGCATGAAAAATCTTGTCTGGAGTATCAATGCTTCCCAAATATTCCATCGTAGAATAATCTAACTCATCAACATGACGAATCACAACGTCAAATACTCCCATGATCATCGCCAGTACGAGCAATGTTGACACTAGTGCTGCCCATGTTTTTCTATGGATTCCGTTTAAACCAACCAATGTAAAAACTGCAAAGAAAATTACCATTTTATTACAGATTGCTACCACGTCTGCCTCATCACTACTACTTAGAAATCCGATCGTAAATATTATGATGTTGATTCCCACCGTCACGATAGTGAGTATGCCTTTCTTTCCCGCAATGGTCATCAATATAAATATCAAAAGTCCCAATAATATGACAAGTTCAGCATCCCTTTTCTTTCCTTGAATACCGGAACCCACATTACTGTAAGATCCACTCAACAGTACTTTATCGCCTTTGTGATATTTCTGTTTCAACATTCCTGTATCTGTGTATTCATTGGAAAAGTCAACAACTTCTCCTCTATTTTTCCCATTCAGCACGACACCCCGAATCTTTTGCTTATATTTGATCTCATGTGTTCCACGGGTGCTCTTATTCTCTCCCACCTTGCTTGTCTCAACTTTTGTCAGTTTTGCAATCGGCGTCTGATACAACCAGGCATCATTCATAACAAATATAACCATAATCAGATATATCATTCCGAATATTCCATATAGCTTTGCTCTTTTACTTTTCTTTATGTATTCTTTTATTTTCTTTGCAATCAGTTTCATTTTTTTCTTTTCTTTTCTCATTTTATCTGTAATTTTGAATTTACAAGATGACCATACAACATATCATCTTCGGATTCTTTATATGTTTCGAATGGACCAGTTACCTCTATCTCTGTCTCATCTTTAGGGTATTCATCCTGACTATTTCTTTCCTGTTCGGAAAATCTTTTTGTATAGCTGTCTGCATATCGGAACCTCCTACTGCAAAGCTTCTTTCAGTGCACCGTCTACCCATGCATCAGACTCTCCTCCTACATAGATGAACAGATCACAATCTGATTCTTTTGCAAGATCTGCTGTTGTCGGTTGATAGCTGTGTAAATCCACACCATTATCAAGGAGCATGGTCAGTTCCATGTTCTTGCTTTTTTATGAATAAAACCCTCCGTTATTTTCCATATTTTCTAAAAAAGCATACAAAAACAAGACGGTATCTTTTTATACCATCCTATTTTCCAGAAACGTTTTATTCAATCATTCATCCTGACCTTCTGGCTTACCAAGGAGCCCGTAAGCAAAATCCAACAGTATGCCGGAAACAGAGAAACTACAGCTATTAACACAAAATTTCCTGTACAGTAACATGCTGTCCTTGTATAGATTTCAAATAATTAACTAACTCTGTCATCTGTTTTGTCTTGTATCTGGCTTTTGCCATTTCGATCTCTTCCCTTCAATTTGGAAATCGTTTTCATTTTATCACAGCATTTAATCTTGTCAATATAATTTGGAAATCATTTTCATTTTTCTTAGATTTCTTCTGGTACTTTGTTCGTTCCCATCAGTATCAAAACCATATCTTCGCATAATGCTTCGGAAGGATCCGGGTTAACTTCTATAAAACAAAAAGAATCTGAAAGTCTTAACTTTCAGATTCTTAAGGAGCAGGGGATGAGAGAATCGAACTCCCGCCAAAGGTTTTGGAGACCCCTATCATACCACTTGACCAATCCCCTATGTGCTTGTCTGTGCGATTGACACTAGATATTTATACCACAGATCAGCACTATGTGTCAATACTTTTTCTAAATTTTTTCATTTAATTTTTATATCTCTTTATTTTAGAAGGCATGATTTCCTATCGCATAAATAAGGCGACAGAAAAATCTGCCGCCTTATAATTATATTCTGTATTATATTTATTTTGCCACTTCTGCACGTCCTATTCCGATATCCATCTTCTTGAATACACTGAGCAGGACTTTTCCAATTGCGAGTACAAGCACTGCTGCTGCAATCGCTTCCGGGATTCCGGATGCTGTTACGGTTCCCATGACAAGGCCCCATACTGCACTGACCGCAACATCTTTTGCTTCTGCATACTGCTTTGCAAACAAGAGATAAATACTTCCCATCACACAGATTGTATTCACCATTGATCCTGCAAATCCAACAATTGGAAGTGCAATAACTGCATTCATCTTAATCTTCTCAAACAAAATCCAGAGCCATCCTGCAGCTACTCCGATCAAAATTCTGCATCCTACAGATATCCAGATTGCCTTTACTGCACCAGTAAGTCCTGTTGTGCTCATAAATGGTGAGAATGCAAAGGATAACAATGTTGGAGCCATCGTGTTGCTGATCAGAGAGCAAATACCAAATACGCCGCCAAGAATTGCTCCTGCTGCCGGTCCAAGTAAAATCGCTCCGAGAATTACCGGGATGTGTACCGTTGTCGCCTTAATAATTGGAAGCTGGATCATCCCAAGCGGTGTGTTCGCCAGTACGATTACAATTGCTGCCATAAGTGCAACACTTACCATCCACTTTGTGTCGTGTTTCTTTGTTTTCATTATTCAATTCCTCCTTGTTATCATTCCTGCCTTGCAGGATACAATACAATTACGCTCGTTATTGTATCATCCCAGACACGATAGCACAAGGATTTTCTTGTATAATTTCACGTACTTTATAATTCTACAATCTTTGCTTTATGATAGATTTTCGGAAGGAATTTCTTAAGAAGATCTTCCGTCTTCATCTTCAAATGTGCGGTATTGATTCCCGGATTACATCCAAACCATTCCTCATCCGCTACTTCTTTATCCACAATGAGCTGTACATACTCATCTTCATCATTAACAAGTCCCATGACAGATGCTGCACCTGGTTTCTGTCCGAGATATTTTTCCATATCTGCTTCCGGTGCAAAGGATAATTTTGAAACTCCGATCTTTTTTCCAAGTGCGGCCGTATCCAGTTGCTTGTCTGCCGGAAGTACTACAAGAAAGAAACTTGTCTTCTTCTGGTTACACAGAAAAATACTTTTACGGATCTCTGTTCGTAATGCCTGATCCACTTCTTTACATTCTTCCATTGCTTCAACTACATCATTATCTACGCGTTCAAACGGAATTTTTAATTTAGCAAATAATGCATATACTTTATCTTCTGTTTTATTCCGTCCTTTCTTTGGTGCCTCTGTACTGATTTCACTAATATAGATCATAGCATTTCCTCCTGTTCCTTATCTAATTTTCCTTTGATCTTAATCTTACATTCCGAAAGCATTTTTTCAAGACTGCTGCCATGTCTTCCATCTCCTGCTCAGCCGGCTTCTTTATTCCTTTCATCTCATAGACTTGTCCAAGTTTGCGATATGTTTCCAGTCCAAGCTGGTGGTATGGTAGGAGCTCTACGCCGCGTACTCTTTTTAGTTTCATAAGAAATTCTGCCATTTCTTTCATATTTTTTTCAGATAAATTTACTGTCGGAATCGTCGAAATTCGGATATGGATATCTTCTTTAAATTCTTTATTTAAACGAATCAGATTCTCTTTAATTCTCTGTTCTATGCAGGACTTCAGAATCTTCTGTGCAAAATCTGCCTGTAAAAACACTTCTCCACCACCGATTGTCACACCACCGCCAGAATGAAAGAAGAAAATCTCATCTTTGCAATTATTTTAACAATCGTTTTCGCTAAATGTTATAAATTATTTAGCGTTTAGTATAAGTTTGTCTTTCATATTATGAAGCATTTCATACCACAGGGAAGCCATCCACTTGCAAGATTCTGAAAAAAACGATATAGTGAACATTAGAATACTAGAAAATATCAGAATAGAAAGAGGTTTTTTTATGAACTTAAAAGATAAACATGTCTTGCTTGGCGTAACAGGTGGCATTGCCGCATACAAAACTGCAACTCTTGCAAGCAGTCTTGTAAAAAACGGCGCAGATGTCCATGTGATCATGACTGAAAATGCAACAAATTTTATTACACCTGTCACATTTGAAACTCTGACCGGGCACAAATGTATCATTGATACTTTCGACCGCAATTTTGAATTTAAAGTAGAACACATATCTCTTGCACAGATGGCAGATGTCATCATGGTTGCCCCTGCAACTGCAAACGTCATTGCAAAACTGGCACACGGTCTTGCTGATGATATGCTGACAACAACGATTCTCGCAAGCAAAGTGCCAAAACTGATTGCTCCGGCAATGAATACCGCCATGTATGAGAATCCAATCACACAAGATAATCTGAAACGCCTGCAGTCTTATGGAATGGAAGTCATCACACCGGCAAGCGGACGTCTCGCTTGTGGTGACACCGGAGCCGGAAAAATGCCGGAGCCGGATACTTTGCTTCAATATATTTACAGAACATGTGCATGCGAAAAAGATATGACAGGCATGAAAGTACTGATCACAGCCGGGCCTACCCAGGAGGCAATTGATCCAGTCCGTTATATTACCAATCATTCTTCCGGGAAAATGGGCTATAATCTTGCCAGAGCCTGTATGCTACGTGGTGCGGACGTCACTCTCGTAACCGGAAAAACATCCCTGACTCCTCCGCTTTTTGTTGAAACGATTCCTGTCGTAACTGCATGTGATATGTACGAAGCAGTCACCGAGAGAAGTGCCGACATGGATCTCATCATCAAAGCTGCTGCTGTCGCTGATTACCGTCCTGCTATTGTTGCTTCTGAAAAGACAAAAAAAGCAGACGGACAGCTTTCTATTGAACTGGAACGCACCGATGACATTTTAAAATACCTCGGCAATCACAAAAAACCGGGGCAGTTTTTATGTGGCTTTTCTATGGAAACGCAGAACATGATTGAAAATTCCAGAAAGAAACTGGATAAGAAACATTTAGATATGGTAATCGCTAACAACTTAAAAGAAGCCGGCGCCGGTTTTGAAACAGATACGAATATCGTGACAATCCTGACGAAAGATACCACTATAGAGCTTCCGATAATGAGCAAGGAAGAGGTTGCTTTTCATATTCTGGATCACATCCTTGTCTGTAAAGATGCAAAAAACAAAGTTGAGATATAAATTACTCTATGTCCCTGGTTCATCTGCTGTTTTAGTTTTTCAGACGATGAATCGTCATAAAATTTAATCATAGCGATGAAACAAGGCGGTGCTATAGATGTCCAATTCTATACCACCGCCTTCTTATAATTCTTTACTTAATATAATACTCTCAGGTTCTTACTCACTTCATGCTTCCACAAACTGTCTCTGGCAGCATTACATCGCTTCTATATAAATCTCCCGCACTTCTTCTTTTGTAAATACTCTCGGGTGATTATTAATGCTTGCAAGAGATACCTTGAATGCATTCTCTGTCATCCAGTCTACATCTTCCATTTTTACACCTTCGTTGCCCAGAGATGTTTTAAGTTCCAGCGTTTCCAATAACTGCTCTAAAATATCAACCAGTTCATTTTCATCTTTCCCACCGAGAAGTCTTGCAATCTCAGCAAATCTTTCCGGTGCTGCCGGAATACTCTTCTTATAAATAACCGGCGTCAGTGCCGCAAGTCCTCTTCCATGTGTAATATTTCTAAGCCCGCTTGCCGGATGTTCCAGGCCATGAGGCGCTGCAACTCCTGCCCGATTGATCACCATTCCGCCATAAGTACTTGCCAGTGAAATCGCGCCCCACGCATCTTTATCTTCATAATTTTCATACGCTTTAACCAGATTTTCACCAATCAGCCGGATTCCTTCTTTTGCAAATATTTCCGTTACCGGCAAACATGCTTTGCTTAAATATGCTTCCATGCAATGGCAGAGTGCATCAAAGCCAACCGATGCCAGAACTTTCTTCGGCATTGTCATCATCAGTTCCGGATCAATAACAGATGCTTTGGCAATCACAGAATAATCCCGCAAAGACTTTTTATCCTTCGTCTCATCATCTGTCAGCACTGCAAAACAGTTTCCTTCACTTCCGGTTCCGCAGGTCGTCGGTACAAGAATCAACGGCAGTGCTCCTTTACCAGTCTTTTTTCCATAAATATAATCAAATATTTTTCCTTCATTTACTGCTGCAAATGCGATGGATTTCGAACAGTCCATAATACTTCCACCACCCAGACCAAGTACTGCCTCACAGCCATTTTCACGTGCAATCTGTGCTCCTTTTTCTGCCGTAGATGCAAGCGGATTTGGTTCCACCTCGTCAAACAGCAAATGCTCCAGGCCTTCTGCCTCCAGCAATTTTTCTACACGATCCAGTAATCCGGAACGCTTTGTACTCCCACGTCCGGTTACGATCAACACTTTTTTTCCGTATTTTTTTACTTCTTTTCCAATGCACTCTGCTTTTCCTGCTCCGAAAATCAAATGTACCGGTAATTCATACTCAAATGCTTTCAGTTCCATATTCTCTCAACCTTTCTTATTTTAAATAAAAAAGCTACAGCATCTCTGCCATAGCTTCCTCGCTTCCAGTTAGTTTTATTCTATCTGTATCTCTTCTGTTTGTCAACTGATTTAATACAATACCTTCTGTTGGAAGTCCTACAGAGTTCAGTACCATAGCCAATGTTACAAGACCAACACTTGGCACACCGGCCGTACCGATAGACGCCAGTGTCGCAGTCACAACTACAGTTGCCAGATTTCCCATCGTCAAAGGGATTCCATAAGCCTGCGCGATGAATACAACTGCCACACCTTGCATAAGGAATGTGTGATTCCTTATCAAACACATCATCCGTAGAAATCTGAATCACCTTGGCATTTATTTCATTGGCTGCCAACGCTACATTTCGTACTCCGATCGCATTTACCCGATAAGCCTCGTTCATATCTTCCTCACATTTCTGCACATCTGTCAGACCTGCACAGTTAATAATCACATCCGGACGGTTCACATGTACAAACTGGGTTACATCCTCGATTCTTGTGATATCCACCTCATGAATATCGGTCGGGAACAACTGGTATTCTATACCTTCCAGCAGTTCAAGCAGTGCGGTTCCGATATAGCCTTCCGCACCGGTGATCCATATTTTCTTCATTTTTTCTTCCACCTTTCTGATTTTCCACGCAAATTTTTACAAGTAAACAATAAATCAAAAAAATGACGGCCTGCCTCCTGGTAAGCCGTCAAACACGTTGTTCTTCTACTTCTTTACAACTGTAAAGTCAAGATTTTTCTATAAAATTCTACTTCTCATCTATATTGAATCAACAAAAGAGCATATAATCTTTCGGTTGTTTTCATCTTTCTGATATAAAAATTCAGGATGCCACTGAACACCCACTACATATTTACGATCCGGCATATAAATGCTCTCGATCAAGCCGTCTTCTGAAATTGCCATTTGCTTAAATTGAGGCGATAATTTTTTAACTGCCTGATGATGGTAGCTGTTCACTTTCATTTGCTCTTTACCTAAAAGATCATAAAGCGGGGTATCTTTTTGTATTGTATTAAAATGTATCGTTTCATTGTATGACGGTTGTATACGATGGTCGAAATCGCTATCATATTCCGACTTCAGGTCTTGATATAAAGTTCCCCCGTAACAGACATTCATTAGCTGCATACCACGGCAGACACCTAAAACAGAACAGTCTTTTTCGACTGCTTTCTTTAAAATATACTGTTCCATTTCATCTCGTGCCTCACACAAAATTCCACACCATGGTTTTTGTTCCTCATTATAAATACCCGGAGCCACATCCGGTCCTCCGGTTAATAAGAATCCACCGCATATTTCAAGAAAATAATCTAACTCATTATGGTTACTTGTCAAAGGAAGTACCATAGGTATCGCATTTTCTGCTTCCAACATTTCCAGATAATCCGGCTGTATCCAATAACATTTCTTTTCTCTATCATACAGTGGCATAACACCAATTACTTTTCTCATCATTTTCTTCCTCTCAAATACATACTTTTACAGGCTTTGGTAAACGAACAGGCGATTCATCCCCTCCTGCCAGGGATACTCAAATTCCAGATAAATAATTTCCTTGCCAAATCATCGACTACGGCCTTTGACACACCTTTTGGCATTACATCCAACACATTAGATAAGATCACCCCATCAAATGAATTTTCTTTCAACTGCTTTACTGTATGGTCCCCCACCTTCTATAAAAGCTGCTGTTTTATAAGCAATCAATCCAACTAATACAATACTGATCAATCCATTGATTATCACTATTGCTTTGTTTTTTCTTGATATAATAAGGCTGATAATGTTTAATACTGCCGCGAATCCACTTACAAATGGATATATGAAAACCCCTGAAACCGGAGCCAGCCATATTAAACAGGCAATTATTTCAACAAATATCGAAACAATTGTCAACGCAATAGAAATTCTTTTTGTTTTGTATTGCGAATTTCTTCTTCCATAGTCATCTTTCTCGCCTCCGATTTCGTCCATATATTATATCGTTTTATGAACGATTTTTCCACTATTTTTATCTGTTACAAGTTTACACAAATACAACATATCTGCACGAAGTAACCATTCGATACTAGAAAAATACTTCTGTGCCCTGCCTCCATGCTCAACTTCTTTATATTGAAATTTATGATTTTCTTTATCCAATAACTGTTTCGCAAGGGTAAGGTAGCACTTCTCCGCTTTTACCTTTTCTTCAGCTGTAGCATAATGGGCTATATCATAGTGATATTCCTGTAACAGAAGTGATCCTGATGCAATAACATCAAATCTATTATCTAATGCCCAAAACTTAAGAGAAGTTATTACTTCCTGACACTCCTGGATCTCATCCAGAAAATATCCACTTCAAACACATAGACTTCGGATTGTGACATCATTTCTTTCACTAAATAAAAAAGGATTTTATGCAGTTTCTGCTTATCTCAGCTCCTGCATAAAATCCAGAATTTCTTTTACATATTATATGTAGTACACATCAGAGATTTTTAAAAACTCATAATCTGCTCTTCGTCAAGTCTTTTAAGAATTTCGCATGCCAGCTTAACCGCATTATCAAAATCAGCATAAGCTGAAATTCCGTAATGTGTGTGCGCATATCGAACCGGAACACCAATAACGATAACCGGAACTGCTTTTTCAGTCAAATGTATAGCTGCACCATTGGTTGAACCGGCACTACGAACTGAATCCTGAACCGGAATACCAAGCTTTTCTGCCAAATCCAACGCATATCTTTGATAACGTGGATTCGTGATCATACGGGAATCAATGTGACGCAGCATCGGTCCGCGCTTGATAGCTGTCTGAACCATATACTCTTCAACACAAGTATCATCTGCCGGGCATCCTTCAAAAACAATTGCAATATCCGGCTTAATCACCTGTGCTGTCACGGTGGCACCACGTACACCAACCTCTTCCTGTGCTGCACAAGCGCCAACAATATCAACATTCAGATCCTCACCAGCCAGTGTATGCATAGTCTTAAGAATTGCCGCACATCCCAGACGGCAGTCAAAGCTCTTGCCCACCATCAGATCTGTGTTTTCTGAATATGTAAATGTCACATCCGGCACTACCGGTTCACCGATACGAATGCCGAACTTTTCAATTGCCTCTTCTTTAGAAACAGCGCCAACATCCACCGTGATATCTTTCATCTCAAGAGGCGCTTTACGCTCCTGCTCTGTCATGAAATGCGGAGGCTTGCTGGCAGTAAGACCCGGAATATATTCTCCGAATCGGTTGCGAACCAGGACTTTATGAGCCGGAATATTGTGGTTAACCCATCCTCCGACCTGAATAATGCGAAGTGTTCCGTTCGGGCAGATAGCCTGCACCATAAAACCAACCTCATCACTATGTGCGTCAAGCTGAACAACCGGACGTTTGCCATTATTTTCTTTGCGGCGGATATACAGATTGCGCATGCGATCTTCTTTAATTTCTCCAAGTCCTTCTGCGTAAGGACGAATCGCTGCAACCACTTCATCTTCGAAACCGGATGTACCGTTTGCATTTGAAATTGCTGCAATCATTTCCAGCGTCGTTTTTTTATCCATTTTAATACCCCTTTATGAAAGTTCTACTTTCTTGAATTCTTCCATGAAATCAACAATATAGTTTGCTGTAGTCTCAAGCATCTCCTTGCCCCACTCTTCTGTAGCCGTGCTCGGATGATCTGGTCCAATCCAGCCACTGTCTGTTACGTTCGGAGTATGACGTACAATATCAACGTTAACTCCCTTGAACTCAACAGAACGGAAACCGGTTGTCTTCAGGTTATCAGTCAGGTGCTTAAACTTAAGTTCCCCACCGATCTCACTCTTATCAACTAAAGATGGATCAATTCCAAGAATTGCAGCTGTTTCCTCACCGCCGCCATGGCCGCCTTTCCATGCTGGGTTCATATCCCATGCCATCAGCCACCAGTTAAGCATAGCAACCAGACAGCCTTTATCTTCGAATTCCATGCCAAGGCGATCAATCATCTTAACGTTTCCGCCATGGCCGTTCAGGAAAACGAATTTTCTTGCGCCGTGACGATACAGACTCAGAAAAATCTGTCGGCAAAACTGATAGAGTACCTCGCCGTCAATATCAATTGTGCCCGGATACGGAGCTAAACTCTGACAGGAACCGTATGGAATAGTCGGAGCAATTAAAACATCACTCTTCTTCTCAATTTTCTCCAACAAATGCTCCGGAATCAGTGTATCGGTTCCAAGTGGCATGTGACGGCCGTGACACTCAATACTTCCAATAGAAATAAGTACCATATCATTTTTTTCAAAATATTCTTGGGCTTTCGGCCAAGTCAAATCTGTAAGTCTCATAGTTTTCTTTCCTTTCACATATAATAATTATTCTCTTCTGAAAATCGGACTATCCGGAAACCGGACAGTCCGACATCCGTTCGTTACTGTGCTACTTTAACTTTATCCAGGCTATAGTGTCCATTATTATCCCCATTTCGTAATATCCAAACAGATACGCCTATAATATTCGAGCCGCTCTTGATAAAATAAGTATAGTTTAGGCAAATAAAATTGTCAACAATTTCGAATTGATGTTAACAACGAAAAAATATCAGTATTTTTGTTGATTTTCACCATATTTTTTTCTCTAAACAGTGTTTTTAAAACTTTTTACAACTGCATAACATGCTTTTTTATGCTTTTGTACCAATTTTCCAAAACAATAATTGTTAATAATGTTATTGTGTGACTTTTCATGTGTTTTTTTGTAAAAAAATAATACTTTCGCTTTTGTTAACAATCCACTATAATTGTAATTAGTTTTTAGATGACGGACAAAAGACACCCGTATAACTTTTCTATTAGTAAGGAGGAAACAAAACATGCGAAAAATTGGCGGTTTATTCAACTATGAACCAAGCAAACCTATCGAAAACGGATACTTTTCACGTATCTGCTCACCTAATGATGATCTGGCATTTACCATGTCCGGACGATGCGGTATCTATTATTGTTTACAGGAGATTGCACGTCACGATACGCGTAAAGTCGCATATGTGCCTTTGTATACCTGTGAGACAGTCCTTGCTCCTTTTGAAAAAGCTGGATATCAGCTGAAATTTTATGATCTGGACAAAGATTTGCACAGCATTTTCGATACTTCTGTTATCGATGAAATCAGTGTTTTATCTCTTTGCGGCTACTATGGCTTCTGCAACTATGATCACGACTTTGTTAAAGCCTGCAAAGAAAAAGGAGTTGTAATTTTTGAAGATGTAACTCATTCCATGCTCTCAGCTGACGGTATCGACCCTCTCTGTGATTATTTTGCCGGAAGCTTCCGAAAATGGATGGGGGTTGATTGCGGTGGATTCGCCGTTAAACGAAACGGAACCTTTGAAACTCCTCTTCTGCCAGTAGAAGCAACACATCTTAAACAGCGAAAAGAATACTACGAGACAGGAGACGGCGATGTTTTCTGGGAAGGCGAGCTGCGACTTCGTCAGATATTTGACAGCTTTGCCGGAGATGATAATTCAGAATATCTCCTTCGCCATGCTGACTTTGATTCCATTTGCAAGACAAGACGTGAAAACTACGCTGCACTTTTAGACGCTCTTACAGCACCTCTTCATGGTGTGCAAGTAGTCTTTCCTGAACTTCCAGAGGCTACTGTTCCAAGCCATTTCTGCCTGTATGCCGAAAATCGTGAGAGATTTCAGCAATACCTGACAGATCACCAGATTCGCTCGACTGTCTACTGGCCAGTGGGACCACTGGTTCATCCACTGCCAGATTCATCAGAACAATACATTTATGACCACATTGTATCCCTTCCTTGCGATCAACGCTTTACACCTTCTGATATGCAGTATGTTGCGCAAGTTTTAATGGATTATTCTGAAAATTAGATGAGGTAAATATGCAGGAACAACGAAAAGCATCAAACACAACTACATCAGAAATTGTTCTTGAATCTCTGCGGGAGCAGATTATTAACGGAACCCTTCAGCCTCAGGAAAAACTGGTAGAGGCTGAAATTGCCCAGAAATTCGGACTCAGCCGAGGTCCTGTGCGCGAAGCACTTCGACAGCTTGCCGTCGAAGGTTTAGTCGATTACTGTCCTAACAAAGGATGCACAGTCGCATTGCTTTCTCCACAAGATGCGTATGAAGTCTTCTTTTTACGCGGCAGCCTCGAAAAACTGGCAATTCAAAAAAGCAACTGTCGACTTAGTGATTATAGTCTCATGATAATGGAAGCCAGCATTGAAGAATTTCGAAAGGCTGTTCTCGAAGGTAATACCATGAAGGCCGTTCACGCAGATGAGATATTTCACCAACAGATCATTCGCTCTGCTCAGCTTGATCGATTGACCAAAATGTGGGAGCTTCTAAGCCCCCTGAATGGTGCCATGTTTCTCTCGGTTCAAAATGCTAATCATTTTGGACAGTTAAACGGAGATGCTGAAACGCTTCAGAATGCTAAATGCTTAGAACCAAACACTCCGGATTCACACACCTCTCATAACGGAGGTGCTGCAGTATGGACACACCAAAGCTTGTTGGAAGCCATCCAAAGCAGCGACCTCCAGGCAGCCTGTGCTCTTTTGGATCAACATTATGAAGAAACCGGCAGACGTGTATACAGACTTTCACTCATGAAAGAACAGAGCTTTTAATTCGTTTCATTAACATTCAAGAGGGCCTGGAATTATTCCAGACCCTCTTGAACTTTGATTATCCTTTACAGCTGTGAAGTCAAGATTTTTCAATTGTGAAATAGTTTTTATAATAATGTAAACTTAGTTACATCTTCATGTGGATTTACTTTTGCCAAACCAATCTCTCCAAATCGTGCTGTAAATGGTATGAATTTTTCCTGCATCGTCTGAAATGCCTTCTGCATCTGCACTTTATCCAATGTTTTTCCAAGAGTTATATGTGGCAGCCATGAAAAAGGCTTATAATATTCACTCAACGTTGTCTCGGGAATATCACAAAATGCTTTATATATTTCCCCAGACAGATCAAACAGCTTCTGATTCATCACAGGCGTTGCATACAGTACATACGGAAACAGCTGTCCAATCGAAACAACCTTCATGTTCCCTGCACACAATTTTCCATTCAAATCTTCAAATGCCGGCTTCAAAACATTCACATTTCTCGCCTCAATCGAAGCAATTGTCATATGTGGCGGTACTTTATTCTCAATCATAAAATAATTGCCTGATTTTTCTGCAATTCTGTCTATATACCGCTGCAATATTTTATTTGTTTTCTCGTCAAAATAAATAGAAATAAGATACATGTGTTTTCCTTTAGACTATTTTTCATCACTTTATCGACTTTATTTGCGCCCATAGATTCATAGTTTCGAATCCATTGTTGGACAGATGCGAGACTTACATCAAACATATCGGCAATTCGCCGTTGGCTTTCTTTTCTATCCAGATATAGATTTACAGCATATCACACTAAAGTGCAATGGTTCTTTTTTACATATATTGAACAGGAGACTAATCATTAGTTGATCAGCCTCCTGTTTAAGAACGACACAATATCAAAAATTAGATACCCAGTATATTAGAGAGAAGTTTATCGATGCTGACGAGTTTTACACTAAGAGTAAAGATCTCGCATGCAGTTTTCAATTCTTCTACTGTCGGATAAGACGGAGCAATACGGATATTGCTGTCTTTCGGATCTTTTCCATAAGGGAAAGTTGCACCGGCATTTGTCATGACCAGACCTGCTTCTTTTGCCTTGGCAACGATAGCTTTGGCACATCCATCCATAGAATCAAAGGAAATGAAGTAACCGCCACGTGGAGCCATCCAGCTTCCGATTCCAAGACCGGATAATTCGCGGTCAAGAGAAGACAAAACCATGTCAAATTTTGGCCTAAGGATATCTGCATGGCGTTTCATATGCTGAACCATACCATGGATATCTTTAAAATATCTTGCATGTCTTAATTGGTTAAGCTTGTCATGACCGATTGTCTGGATACGCATCTGCTTACGGATGTCTTCGAGGTTTGCATCCGATGCGGCAATAGCACCGATACCGGAACCTGGAAAGCTGATCTTGGAAGTAGATGAGAACTTGTAAACCATATCCGGGTTGCCCTCTTTCTTACACTCCATCAGAATCTCAAGCAGATAATCCTGCTTATCTTCATATAAATGATGGATTCCGTATGCATTGTCCCAGAAAATACGGAAATCTTCAGCAGCCGGTTTTAATGCTGCAAAACGGTGTACTGTTACATCTGAATATGTGATACCCTGCGGGTTGGAGTATTTTGGTACACACCAGATACCCTTTACGGCAGGATCATTATTTACATATTTTTCAACAAGATCCATATCAGGACCGGTTGGAGTCATTGGGATATTGATCATTTCGATTCCAAAATATTCCGTGATAGCAAAATGTCTGTCGTATCCAGGAACCGGACAGAGGAATTTTACTTTATCAAGTTTGCACCATGGTGTACTGCCCATTACGCCATGTGTCATGGAACGTGCAATGGTATCATACATAATATTCAGGCTGGAATTACCAAAGATAACAATATTGTCTTTTGGTACTTCCATCATATCAGCAAGAAGCTGTTTGGCTTCTTTAATTCCATCCAAAACACCGTAGTTACGGCAATCAACACCTTCTTCACAGACAAGATCAGATTCACTTGTCAGAACATCCATCATTTCCATGGAAAGATTTAACTGTTCGGTGGAAGGTTTTCCTCTGGACATGTCAAGATTTAATCCTTTTGCTTTGATTGCTTCAAATTGTGCGTCGAGATCGGATTTTATTTCTAATAACTCTTCTTTTGATAATTCTTCATATGGTATCATTGTCATGCCCTCCGTTATAATTTTAGTAGACTTTTATTATTTTACCACATTTTGACGTTTCGTCAATGCATTCTTGCAAAAAATAAAAATAAATATTGAATTTCCGTAGAAACAAAAAAGAAAATTGAAACATTTTTCACTCTGTTATTCAAAAAATAAAGCGAAAACGATATGATAAAGGTGTTGCGGAATATGTAGAAATAAATGAAAAGACTGTCAGGAAAAAAATCAAACAGGAAAGTGATATGCTCCATTCTAGGTAGACAAGTGAAATAATAAAAACTTGTCACTTAGGAGGGAGCATATTTTATGTCTAAAAGAAAAGTATCTGTTGAGGATAAGATATATGCTGTAAATCTATATCTGGATGGAAAAGAAAGCCAACGGCGAATTGCCGATATGTTTGATGTAAGTCTCGCATCTGTCCAACAATGGATTCGAAACTATGAATCTATGGAAAGCGATTCACTGATAGAGATACTCTCGTAAAAATGATTGAAGATTATATAGATTACTATAACAATAAACGCTTACAAAGGAATCTCGGAATTTTAACACCAATGGAAAAACACGAAATTTACTTGCAAGCTGCATAAAAACTGCCAGCAGATAAATTTCTACTGGCAGGAAAATTTTATATTTTTTCATTTGTCTACTTGACGGGGAGCAGTTTAGTGTGGACAGTCCTTTTCTCCGTCGTTATTTCATTTACCAGTCTGTATAAAGATCGATATTTCCTCTTCCACTTCCAGTATCGTATACTTTACCAGGTCCCAGAGACGTTTGTACAACCGTTCCTTTCGGATAATCATCACTTGCCAAAACAATATAATTGCTTGAGTCACGAATCGTTCCGTCACTTGCAATATGACGTCCAGGAATGCCTAATCCACCGCCTGGAAGAACACGCTGGGAATAATATGTCTCTGTATGTCCATTGTACGTTATACGCCCCTTCTGCGGCGTCAGACCGCCGGATGGGATAATATAATTGCCATGACGAACTCCGGAACCGCCTGTCGTATTTCCTCCGGTATTACCGCTGTTATTAGACGAAGGTTTTTTATTGTGTTTTTTCGTGCTGGATTTCTTTGAAATAGACTTCTTCGCAGTCTTTGTCTGCTGTGTCTTCTGCTGTGCCTGCTTCTTCTTAAGTTCTTCCTGTCTTGCCTGCTCCGCACGTGCGGCCTTAAGTTTCTTATTAAAATCATTCAGATCCGTCGATGTCGCATCTGCTTTGTTTTTTAACTGCTGTTCTTCGCTGTCCATCTGACTCTTGAGATCTGACAGTTCCTGTTGCTGTTTCTTCAAATCTTTTTCCTGCTCTTCGATTCCCTTACGCACCTTAACCATGTTCTCGAGCATATTACGGTCATACTCTGTGACATTCTCTATGAAATCGGCTTTATTAAGGAAATCAGCCATACTGTCAGCTTTCAGAAGTAACGTAAGCATAGTAGAAGAACCATTCTCATACATATACTTAATACGAGTCTTCATGTTCTCATACTGCTTCTCTTCATTGTTATAAGAAATCTTCAATGATGCTTCCAGTCTGTACACTTCATTATCCGACTGATCGATCTTCTTCTGTGTAGCTGATATCTTATCACTGATCGCTACCAAATCCTGGTTCAGTCCATCCAACTGATTTTTAAGATTACTTGTCTTGTTTTCAAGATTGTTAACTTCTGAAGCCTGTACCGGTATACTCGGTACGGCAGTCATTAATGCACATGCTAATGCAACTCCGCATCGAATATGTTGTTTTCTACTTCTTTTCATAAAATTCATCCTTTTAAAATCTCTTGTTATCGAACCAATTTATGTATTATAACCTATTTTCCCGAAAACTGCAAGTTTTACAGAATTCGAATGCGTTTACACTGAAGCTTTTTACTCTTCCAGATTCTACTTACATTTCCGCATGTCTACGTATCCATTTTCCTTGAAAATAACACCTTCTTCTTCCAGAAGCTCTCTGTATATGCCAGCCCGGAGCTGTCCTTCCTGCATGGTTTACCACTCTGTGACACGGATAATCTCCGTAATCCCCCCTCGCTTAGCACTTTTCCAACCAGTCTTGCATTCTTTTCCCGTCCGATCAGGGCGGCGATCTGTCCATAGGATGCTACCTTTCGCCATAACAAAAAAAAGACCAACAATCGTTGATCTCCTTACTTTTATATACCTTCAAAACTGCATACAAGAAATACTCTTCATCCTTTACCTATCACC
>OLPE01000387.1_pt1 | contig 46055 bp, 38 predicted proteins | sample 1671901 | NCBI WGS metagenome assembly OLPE01 (sample SAMEA3136624, study PRJEB25190) | human gut metagenome | biome: human gut; feature: human-associated habitat; material: faeces | place: Austria | collected 2013 | reverse complement strand
CAGCGTCACCTTCGTAAACATAACCACATACATTACATACCCATTTAGCCATAATTTTAATCTCCTTTATTTTCGATAAATTCTATTATTTCCTTTATTATACTTCTGTACTCTTCAGACAGTCTTCACAGAGCCCGAAAAAACGTATATCACACGAAGAAATCTTACCACCGAAGTTCCTGACCGCCCTTGGGGCAAGATCGTTCACGTCCTCTGTCTCCAGATCCAGAACTCGCTTGCACTCGGTACACATGAAATGGCAATGCGGGGTGACGCAGCCGTCAAAATGATCGGCGCCGCCAAAACTGGATAATTTCTGGATTTCTCCAAGATCGGATAACAGGGAAAGGTTGCGATATACGGTTCCCAGACTGATGTTGGGATATATTTTCTTTACGTTTTCATATACCACATCTGCAGTGGGGTGATCCTTACGTGTCATAAGAAATTCCTTGATGGATTCTCGCTGACGGCTGTATTTCAATGTAGCCATATATCGTTTCCTTTCTGTAATAATTTCCTTGTTTCTTAGCCGAAGTATCTCTTTAATAATCCGGCGAATGCTTTGCCGTGTCTTGCTTCGTCTTTAGCCATCTCATGTACAGTGTCATGGATTGCATCAAGGTCAGCTGCTTTTGCACGTTTTGCAAGGTCGAATTTACCTGCAGTAGCACCGTTCTCGGCTTCTACACGCATCTCAAGGTTTTTCTTAGTGCTGTCGGTAACAACTTCACCGAGAAGTTCAGCGAATTTTGCAGCATGCTCAGCTTCTTCGTAAGCAGCTTTCTCATAGTAGAGGCCGATTTCCGGATAGCCCTCTCTGTGAGCAACTCTTGCCATTGCAAGGTACATGCCAACTTCGGAGCATTCACCCTGGAAGTTTGCTCTGAGGTCTTCGATAATGTCTTCGCTGACACCCTGAGCAACACCAACAACGTGCTCAGCAGCCCATGTCATCTCAGCATCCTGTTTTGTAAATTTGGAAGCAGGAGCTTTACATACCGGACAGACTTCCGGAGCAGCGTCACCTTCGTAAACATAACCACATACATTACATACCCATTTTGCCATAGTTTTAATCTCCTTTTCTTTGTAAGTTAGTCTTATTTAATAATAGTAATTGTTACTAATTTCTTGCTGTGACTATAATTTAGCATAATGAGATTGTTTTGTCAATAAGAATTTTAACAAATGTTTTTCTTTTTTTCAGATATAAATAAAGGTCGTTTTCTGATACAATGGATAAGGTTGAAAAGATAAGAGAATCTTAAGATTTTACCCCATAGATATTAATTCTTGACAGCTATAGTAAGACCATAACAAACAGGAGGCAGGGGACAATGGCAGAGATACTGGTATGTGATGATGATAAGGACATCGTTGAGGCAATAGAAATTTATCTGACACAGGAGGGACATCATATTCTGAAGGCATATGATGGTGAGCAGGCAATCCGGGTGCTTAAGAACAATCCGGTAGATCTTCTGATCATCGATGTAATGATGCCGAAGCTGGATGGTATTCGGGCGACATTGAAGATTCGCGAAAAAAATGCGCTTCCGATCATTATTTTATCGGCAAAATCAGAGGATGCGGACAAAATCCTCGGGTTAAATGTAGGAGCAGATGATTATGTGACGAAACCGTTTAATCCGCTGGAACTGGTGGCACGAGTGAAATCCCAGCTTCGCAGATACACCCAGCTTGGGGCAGCAGCAGAAAAAAGAGGCAACATTTATGAGACCGGCGGGCTGATGATCGATGATGACCGAAAAGAGGTCACAGTTGATGGAGAAATCGTAAAGCTGACACCGATCGAATACCGAATACTTCTTTTGCTGGTAAAAAATCAGGGACGCGTTTTTTCTACTAATCAGATTTATGAAAGCATCTGGGAGGAAGAAGCAATTGCAGCGGATAACACAGTTGCGGTTCACATCCGTCATATCAGAGAAAAAATTGAAATCAATCCGAAGGAGCCGCGCTATCTGAAAGTAGTGTGGGGACTTGGGTATAAAGTGGAAAAGATCTGAAATTCGTCCTTTCGTTGTGGAAAATATCCTGCATAACTTCTCTACCTGTTACCAAGACTGTTTTATTATAGAAAGGAATGGGGTATAAATGAAAAAAAGATGGTATAAAAAGAGTGGCATAAAGGGACTTCTTGTGCTGCTGACGATATTTTTTGTGACGGTTTCCTGCGTGGGAGCCGGAGCATTCGTAGTGATCATGAATAAAGGGGTCCGGCCTCTGGACAGCAAAAGCTACGTGGATTCGCAGAGTTTCAGAGACAGTGTTTATAATCTTTCGCATACGATTGTCAATGCGATCAGTAACAGATATATTCTGGATCAGGTATCGGATGATGAGCTGGTCGATCTTGCTGAACTGAACCAGGGGACGGAGCTGACACACAAAAATACGTCCGGGCTTGCATACAGAGCGAAGGATTTGTATGACTGGGCAAAAAAATCATCCTGGGATCAAAGTGCAAATGTTCTGATCTGCCGTCAGCCGGACGGTAATGATTACTACATGTATTATAATGACTTTGCAGACAAGATCATCACAGGGGAACTGAAGTTTGTCTTTGGAAGCGAGGAAGGACAGGAAGAATATACAAAAGATATATTGTCCATGCTTTCGGGTAAGGAATATATCTATTATGGATACACTGATAACAGTATAGGAATCCGTAATGACGGAGTGGAATACGTTGCAGATGCAGAGGGCAATGTTGTTTACACAGACATATATAATTATGAGTCCAGCGGAAATAATGATGCTCCATTGAAGGAAGAATATAAGCCGGATGGAGCGGACGGCATTCTTGATGTTGTAAATAACAGTAAAGAATGGAAAGGGAACATCAGCAGAGCATATCAGTATTTATATGAGGCACTGGTAGAATACAGTGACGCATCATATGGTGAGAAAATCCTGAAAACATATACGCAGGGTGCGACAAATATCAACTATATGTATGTAGATACAAAGTCCGATAAAGTGTACAGTAATATAAATGGGGTCACTTCGGCAAATTATGAAAAAATGCTGGATAAGCTGACATCTGGTGCTGATCCTTTCATGCTCATTTCACCGGAGATGCAGGACTGTATACTTGGTTTTACTAATGTTTCGGATTGGACAGTATCTTACTGGCAGAGTATGGTTGAGAATACAGGACTTGCCGGAGAAAATTATCTTTACTTTGTTTCTGTAGATAAAGATTTTCCTGTGCTGGACAGAATCAAGCAGGAAAAACTGGCTTATGAGAAGTTTGAACCATGGCTGGTGCCGATCATGGTTGTTTCTGTGGCTGCATTTATTTTGGCACTCGTAGGAATTGTGATTCTGACAGTTGCAGCAGGACGAAACAACGAAGATGAAAAAGTACATCTGAATTTTTTGGATCGATGCTATACAGAGATTGCGGCAGGCATGATCGTTGCAATCTGGTTAATGGGAATTTCCGTGCTGGTTCAGGCAATGGATTCTGAAGAAGTGCGGATGATCTGGAAAACCATTGATTTTGGAATGATCGGCATTTGGACAGGAGGCTGGTTCCTGACGGGCTGGCTCAGTCTGGTGCGCAGGATCAAAGCGAGATCACTGTGGAGAGATTCACTTCTCAGACATGTGTTGCGGATGATTAAAAAAATTTTCAAAGCTATCGGAAATCTGGTGGTTTTTATGAGTAAAAATACCATCAGCAGAATAAAGATAGCTGCCGGGTTTGGATGTTTTGTATTTGCACAGATGCTGCTTGTTGTGTTGGGAATTGGAGCTGGTGCCATGCTTCCCCTGTTGCTTTTGCTTGTATTGGATGTGGCAGTACTTTACTGGCTGCTGAAAAAAGCCTGGGGAAGAGAACAGATCATTGGTGGACTGAAAAAAATCACAGACGGTGAACTGCAATATAAAATTCCAACGGAAAAACTCTCCGGTGAGCAGGAAATGGTGGCGGATTATATTAACCATATCGGGGAGGGACTGGACGCAGCCGTAGAAAACAGCCTCAAGAACGAGCGGATGAAGACAGAACTGATTACGAATGTTTCTCATGATATAAAGACACCGTTGACTTCGATCATCAACTATATAGATCTTCTCAAACGGGAAAATCCGGAAGATCCCAAGATCAGGGGGTATCTGGAAGTTCTGGAAAATAAGGCACAGAGACTGAAGGTTCTTACAGAAGATGTCGTAGAGGCATCCAAGGCAAGCACCGGAAATATCACACTGGAAATGACAGAACTGAATTTTGTGGAATTGATTAACCAGGTAATCGGAGAATTTGAAGAAAAATTTGAAGAAAGAAATCTGCAGATGGTCGTTCATTTTGACGAGGAAGAGGCAATCATCTGTGCGGATGGACGCAGACTCTGGAGGGTTCTGGAAAATGTTTTCGGAAATGTATCTAAATATGCGATGGAAAACACAAGAGTCTATGTAGACGTGAATATGAACCGTCCGAATGTACAGCTCGCTCTCAAGAATATTTCCGCACAGCCGCTGAATATCACAGCGGACGAACTGACGGAGCGTTTTATCCGCGGGGATGTTTCCAGAAATACTGAGGGAAGCGGCCTGGGATTGTCCATCGCGAAAGACCTTGTGCAGCTGCTGGGAGGTACGTTTAACCTGTATCTTGACGGGGATCTGTTTAAAGTGACGATAGAATTTAAGATGAAGTAAGGGAATAAAACGTTACTGTTCACAGGTAGTATTCCGCGAGGTGTTTTGCCATGAATAATGGCAAAATCCCGAGACATACGGGGCAAAATCCCATCACCGCAGGTGATTTGGAATGGATTTTGACCAAGTTGCTGTGAACGGAGTGAACAGTAACAATAAAACTGCCGATTGTATAGAAATATATGATTGGCAGTTTTTTATATTATAATATATTATATGTCTGTGATATGTGAAATAACCATTCAGACAGGCTTCGTCGTCCGGAAGTACTAAAGATATTCCTGACTGTTAAAAACGCTTATAAAAATCGCAAACTCGTTTCACTCAAACAGTACGATTTTTATTCGCAACACAGTCAGATCATATCTAAGTACTTCTCAGACTCCTGCAGAAAGTCTGGATGGTTATTTCAATATACAGACATTTTTATTTTCTTATATCGGAGATGCAAAAGATAGATATAGTATATTTTTTATACTTCACGATGATTTTATTTCACGGGGCAGGTGATAGCCCTGTTTCATATCAGAGAAGTATGAGACTTTCTATTCATAATGATTCAAAACGGGGAGAATTGTAAAAAATTTCTGTACATGAAAAACAGCCGGTGAGATATAGCCGCAACAACTCTCTACAGGATTCGAGCAAGTTCTTAATGTTTGATCAATGCGTTACGAAAAAAATTATGCTGTCTGAGTGTCAGCGAGTTCATAATTTTTATTTGTGTATTTAGCAGTGATTAAACATTTTAGAACTTACCGAATCCGAAGCCTGTTGTTGCGGCTATATCTTCATCCGGCTGTGTATCTTACACAGAACTTTTTACGATTATCCCTGTATCCTCATTCCCCTACACCTGAATCCGGTCCGCTACTTCATTCCCAACCGCCAGTCTCCGTTCATTCCTTCCGATGATCAGCCAATCCTGGCACTTCTGAATAACCTGAATCGTGCTGCCTTCTTTAATATCCATGTTTCTCATCGTTTCCAGAATCTCCGGAACACCAAACATCCATTTGATCGTACAGGTATCGCCTGCATTTGTCTGTGATAAAGCCCGCATAAAAGTCCCTCCTTTAGGAAAGATAGAAAAGAGTTAACGTCAGATAATTTACGCTTTAATCATTGAATTAATCATACAACTCGGAATATATGTTCGTCAATTGGAACATTAGCTAGTCAAATCTCATATTGGATAGCATCCGCTGACAGTAGATAGTGTGCACTAAGAGACCGATTGTATACATAATGAAGCGATAATGCAATTGACAGAATTTATAAGAAATGTTATTCTTTAACAAGGTTTTAAACAACTAACTAAAGTAAGAGGGGGAGAACCGTGAAGAGACATATTGCATTTTGGGTTTCAGCAATGATGACTGTGAATTTATTTACAGCGGTGCCGGCTTTTGCGACAGATGATTTTTCTGATGCAGAGGTGGTAGTTGAGGAAGACAGCAATGAAGATGCTGAAGAAATGGAAATTCAGGATTCAACAGAGGAAGATTTTGAGGATGAAGGTGCAGTAACGGAAGATAGCGCTGCATCGGAAAGCGAAGTAGACAGTGTGACAGATGTGGATCTGTTTTCAGACGCGGATTCTGAAGATGCAGTTGCAGAATCCCAACAGTTAAAAGATGCACCGACCGCAGAAGCAAAACTGGAGTCAGGCTTTGGGAGCGATTATCAGAAACTTCTTTTTTCTGACGGTGCATATGCAGGAGGAATCAGCCAGATCCTTGTAAATGGAAATGTATGGGAAAAAGTATCTTCAAAATACAGTTTGTTTAGAAGAAATGCATATTATATGGATAGTTCAGATGCTTCGGCAGTCTTTGACGGCAGTGGAGACGGCATGCTGACTATCGGAGATATCATTACGATAAAAAATCCGTCATACCAGGATCTGCTTCTTTGTGTGAAGGGAAGTGGAAGTGATTTCGCAGTGGAGCCTTATGATCCAAACAGTGGGAATGATAAAGAAGGTCCATCTGATGGACAGAACACATTATATGTGAGATTAAACGGATATTTTGACAGTGCACTTACCGGTCAGCAGAAATATGATGCGATCAGTGGAGCATCTACTTCGGTTTCTACGAATAAAAACAGCAATGTTATTGTTGAAGCGGCAGTGGTTCCGGACGGAACAACGCCGGGAAAAAATGACTGGAAACCTTTACATGAAGCAGTAACGGTAAATACAAAAAAGACAAGCGTAAATATTGACACGGAATCCTGTGGAATGTCAGGTGTATACTCGATTTATGACAGCTCCCTGTCACTGAGCGGTGTTCCCGATCAACCGGGTTCTTATCCGGTAAGTGTAACAGTAACAGATCAGAATGGCAGAACCGCAACCAGTAATGAGCTTGCATTTAAGGTTTATTCACGTACAGAAAAACTGAGTGACTGTCTGAAACTTGAAAATGCACAGCAGACTGCAGATGGCAAATACATGTATGATATGGAACCATGGGCAATTGCTGCTTTTGGCGGTACAAATGAGACAGTGACAGTACCGGCACAGATCAAAGCATGGTATGGCTCTCATACAAGTGGGACATATGGCGAGCTGGGATATTCTGTATCCGAATCAGAAAGCCCGACACAGACATTGATTGTTCCGTCAGGCTGTGATCTGACACTTGTAAATATGAAAATTTTCAGCAGTGTACGAATTATTGTACAGAAAGGCGGAAGACTTTGCCTGCGTGATTCTTCTGTCCACGGACTGATCGAAGCAATGGATGGAGGAAGAATCTCTGTAAATTATGACAACTACGGTGGAAGCTTTTTGACAGGTGCTTCTGTTAATGGACAGTTGATCCTGAATGGCGGGGCAATTCTGGAGAACTCGCTGATTTATTCCAATACAAATTTTCTGGCGAATGGATCAGAGGTGCGTCATAATACAGCGCCTGTAGTGCTTGTTAAGGGAAATGTGGCTTTGGAGGGTGAGGTTTACATCAGAGGCGATGAGGCCGCTACCGGCAAAGACCCGAACACCCAGAAAAGTTATAGTGGACAGCCTGCAATGAAAATATCCGGAGGTACACTCACAATCTCGGACAATGGTGTCCTTGGTGTATTTGGCGGGGGAAGAAATGCCACGACATCCGTAGGTGGTGCAGCACTGATTCTGGATCAGGGAACAGTTAAGGGTAATGGAAAGCTGATCGCAGTTGGTGGAAATGGTTCTTTTGACGATGGCGGCAATGGTGTCAGCGGAACCGGATCAATCGAAACATCCAGTGCATGGCTGGAAGGCGGCTCTGCAATCATGTCGAAAGAAGATTCCGTTGCCGGAAAGGCATATGTTTCTTCTGTTAATATAGCTGATCGCACGATAGTGAAATCGGTTGATGGAAGAAAAATTTCCGATAATTTTGAAGATGCAACGGAAAGACAGTGGAAAGATATTACAAAAAAACCGAACCTGACATTATATGAAATAACAGATCCAGATAAGAAACCAGAGCCGAGTGAGAAGCCAGATCCAGACGAGAAACCGGATCCAGATAAAAAACCGGATCCAGATGAGAAACCGGAACCGGATAAAAAACCGGATCCAGACGAAAAACCGGAACCGGACAAAAAGCCGGAAACAGACAATAAGCAGGAAGGAACTGCAAAACCGGGAACAGTAAGTGCGGTTAAGGCGGTTTCTTCAGGTTATAATAAAATCAAAATAAGCTGGAAAAAAGCGGCAAATGCCAGCGGATATGTGATTGAAAGAAAGAATGGCTCCAGGTGGCAGAAAATCGCCGATATAAAAACACCGGCATTGTCCTATGTACAGAGTAATTCAAAGAAGTATCCGGTACAGACGGGATACAGTTATGCATATCGTATCAGGGCATACAGGGTGTCCGGTGGTAAATATATTTATGGAGAATACTCCAAATCATTCGGTGGAAAAGCACTGCTCTCTGCGTCGACGTTAAAAGCAGCAAAGAAAGCCTCCGGCATTCAGCTCAAATGGAAAAAAACAGCAGGTGCATCAGGATATGTGATATATCGAAGTACCACAGGTAAAAAATGGACTAAGGTTGCAACAACCGCTAAGACCACTGTTATGGATAAAAAAGCTTCCAAAGGTAAAACATATCGTTATCGCATCAGAGCATATCGAAAGGTAAGTGGAAAAAAGGTATACGGAAACTGGTCGCGACAGGTAAAAATCAAGAGATAAGTTAAAAATCAGATTTTTCGCTTAGCCAAATTCCCGGTTTACAAATATTTGTAAATATGCTACTATTTCTAAAGAAGCGGAACCAGATAAATCCGCATAATATAAGTAAACTCGAAGAACAAGAGAGTACATTTGATACTGGCATTACAGAGAAATTCCAGAGGAAACGATTATTATTTTATGACGGATTCCGGCTGCTGAGAGGAATGTGCGGGTACATATGGAAGATGGCTTGGGAGAGGTACGGTTGAGATTGTGATCCGGAGTGAACGCTCGTATTTGTACAGCACAGAGTGTCCGATCTGCATTTAGACTGTAACGGGACCGCCTGTTATAGCGGAAGGGTATCAGGACAGAGCATGAAAAGGATAATCAGGTTTTCAATGCAGCAATCTGGAATCGTACCCGATAAGGTTTCTGACCGCGAGGCAGGAACGAAAAGAAGTGGTAACACGGGCAGAACTCGTCTTCTCAGTAAAATGAGAAGACGTTTTTTTATGTAAAAGGAAACTGTTATATTTTAGGAGGAACTATAAAATGGACAAGCAGAAGTATTATATTACAACCGCGATTGCTTATACATCCGGTAAGCCGCACATTGGTAACACCTACGAGATCGTACTGGCAGACGCAATTGCACGTTACAAGAGACAGGAAGGATATGACGTATTTTTCCAGACAGGAACTGACGAGCATGGTCAGAAGATCGAGCTCAAAGCAGAAGAAGCAGGGATCACACCAAAGGAATTTGTAGATAATGTATCCGGTGAGATCAAGAGAATCTGGGATCTGATGAACACTTCCTATGACAAATTCATCCGTACCACAGATGCTGATCACGAAAAACAGGTTCAGAAAATTTTCAAGAAAATGTACGCAAAAGGAGATATCTACAAAGGACATTACGAAGGAATGTACTGTACACCATGTGAATCTTTCTTTACAGAATCACAGCTTGTAGATGGCAAATGTCCGGACTGCGGACGTCCGTGTGTGCCTGCAAAAGAAGAAGCATACTTCTTCAAAATGAGCAAATATGCAGATCGTCTGATCGACTATATCAACACACATCCGGATTTCATTCAGCCGGAATCACGTAAAAACGAGATGATGAACAACTTCCTTCTTCCGGGACTTCAGGATCTCTGTGTATCCAGAACATCCTTCAAATGGGGAATTCCGGTAGACTTCGATCCGAAACATGTTGTTTATGTATGGCTGGATGCTCTGACAAACTATATTACAGGAATCGGATATGACTGCGACGGCGAAAGCTCCGAACAGTTCAACAAACTGTGGCCGGCAGACCTTCATCTGATCGGTAAAGACATCATTCGTTTCCATACTATTTACTGGCCGATCTTCCTGATGTCACTTGACCTGCCGCTTCCGAAACAGGTATTCGGACATCCGTGGCTGCTTCAGGGCGATGGTAAGATGAGTAAATCAAAAGGAAATGTTATCTATGCAGATGAACTCGTAGATTTCTTCGGGGTAGATGCTGTACGTTATTTCGTACTTCATGAAATGCCATTCGAAAACGATGGTGTTATCACATGGGAACTGATGGTAGAAAGACTGAATTCCGAACTTGCAAATACACTCGGAAATCTTGTAAACCGTACCATCTCCATGTCCAACAAATACTTTGGCGGTGTTGTTGAAAACAAAGGTGTTGTGGAGCCGGTTGACGAAGATCTCAAAGCATTTGCACTGGCAGTTCCGGGCAAAGTTGCAGAAAAAATGGACAAACTGCGTGTTGCAGATGCTATGACAGAAGTCTTCACGCTGTTCAAACGTCTCAACAAATATATCGATGAGACTATGCCATGGGCTCTTGCAAAAGACGAAGCAAAGAAAGACCGTCTTGCAACTGTTCTTTACAATCTGGTTGAAGGAATTACAATGGGTGCAACTCTTCTGGAATCTTTCATGCCGGAGACAACAGAGCGTATCCTTGCTCAGTTAAATGCAGACAAACGTACACTTGAAGACCTTAAGACATTTGGACTGTATCCGTCAGGAAACAAAGTTACAGAAAAACCGGAAATCCTGTTTGCACGTCTTGACCTCAAAGAAGTACTTGCAAAAGTAGAAGAACTTCATCCGAAAAAAGAAGAACCGGTTGAAGAAGCAAAAGAAGAAAACGTGATTGATATTGAAGCAAAACCGGAGATCACATTTGATGATTTTGGCAAACTTCAGTTCCAGGTGGGCGAGATCATTGCCTGCGAAGAAGTCAAAAAATCTCGTAAACTTCTCTGCTCTCAGGTAAAAATCGGCAGTCAGGTACGCCAGATCGTATCCGGCATCAAATCTCACTACAGTGCAGAAGAAATGGTTGGCAAGAAAGTTATGGTTGTTACAAATCTGAAACCTGCCAAACTTGCAGGAATCCTCAGTGAAGGAATGATCCTCTGCGCCGAAGATGCGGATGGAAATCTGTCCCTGATGGTGCCGGAAAAAGAAATGCCGGCAGGTGCTGAAATCTGCTAAATGTATGATAGAGTTTGACAGTTACTGCAAATGAAACTGCAATCCCCTGTGTATCGTGACGGCGAGCACGGGGGATTTTTGTAACCCAAAGCTTTTGCATTGTACTTGCAGAGACATATGTTTTACGGGTATACTGTATGTGATTGATATGATAAATGACAGTCAGACACAGGATACGACTGTGGTGAAAATAATCAGCAGATATTTCAGGAGGGAAAAGCCATGGCGAACGGACTTACACATTTTGATAAAGAAGGAAATGCAGTGATGGTGGATGTTTCCGGTAAAAGTATCACTTATCGGACAGCATTGGCTACAGGTTATATTTCTGTAGGCCCCGAGATCATGACATGCGTTACAGAAGGAAATGTCAAAAAAGGTGACGTTCTCGGTGTGGCACGGGTGGCAGGCATCATGGGTGTCAAAAAAACCTCCGAACTGATTCCGATGTGTCATCCTCTTCCGATACAGAAATGTTCGATTGATTATGAACTGGATCATGAAAAGAACCGCATTCATGTATTCTGTACCGTTAAGACAGAGGGAAAAACCGGTGTGGAAATGGAGGCTCTGACAGGAGTTCAGGTGACACTTCTGACTATCTATGACATGTGTAAAGCAATTGACAAGCATATGGTAATGTCAGAAATACATCTGGTAGAAAAAACAGGAGGAAAAAGCGGAGATTTTCGTTTTGAAGATGAAACATGATAGACCGTTGTGGAAGAAATATTGACTATCTGAGGATTTCCGTGACAGACCGCTGTAACTTACGTTGCATTTATTGTATGCCCGAGGAAGGTATAAGGCTGACCGGGCGCGAAAATATTCTGCAGGAACCGGAAATCATTCGAGTATGCCGGGTGATGGCAGAGCTTGGAATCAAAAAGATCAAAATCACCGGTGGAGAACCACTGGTACGGCCCCGGATGCCGGGCCTGATCCATCAGATAAAAGCAATTCCGGGTATTGAAAAAGTGACACTTACTACGAATGGAATCCTTTTGAAAAAACAGATGAAGGAACTGGCAGAGGCAGGACTTGACAGTCTGAATATCAGTCTGGATACACTTGACAGAGAGGGTTCCCTGAAAATTACACGCAGAGATCTTCTTGACGATACTCTTGCCGGTATTGAAGAAGCAATGAAATATCCGAACGTGCAGTTAAAGATCAACTGTGTGCCATTGGGAATAGAAGAGCAGAATCTGTGTGAGATTGCGGAATTCGCCCACAAATATCCCGTACATGTCCGATTTATAGAGATGATGCCGATTGGTTATGGAAGTTACTTCACAGGAATGTCACAGGAAAATATCGTATCTCTTCTGGAAGAAAAATTTGGCATACTTAGCCCATATGAGGGACTCCCTCTTGGAAACGGTCCGTGTAAGTATTATACTGTGGATGGATTTCAGGGCAAGATAGGCTTTATCAGCGCGATCAGCCACAAGTTCTGCAGTGAGTGCAACCGCATTCGCCTGACTTCACAGGGATATCTGAAAACATGTCTGCAATATACAGCAGGACGTGATCTGAGAGAAGCGTTGAGAAACGGTGGAACGGATGAAGAATTAAAAGAAATCATAAAAGCTGCACTGTCCGAAAAACCGGACGGTCATCATTTCAGAGAAAAGGTAAAAGAAGATGATACAGAGAGTTTGTGTATGTCACAGATAGGAGGATAATAATGAAACGCGCAGCAATTATAACAGCAAGTGATTCCGGATACAGAGGTGAGCGGGAGGATTTAAGCGGCCCTGCAATCAAAGAAATTTTGGAAAGAGAAGGATATGAAGTAATTTCTATGGATATCCTTCCGGACGATCAGGTAATGCTTGCAGGAAAATTGCAGGAAATAGCAGATTCAGAAAAAGCGGAGCTGATCCTGACGACAGGCGGAACCGGATTTTCAGAGCGCGATGTCACACCGGAGGCAACGGAAGAAGTAATCGAACGTAAGGTTCCGGGAATACCGGAGGCTATCCGCGCATACAGCATGACGATCACAAAACGTGCGATGCTGAGCCGTGCGACAGCAGGAATCCGAGGGAAGACACTGATCGTAAATCTTCCGGGCAGTCCGAAAGCAGTACGGGAAAGTCTGGAATATATTATCGATACACTGGCACACGGGCTTGAAATCCTGAGTGGTGAAGCGCGTGACTGTGCACGTAAGTAGAAATATGAAAAGCCTTCGGCAGAATCAGGATATGTGAAGAAGAATATGCCATATCAGGTATGTTGCACATTTTACAGTAGGAATTGCCGGGGTATTTTTAAATAAGGGAGAATTGAGCTATGGGGAAAGTAATTGCAGTCTGCATCAGTGAAAAAAAGGGAACACAGAAACACCCGGTGCAGGAAGCAGAATTTATAGAGGACTGGGGCATCAAAGATGATGCACATGCCGGTAAATGGCACCGTCAGGTCAGTCTTTTGTCTTATGACAAGATTGAGGCATTCCGTGCACGGGGCGCAGAGGTAGAGGACGGAGCATTCGGAGAAAACCTTGTTGTGCAGGGATTCGATTTTTCTGCGCTTCCAGTCGGAACAAGATTTCGATGCAACGATGTTGTGCTGGAAATGACACAGATTGGGAAAGAATGCCATCATGGATGTGCGATTTTCCAGAAAATGGGTGATTGCATTATGCCGCGGGAAGGCGTTTTTACAAAAGTACTTCACGGAGGAATCATCCGTGTGGGCGATGAATTTGTGATCGAGGAGTGTAAAGACTGATGGAAACACCTGTGATTTTTGAGACACATGCACATTATGATGATGAGGCTTTTGCACAGGACAGAGAGAATTTGCTTGCATCGATGCAGGAACATGGAATTGGGTATATTGTGAATGCATGTGCGTCGATCGAGAGCCTGAAAGATACAGAAGAATTAATGGAACAGTATCCGTTTGTTTATGGCGCGTTCGGTATTCATCCGGATGATGCGGAAAAAATGACGGAGAAAACTCTGGAAGAAATACGTCAGCTGTCCCGCCTGCCGAAAGCTGTGGCAATCGGAGAGATTGGGCTGGATTATTACTGGCATAAAGAAGAACATGAACATGAAATCCAGAAGAAAATGTTTCTGGCACAGATGGAGATTGCGCGCGAAGAAAAGCTTCCATTTATGGTCCACAGCAGAGATGCGGCAAAAGATACACTGGATCTGGTGAAGGATTGCATGAAAGGCGGTATGTACGGCGGTATTATCCATTGTTTTTCTTATGGAAAAGAAATAGCAGGAGAATATCTGGACATGGGACTGTATCTGGGAATCGGTGGTGTTGTCACATTTAAAAATGCGAAGAAACTGAAAGAAGTGGTTGCATATGCACCGCTTGAACAGCTTGTACTTGAGACAGACAGTCCATACCTGAGCCCGGAACCAAACCGCGGAAAGCGTAACAGTTCACTGAATCTGCCGTATGTGGCAGAGGCAATTGCACAGATTAAAGGATGCAGCGCGGAAGAAGTAATTGCAGTAACCGAAGAAAATGCAAAGAAATTGTTGTTACGGAAATAACATTCACAGTATCAATTACAGTTATATTAAAACTCCTTCCATATATCCGGTCATGGACAAATCAGGAAAGAGTTAAATTCTTAACCAAGATTTAAAACTACAATTCTCATTCGTCCCCAATGAGAGGCTTATAATTATCTACAACTTGTGGATAGAAAAATCCCTTCCGGTGTCCGGTTTAAGACGCTTGAAGGAATTTGTAGAAGTACTTAAAGAATAAAATACTACGTTGCCCCGAAAAATGATGCTGTCTGAGCGAAGCGAGTTCATCATTCTTCGGGGCGTTTTTAGTAGGATTTTTTCTTGCTAGTACTTCTGAATTCCTGATTTGTCTACAAACCGGACATCGGCAGGGGATTTTTAAAATACATAATTGTAGCTAATTTTATTCTGCTCATTTATTCCTCATCCGAGTAGTCGCTGTAATCGGATGAGTCATCGTAATAATCTGAGTCATCGTAATAATCAGAGCTGTCATCAGAGTAATCTGAGTCATCGTAATAATCAGAGCTGTCATCAGAGTAATCTGAATCGTCACTGTAATCCGACTCATCTGAGCTGTCTGAACTATCATCTGAACTTCCGTCTGAGCTGTCACTCTGCGCATCTGATGCGCTGACAGACCAGATATCATCTACATATTCACCATTAGAGTCAACCATATCACCGTCTGAATTAAAAGTAACATCAAGAAGATCCGTGTTGGTGGATGGTTTTACATTCAGGGACATGATCTCTTTGAAACGCGCCTGCAGGTTTGCAAGGGTAAAGGAATCGTCTCCGAGTACTGTACGCAGTTCATGCTGTGCGGCAAGCTCTTCTGTGTAATCAGACAACATATACGGACTGAATACACCGGCTTCTTTATTGTAATGCATGACCATAGGCTTAACTTCTGCATCTTTGATCTCTATAGAGGTCTTGCCGTCCTGTACCGTCTTCTGGATCGTAAAGCAGCCCATTCCCTCTAAAAGTGCATCGAAGGACTCCTGTGTGGAAACAAAGTTTCCGAGAGAATAGAAGATCAGCATACTGTGCCCCTCTTTGTCTGACATACGTCCATAAGGCTGGAGTATATGCGGGTGGCCACCGATCACAACATCTACACCCTGCTGCATCAGGAAAGTTGCCCATTCCTTTTCATATTCGGTAGGCATGGTTTCCATTTCTTTGCCCCAGTGAGCAACAAAGATCAGCACATCACTGTCTGCTTTTGCTTTTTCAATCATGGATGCAACTTTGTCTTTCTTGAAAATATCGATCATGTAATCTTTGCCGTCTCCGGCACCGGAATTGTTCGTTCCGTATGTATAATCCAGAAACGCAACTTTAATGCCGTTTACTTCGAGAGTTTTGACTGTATTGGCATCTTCTTCGGAATCATGGATACCGAGAACCGGAACATCCGGGTAACTGGTCTTCCAGAAATTCAGTGTCTGTGCCATGTAATCATAGCCATAATCATCAATGTGGTTGGTTGCAGATTCGATGACATCAAATCCGGCATTGATTAGTGCGTCACCGACTTCCGTAGGTGTTGCGAAGGATGGATAACCGCTGACTGCATCATGCTCTGTGGTGAGAACAGTTTCCTGATCGACCATGGCAATGTCTGCTGCCTGAATCTCGTCTTTGACATTTTCATAGATTGCATCATAGTTCCATGTACCGGAATCAGATTCACCTGACTGGATCAGACTGTCATGGTACAGGTTGTCACCGACAGCGATTACAGTAGCTGTGGAAATCTCCGGTGCTTTGGCAGCTTTTTCTGCTTCCAGTTTCTTCTGCTCGGCTTCTTTGGCAGCCTGATCTGCCGGCTTCTGGATGATCTGATAATCAAGTTGATGGAAAACAAAGACCAGAAGAATCATTACAACGATGGAACAGATCAGACCAATACGCGAGTTGATCTGCTCTTTCAGATTAAGTGGGATGTTTTTGTTTTTTTTCATAATAAATTCCTTTGTGTATTTGCGAAGACCGTTTGCATATGATTTTACATACAAAAAGGTCCATGTTGTGTTCAATTCATTATTATAGCAAATAGATTCCGCTAAAGAAAGAATTAAGTTAAAAAAATAAACTGAAAAATGTTTTGTGATTCAAACAAACATCGGGTATAATAAAAAATATGAGCAGGCGAGGGGCAGGAAGCGGAGGAAAGCAAGATGAATTCGTATGAAACAGTAAACAATATTCTGGTAAAAATGTTTAAAGATATTCTGGATATTGAAGAACGTGCGCTGATCACATCAGAATACAAAGATATATCCGTAAATGATATGCATATTATGGAAGCAATCGGTATTCAGGAGCCCAAAAACATGTCTACCGTTGCAAAAGCGGTTTCTGTTACGACAGGTACTTTGACGATCGCGATCAACCATCTGGTCAAGAAGGGATATGTAGAGAGAACGAGAAGTGAAGAGGATCGGCGTGTCGTGTTGGTTTCTCTGTCAGAGAAAGGCGAGAAGGCATTTCTTCATCACAAGATTTTTCATGAAAAAATGGTGATGGCAGTTCTGGATGATCTCAATCCGAAGGAGACAAAGGATCTTACTAGGGCATTGCTGAAACTGCAGAACTTTTTTGACAGTTACGGTAACAAAGAAAAGAATTAGAAATATTACAGGAAACATGATAAAACGGGAGGTGCACCGAGACCAATGACATTGGCCCCGGCACCTCCTTTTGTTGCTTTTTGCAGCCGTTCATGCATATATTTCCGGAGTACCGGAAACTGAACCGGCCCGATCTCAAGCAGATTCCGGTGAAAAGTTTTCAGGTCAAAATCATCGTCCAGAGTATTTTCCCATTCTTTTTTCAGATCAAGAAAATTAAGACATCCCCAGCAATACTTCTGGTAATTGGCGGGTGTTTCCACGATGTACTGAAAAATATCAGATGCGACATGAACATCCGTAATTCCGAAAAACTGAAGAAAACGAGTCGCCTGTGTTTCGCCCCAGCCATAATAATGAATGCCGATATCAAGAAGTGAATAAATGCAAAGATTGATCCGGCGGTTCAGGGCAACCAGTCTTGTATAGTCGGTGGCAGCAGGATCATCGAGATCACGGGCAGCATACTGATAACCGTAAGATTCAGTATAGGTAGCCCATCCTTCTATGTAACCGGAAGAGGTGATCAAAGTACGGATGTCAGCAGGAGCAGTCTTCTGGAAGTAAATAGTCTGATAAAGGTGTCCGGGAAATCCTTCATGCGAAAGTGTGGCAAAAAGCTCCAGATTTGAAGTCTGATCAGCAGGATTTAGGTAAATGACATTTGGTGATCCGGTGTCAAGCGGCGGTGTCAGATAGAAGGCCGGACTCAAATAATTTTCCATGGATTTATGTACGTAGCGTGTTTCAAATTCGGTCTCCGGCAGCTCAGGAAAATCATCGGCTATCCGGTCACGCAGAGCTCCAAGCATCTGTGCAGGTTTGCATTCCGGAAGATCCAGAGAGCTTTTCATCTTTCGAAGGAGAGAAGGCTGTTCTTTCAGCATCTGCTGAACCAGTTTCATATCCGTACTGATTTGTTCGGTGAGTCGGTTCTGCATATCTTTGACGGCCGTCCAGGAGCCCACCTGACTGCGGAGCAGATACAGATAATATTCTTTTCCTTTCTGCATATGTGCAAGCCCCTGACTGGGACGACCGGATCCCTGCAGAGAGAGCAGTCCCTGTATCAGCTTCTGGTAAGCCGGAATTACTGTGTTTAAAAGAATTTCTTTATGCCTGGAATTTAAAGTCTTCTGTTCTGATTCGGAAATGGTACCAAACGCTTTTAACTTGGCGGCAAAAACCTCCAGCATGTAGTTGGAATCCGGTTCTTTTATAAAAGCCTGACACTGATTGACAATACGTTTTAGCGTTGCATCACTCATAAAGTAACCGGCGTCAGCTTTTTGCCGCTCAAAATCCAGGATACTGTCAAAATAAGCGGGAACAGATGTGAGGAGATTGAGGTAATCTGCAATGTCCTGTTCCTGATAAAACGCATATTCTGCGAGAAGAACAGGAAGCTGCGCCTGCATGCCGAGGCTGGGACTTAAGTATTCTTCCAGAAGATAAAAGTCGGTGGAACGTTGCTGGGTTTTATAATACAGAAGGAGCATATCGAGAGTGATCTGATTTGACTCAGAAAGTCCTGCCGGATCAAACGTCTGGAGTTTTTTCATAATTTCCCCGTATCGGGCAATACTGTTGTCATCCGGTGCGGAAACCGTGCCAAGCGTTGGGGCGGGCCGCGGGATCTGCTGTTTTTCCGGATAAGCGATGGAATAGTGGAGATTCAGCATATTTCCGGACACTTCTTCACGAAACAGACGGTCCGTGTAAGTCTGAAAGGAGCGGTCTTCAGAGCTTCCGTCGGTATTCAGATGTCCCAGAATCGTTCCAATCAGAAACACCACACACAGAGCACAGATGATCAGAATACGGGAAGGATTTTTGCGAAAAGATATATGCATAAAAACCTCGGTGAGAGATGCTTTTTACTATTTTATTGGAAAAAAAGGGATTGTATGCTAAACTTAAATGGAAGCAACAGAGAAAGTGAGGCAGAATATCATGGAAAATATATATGATCTGGCGATTCTGGGAGCAGGTCCGGCAGGAATCTGCGCAGCTATTTATGCGACAAGAGCAAAACTGAATACAATCTGGCTGGATAAGAAATTTGTGCAGGGCGGTCAGATTGTGGACACATATGAAGTAGATAATTATCCGGGATTGCCGGGAATCACCGGTCTGGATCTCGGGGAAGCAATGGCAGGACATGCAGAAAAACTGGGAATGAAACCGCAGCGGGAGCCGGTTCGTTCTATCGAGACAGAGCATGGAATCAAAGTTATCCGCACGAAAAAAAATGAATACCGTGCCAGAGCAGTGATCATTGCCTGCGGGGCAACACACCGCCACCTCGGAATCCCGGGTGAAGAAGAACTGAGTGGCATGGGGGTTTCCTATTGTGCGACCTGTGATGCAGCATTTTTTCAGGACAGGACGGTTGTCGTAGTCGGTGGCGGAAACGTGGCGGTGGAGGATGCGATCCTTCTTTCACGTACCTGTAAAAAGGTCTATCTGGTACACAGAAGAGATGAGCTTCGTGCGGAGAAAATCCTTCAGGAGAGTCTCTTTGCATGCAAAAACGTGGAGCTCATCTGGGACAGCATTCCATTATCCATTGAGGGAACAGATAAAGTGGAGGCACTGAAGATTCAGAACAAAAAAACACAGGAAGAAAGTTTCATTGAAACAGATGGTGTGTTTATTGCAGTCGGAATCGTTCCGGGAACAGAGAAATTCAAAGATCTGGTGAAGCTGGATGAAGCAGGATATATTGTGGCAGGAGAGGACGGGATTACCAGTGAGCCGGGAATCTTTGCAGCAGGCGATATCCGTACCAAAAATCTTCGTCAGGTCGTAACTGCAGTCGCAGACGGGGCCAATGCGGTGGTTTCGGCACAAAGATACCTTCTCGATAAATAGTTTGAGCAGTCAGACAATAAAGAGCTATAGTTTCTGCAATTTAACGGAACTGTAGCTCTTTTGTTTTGCAAAAAAAGTCGAATAAAAACGAACAAATAGCAAATTGCACAAAGCGTGTCGAATAATGGGGAAAAATGTGGATAACGCGAAAAATGGTGTAAAAGTTATCCACATCCTAAAAAGGTTGAAAAATCGTTGTATTTGAGTTATGCACAAAGTTATCCACATTATCCACAAAAAATCAATGTGGAATAAGTGATTTACATAAATAAATAAAAAACAAATGTTTTGGTTAATAATGATGAAATTAACAAATTCGAAAAAAAGATAGAAAAATCTATTGACTTTTTCATAGTGAAAATATTGCTGAATTTTGCTTTCAAAAGAAAAATTTTAAACTTTCAAACTTTAATTATCAGACAATAGTAGTAATTAAAAAGTCCATCCGCGTAATTGCAGATGGACTTTTGTAAGTTGCTTAAGAAGTCTGTTTCATTCGTTTAATAACTTTCAGACGTGTGAATTCTTCTCGCTCTTTTTCCTCAAGGGCATTCTGGATATCCTTTGTCAGTGCCTCGTATTTCGGAATCGTGATGTTCTTTAATGCGTTGGCACGTTTCTGGGTCTTCTTGATGTTGGCTGCGAGACGGATCGCTGCGTTTTCGATGCCTGCGAGCTGGATGGAAAGCTCTTTTACCTTTTCGAAGGCGGCTTTTGCTTCATCCAGAGAAGCCTTTGTGCTGTAGTAGGCATAAGTCGGGGTGTTGGTAAGCTGCTCTTCATATTCGACGAGTGGAATTTCCGTACCCATAACGCTTCGTGTCTTGATCCGAATGGAATCCTCAAGAGGAACGGTGTAGGAAACCTGCTGTACAAAGGCAATACCCATTTCCATGTTGGCTTTCTGAAGGGCTGCATAGGCGGCACGGAAAGTCACATCGATCTGTGACTGGATATCCTTTGCCTGGTCGATCAGCTCCATCATTTCGCGGATCAGGATATTCCTTTTTTTATCCATCAGCTCGAATCCCTGACGGGAGAGCGCGAGAGAATTCTTGGCAAGAATTAAATTTCCCTTGGTGGGGAAGGTATTTGGATCCATAAAGCCACCTCCCCTTAACGTACGGTTTCTTTATAGTACTTGTTCAGGATCTTTGTATCAATTCGGTCAAGTTCATCCTTCGGAAGAAGTCCGAGGAGTTCCCAGCCTTTGTCAAGTGTCTCTGTAATACTGCGGTTTTCGGTCTCGGACTGTCCGACAAACTCTGCCTCGAAAGCTTTACCAAAAACAAGATAACGCTTGTCGATCGGGGAAAGTTCATCTTCACCGATAACGGAAGCAAGTGCTCTTGCATCGCCTACTTTTGCGTAGCAGGAGAAGAGCTGGTTGGCGACATCCTGATGGTCTTCGCGTGTGAATCCTTCACCGATACCATCCTTCATCAGTCGTGACAGAGAAGGAAGAACATTGATCGGCGGGTAGATTGCCTGTCCGTGAAGCTGACGGTCAAGAACAATCTGGCCTTCGGTGATGTAACCGGTAAGGTCAGGGATCGGATGCGTGATGTCATCATTTGGCATGGTCAGGATCGGGATCTGTGTAACTGATCCGGTACCTCCCTGCACGATTCCGGCACGTTCATACAGTGTTGCAAGTTCACTGTAGAGATAACCCGGATAACCTTTACGGGAAGGAATCTCACCCTTTGAGGAGGAAACTTCACGCATCGCCTCGCAGAAGGAGGTGATATCGGTCAGGATAACAAGGATGTGCATGCCTTTTTCGAATGCCAGATATTCAGCTGCCGTAAGTGCAATCTTCGGAGTCAGAAGTCGTTCAACGACCGGGTCATTTGCCAGATTCAAAAACATGACAACGTGGTCGGAAGCACCGCTTTCTTCAAAGGTACGGCGGAAAAACTCTGCGACATCGTATTTGACACCCATAGCAGCGAATACGATTGCGAAGTTTTCATCGGAATCACCGCCGAGGGAAGCCTGCTGTACGATCTGTGCAGCCAGTTTGTCGTGCGGAAGACCGTTCCCTGAGAAGATAGGAAGCTTCTGTCCACGGATCAGGGTGGTCAGACCGTCGATTGCGGAAATACCTGTGTTGATATAGTTTCGCGGATATTCACGTTTGACCGGATTCAGCGGAAGGCCATTGATGTTGAGGCTTACTTCCGGTGTGATATCGCCCAGACCGTCAATCGGCTGTCCGATACCATTGAAGGTTCGTCCGAGGATTTCCGGAGAGAGTCCGATCTCCATAGGATGGCCGGTCAGACGTGTATGGGTATTGCCGAGGGACATATTATCTGTTCCCTCGAATACCTGAATAACTGCTTTGTCTTCATAAATTTCAATGATACGACCGATCTTCTGGGTTCCGTCGTCCATGTGGAATTCTACGATTTCTTCGTAGGAAGCATTTTTGACGCCTTCCAGAACTACGAGAGGGCCGTTTATTTCACTTAATCCTAAATATTCGATTGCCATAAATCTCGTTCCCCCTGTCAGCCGTTTTTCTCTAATACTTTGTTGTAAAATTCATCGATGTCTTTCTGATACTGATCAAATCGGTCAAGCTGATCATTCGGAACATCATATTTGATGGAAATGATACGTTCGAAGATATTGTCTTCTTTCAGTACGGAAACCGGCATGCCGCGGTTGATGAGGGCTTTTGATTTCTCATACAGATACAGGATGATCTCCATCATCTTGAATTGTTTTTCCATTGGGACACAGGTGTCTTCCTGATGGAAGGCATTCTGCTGAAGGAATCCGAGTCGGATGACACGGGCAATCTCCAACGTCAGTTTCTGATCATCCGGAAGAACGTCGCTTCCGATAAGTTTTACGATCTCCATCAGAGAACTTTCCTGGTTGAGGATCGCCATGATCTGATTTCGGTCTGCTACAAATTTCGGTGATACGTGATCGCGATACCATGGGGTCAGATCTTCGAGGTATTCACTGTAACTGGTCAGCCAGTGGATAGCCGGGAAGTGTCTTGCATAGGCAAGAGATTTATCAAGTCCCCAGAAGCAGCGGACAAAACGTTTGGTGTTTTGCGTAACGGGTTCGGAGAAGTCACCACCCTGTGGGGAAACGGCACCGATGATAGATACGGAACCCTCTGTACCATTGAGATTCTGCATCATGCCGGCACGCTCATAAAATGCGGAAAGCTTCGATGCAAGGTAAGCCGGGAAACCTTCCTCGGCAGGCATTTCTTCCAGACGTCCGGAGAGCTCACGGAGAGCTTCGGCCCAACGGGAGGTGGAGTCTGCCATGATCGCTACGTCATAACCCATGTCACGGTAGTATTCTGCAAGTGTGACACCGGTATAAATGGATGCTTCACGTGCTGCAACAGGCATGTTGGATGTGTTGGCAATCAGCGTGGTACGGTCCATCATAAGGTTACCGGATTTCGGGTCGATCAGTTTACTGAAATCTTCGAGAACCTGGGTCATTTCGTTTCCACGTTCTCCGCAGCCGATGTAAATGATAATATCTGCATCGGACCATTTTGCAATCTGGTGCTGTGTCATGGTTTTTCCTGTACCGAAACCACCCGGAACAGCAGCTGTACCGCCCTTTGCGATCGGGAACAGAGTATCAAGGATACGCTGACCGGTGACAAGCGGAACGCTTGCCGGATAACGTACATGAGTAGGTCTCGGAATACGGATCGGCCATTTCTGTGCGAGCGCAAGATCTCTGGTACTTCCGTCGCGAAGCTCAATGGTTACAATCGGCTCCAGAATGGTGTAATCTCCATCAGGAGCAGCTTTGATAACGGTACCTTCGGTGATGTTTGGCGTTACCATAGATTTATGAAGGATAGAAGCGGTTTCCTGTGTTTCGGCAATGATCGTGCCCGGACCTACGACATCTCCTTCTTTTACAGTAATGTGTGTGTGCCATTTTTTCTCTGTATCAAGAGAATCTACGCTGACACCACGGGAAATATATTTTCCGGAAGTTTTTGCAATCTCTTCCAGAGGACGCTGGATACCATCAAAAATATTGTGGATGATACCCGGTCCGAGAAGTACGGAAATAGCATCGCCGGTACCGATAACGGTTTCGCCCGGACGAAGCCCTGTTGTTTCTTCGAATACCTGAATGGTAGTCATGCCTTTTTTCAGACCGATGACTTCGCCGACAAGATGATCTTTGCCGACATAGACCATTTCGGAAATCTTGAATCCGGAGTCACCCTTCAGATAGATAACAGGACCGTTGATGCCATAAATAATACCTGTTTTATTCATGGGTCATTCCTCCGTCAAATTTGAATTCTTTGCGCATGGCATCGAGATTGGCTGCAAATGAATTGTCAATCAGGATATTTTTGTGCGGAATCTCTGCACGGATACCGCCTATGAAATCTTCTCCGGAGACCTGAAGTGAAATGCCGGTCTTCTGAATAAGCGCATCCAGACGTTCCCTGTCAGTGCTGGAAAGGAAAATATGAATCTCATCATTTTCGGCAAAATCCAGTGCTTCTTTGATTTTCCGGCAAAGATATGTTTCATATTCGGAAGTTGACATAAAGTCTCTGATTTTGGTGCTCACTTCGCCAAAAAGAGCTTCTTTCAGTTCTTCCTGCTTTTTGGACCAGTCTCTTTTGAGAGTGATCTGTTCGGCGGAAAGAGCCTTGTTGACTTCACGACGGACATGCTCTGTTTCGGCTTTTACTTCTGCTTCTGCATTCTGGCGGCTGAGCTGTCTGTGCTCTTCAAGCTTTTCGGAAAGCAGCTTTTTATGTTCCTGAATCGCCTGCGCTGCATCTTCACGGGCTTCTTCAAGGGAAACCTCATAAAAATGCTGCAGCTTTTCGTCTATTGTCATGATAGTGTTACCTCCTGCCTACAATTTCAGTCCGATTGCTTCATTAACATATGAAGTGATAAAGTCCGGTTTACGGCCGGTTCCGTGCCTGTCAGGAATTTCAATGATCAGAGGTGTTTTGTGATGCAGACGGACTTCATCGATGATCTCTGGAAATTCCCTGCCGAACTTTTCAGTCAGAAGGATGATTCCGATTTCCTTATCGGAGATTGCCTGTTCGAGGGCATCTTTCAGTTCGCTGCGTTCGTGAATAACAACACCCTCCACACCTGCCAGACGCATGCCTGTGTAGGTATCAATGTTATCACTGATCAAATACATTTTCATAGGGAGCGCTCCTTAAAGCTTACCAAGGATCATAAAGGAAATGATCAGACCGTAAAGTGCGATACCTTCTGCCATAGCTACGAAGATAATGGATTTACCAAACAGTGAGCCGTCTTCGCTCAGTGCGCCAAGAGCTGCACTTGCAGAGCTTGCAACGGCGATACCGGAACCAAGACCGGAAATACCTGTAACAAGTGCTGCACCGAGATAACCAAGACCTGTAGCAAGTCCGTCAGCAGAAGAGCCGGCAGCCTGTACGCTTGCAGTACCTGCGAAGCTGACTACGGTTGCGACAAGAAGTACACCGAAGAACATAAAACAGTTGGCAATCAGAGATTTTTTGTAACGTTTTTTGCTCTTTTCACCGAGGAAAAAGTAACCAAAAGGTACGATAATGCTGAGAATCATTGCAATTGCAGTTGTAATCTGAATAATCATGTTCATGATAATATCCTCCTGATATAAAAATGTAGGTTTATTAGGTGGGCTTTGCCCGTATATTTTATTTCTGCACGCTTTTACGTAACGTTTTCATAAATGGCTGGAACTCACGGCCGTTGCCCGCATAGAAACGGCTGAAGATCTCATAGTATTCCAGACGGAGAACCTGAATACCAACGATCAGTCCTTCCATTGCACATACGAAGATGTTGCCGAGTACGACAACAATCCAGTTTGGGCTGCCTCCGTTGGTAGCACCGGCAAGCATAAGTACGACTTCCATCATTGCTGCGTGGCTTACGGCAAATGCACCGATACGCAGGAAAGAAAGTGTATTGGAAAGGTAGCTGAGCAGCACTTCAAATAATTCGAAGAAGCTCTGTACGAAGAACATACCTTTCTGCTCCGGGAAGATCTCGGATTTCTTTTCGACGAGGTTTGTAAGAGGCTCCTTGAGGAACATGAGCAGGAGCGGCACTCCAAACATCACGACAAGAACAGCAGTTGCCGGAAGTTTTCTGCCGGAGATAAAGAGTCCGACAGTCAGTACGATCGAACCATAGAAAACAAGTCCGGCTACGGCATTGCTGTCAAACCAGGCCTTTTCGGTATCTTTGTTTCGGATGGAATTGATGATATTGAATATCATACAGATCAGAATGATAAACATTCCGAAACCGATGGCGATAACAAAAACTGCATTCAGTCTTCCGACAAGCGGTACGTCCATCATCTGGTTCATAGGTTTCAGCCATATGGCTTTCAGGACATCCTCGAAACCGAAGAAGCTGCCGTACATGAAACCGAAAAATACGGAAAATACACCGGCGCAGCTGATGATTCCTGCAAGATCCATATGTTTGGTTTTGTAAAGGAACAGACCGCCGAGGAAAAGGATCAGTCCCTGGCCGACGTCACCGAACATAGCTCCGAAAATGAAGGAATATGTGATGGCAACAAACCATGTAGGATCCATTTCGTTGTAGGCAGGAAGTCCATACATTTTTACATACATTTCAAAAGGTTTGAAAAGCTTTGGATTATTAAGCTTTGTAGGTGGCTTTTTCTTGGCGGGAGCCTGCTGGTCTTCCATGAGACAGAAGATTTTTTCATCGTTCTGAATATCCTTCTGGAAAGCAAGTGCATCCTTTTCAGTCATCCAGCCGCACAGAATATAGAAGGTATTGGTATCTCCGTGTGTGCAGGCAGCCAGTTTACGGATATCAAAGCTTCTGGAGCAGGATTCAAGAGCGGCTTTTGCGGAAACGATCGCAGAGCTGCTGTCTTCGAGGAATTTCCGGTAGGCTGCTTTGTTGGCATCGAGACCTGCGTGGATTTCACGATGTCTGCGGTCCAGCTTTTCGAAAGCTTCTGTGGCGGTTCCATGGTATTCATCAGGAATAAAGATCCTCTCGAAATGCATGGATGAATATACGGCGTGTACTTTGTGAGCCTGATGTTCCGGTACAAAATAAACACCGTAAGTATATAATTCATCTTCTCCGCATTTGATAAAAAGAGTATCCAGATTGTCGTAGATGTATTTCTCGAATTTCTGGAGGTACTGCTTTTCGATACGTCCGAAACGATAGTGGATATATTTGAAGTTCAGGATCTGTGATACATCAAAATCCAGATTTCTGAATGGACGGATAATTTTCAGAGAGTCGACCATTTCAGCGTGTTCTGACTGGAGACGGGATTTCTCGGCATCCAGCTCCTGCGCTTTGTTCCGGAGATTCTGAACAGTTTTAAGGGCTGTTTCTACGGTCATATCACTGATGACTGCCTTTTCAGGTGTTTCCAGCTGTTCGTAGAAACTGTCAATCACATTCAGATGATCTTTATAAGGATTAATCTCCAGAAACGGCGACAGATTCGCGACTTCAGTGAGCTCTGCAAGGGCGTTTTCCAGATGAATCTCATATCTGGAAAGGTAGGTTTCCGTCATTCTGTCAATATCCGCTTTTGGCCCGGTGATGCTTAAAAATTTCATTTTCTCAATCATGATTTTATCCTCCGGGGTGGTTAATTGTTACGAATATACTGCATTGCCTCGTCCGGTGCCACACCATAACGGATACATTCGATGGCGATGGTCAGACGGTTTACTTCATGCTCCTTGTGATACATGTAGGAATAAAGCATCGCGACGGAATAAGGATCGCGGCGTGCTTCTTTTTCCAGAGTACTTCGGAGCATGTAATTATAAAATTCTTCGAGATTGTGTGCGGAAAGCTGTTCGTATTTTTTTCCGTAATAAGTCTTGCGGAAAAGTTGCTGTGATTCTTCGTAGGTTGCAGCTTCAACGATCGCACGGATCTCTTCTTTTTTCAGTTTATAGTTCATCGGAATCAGCAGAGCATAAATATCTGCCGGCGCCATGCTGAAGTAGCGCTTTGAACGAAAGATAAACTGAAGGTTTAGCATATCGAATTTTTCACCGTAGGCATTTGTGATCTGTTCGAGATCTTTGCCCGAAAAAAGTTTCCTGCGGACTTTCCATATCAGTGAAAAATAATATAGATCCAGAGCCATTCCGTAATCAAAAAGGAGTGCGGTATCGTGGTTCTGTATCTGAGAGAGTGGACTGTAAAATTCGTTTCCTTTAAGGGCATTGATGAATTCGTCCATCGTTTTGCATGCTGTAAGCGCATCCAGATCGAGGTTGGAATGCCGACGGAAGAACTCCCGGTAAGGAGAAAGGTCGACAGGGTCTGTATCGCGGTGGTCAAACAAGTTGGTCATGAGCTCTTTGAGAACACGGATTTCATATCGTCTGGAATACAGATCGAGGAATTTTCGCTGTTCGGAGCTTGCAAACTGATAGATCTTTGAAAAATCATCGAAAATAGATGCTTTCAGTAATTTTTCAATCTGACCGCGGTGCAGGGAATTTTCATCAAGTGATGCCCATGTTTTGGAATACTCCGGTGTTCGCTTGAGCCATGCGGCGGCATGTGATGTGCTTGTAAACTGAAGCATTTCCTGAATCTGGTCTTCGGTGATCAGCTTACTTTGCATGGCGCGGATTTTTGTGGAGATTCCGCTGTAGGAAAGGAGTTTTCCCATGTCAGATCACTCCTTTCATCGTTTTAGAAGTTGTTGGAATAGGTCTTCCGAAAGCTGCTGGTGATTTTTTTTGTAATAGACATCCAGATCGGCAAGGTGCTGCTCTGTTTGCTGGCGCAGAGCGGTCAGCTCCTGATCCTTGCGAGATTCCAGACTGTCCCGAAGTGCCTGTATCTTGCGGTTTGTTTCCTGTTCCAGTTCCAAATCAAGGTCCTTACACTGCTGTTCCATTTCGGCTGAAAGGGCTGCTTTGGTTCTGTCGGCATCTTGCATGATGCGCTGCGCTGTGATCTCGATTTCAGATAACTTTTGAAGTATCTGCTCCATATTCACCCTCCTTTTCTATGTTTTTTTGGAACTTTATCATATAATACACCTTTTGTTAAAAAAATACTATAAAAAATTGCACAATAAAGGGTAAAAGACTTACTGTTAAATAGGTGATTTTTGATATTATGAACAGAGCCTGCAGGTATCGCTGTATAAAAACAGGAATTATGCTTGCCCGATATGAAGGAAACGTGTATGATAATAAACATATTCAACAGGACGGAGAAATAATTTATGAGATTAAGAAATATACCAGGAGCCAAAGATGCCATCACAGAAAGCCCTTATGTAGTACAGAATCCGGCAGAATGTAGGGGGAAATGGACGCAGGTGTTTACACAGGAGCGGCCGATTCATATTGAAGTAGGAATGGGCAAGGGTCGTTTCCTTATGGATATGGCAAAATTGCATCCGGAAATCAATTATATTGGAATCGAGATGTACGACAGCGTGCTGCTCCGCGCACTCCAGAAGAGGGAAAAGATTGAAGAAGCGGGAGAGAAGCTTGATAATCTGAAATTTATGTGTGTGGATGCGAGACTGCTTCCGGAGATTTTTGAAAAAGATGAGATTCAGCGTATTTATCTGAATTTCTCTGATCCATGGCCAAAGGCACGCCATGCAAAGAGAAGACTGACTTCACGGGAATTTCTTGCACGTTACAGTCAGATCCTTCCGGACGGGGCGACCGTAGAGTTCAAGACAGACAATAAGGGTCTGTTTGAGTTTTCACTGGAAGAAGTAAATGAGAGTGAAGGATGGAAACTGGTTGCGCATACCTTTGACCTGCATCATCAGGAAGATATGATGGAAGGAAATGTCATGACAGAATACGAGGAGAAATTTTCTTCTGTGGGTAATCCAATCTGTAAGCTGATCGCGGTTTTTCATGAATGAGCGGTTTGTTATTGGAACATTGAAGTGTATATGTATAACAGGAAAGTGTGAAATGTGTGGCGGACAGGAAGATATAGCTCCTGCCTGCTGCACGTTTTTTTGAATTTAACATATAATATAGGAAGATTTGCATTTCGGGATGGATTTCTATGGCACAAAAAAGATGCAACTGCCGCATACATGCGCTTATGGTACAGTTCTTTTATGAACACAGGTGCCTGGATGGCTGCTTCCGCAAAGTCCGCAAAAGTGCGGATGAATTATGCAAAATACTGGATTGCATGTCGTCGCCAAAACCGAAAGATAAGGAAAAAAAGAAAGAAAAATAAAAAAACATAAAAAATTATAAAATTTTTCTTGACTTTTTGCCGGGGCTTTCATATAATAGTTTTTGCGTCAGGGAAATCCTGAACGAACAATTTCATAAACATGCGCTTTTAGCTCAGTTGGTAGAGCACCTGACTCTTAATCAGGGTGTCCAGGGTTCGAACCCCTGAAGGCGCATTAAGGACACTGTTTTTGCGGACATTGCGATTGCCGCGGGGACGGTGTTTTTTCTTTATTTATGCGGGCTTCAGGGGTGTAAGGCGAACAGGCACGGAGCACCGTTTTTCATGTCTTTTCGTTCTACCCGCGCCCTGTTTTTTGTCCATTTCCTAGACACATATCCAAGTGTGAAATATTGTTTTCTGCTGCAATGATTTCATGGGCGAAATGCTCATATTTTTTTGTTGTCTCGATGCTTTCATGTCCCATTAAGATACTCAGGTCATATACATCTGTCTTTCCGGTTTGGCGCACATGGTCGATACAGTAATTTGTTGCAAAGTTGATTACAGATCTGCAGCATGATTTGGAGATACAAGGATTGACATAAACTTCAATTCGTTATACTATAATAATAACCAAGAAAGTGATGATACAAGCTAACACAATGAAACCCCATGGAGGACCAGTCCATGGGGTTTCGTTTTGGCTAGCTGTCTTTACGATTCCGATCTAACCATTTGCATATGTAGTAACCAGCTACACTTGCCGCAATCGAAATCAAAAAAGTTGCCGCGGAGCGGATTCCATATTTTCTTCTCGCGATATAAAATTTTGATTTCCAGATGGATGTCTGTACTGGAATTGCCACAAGATTGTGGAGATGTACAATATCCATGTAAGGCAAAACGGAAATGCTGAATCCGTTTTCGATAAGGACTGTAATAACTTCTATTTCTTCGGCGGAGCACACCGGCTGGATGGTGATTCCCTCTGCGGCAAAAACCTGCTCCTGCACTTTGCGGAAACCGCTGGTTTTGAGAGGGTTCGGGTGAGAAAGTAAAGGTGTTCAGGACAAAGGAGCAAAAAGTATGTATGAAGAAATGATGGCATTATTGATTATTGCCTGTATTATTGTGTGGACGGCCGTTTTAATAAAATATTTGCATGAAAACAAGAAATACAAAAATTCAAGTTACGGAAAACAAAGTAGTAAAAGTTTCTGGAAGACAATTTCAAATCAGGGGGCAAGAGGTGAATACCGAACTTCATTGGTTATTGATGATGCACCATTAAAAAACAAGATGATTTTCAATTGTTACATACCGAACAGAAGCGGTGATAAAACGGAAATTGATATGATCATGTTGTGCAACAAAGGAATTTATGTTATAGAAAACAAAAACTATTCCGGATGGATTTTCGGAGATGAAAAGAGTAAGAATTGGTGTGAAACTTTGAAAGGGAAAAAATATTTCTTCTACAATCCGATAAAACAGAACAAAAGTCATATAAAAAATCTGGAAAAGATGCTGAAGGTTGGAGATGAGAAATATATTTCGCTTATTACATTTAATGCAAATGCTAATTTGAAAAAAGTTTCTGCGGAAAGTCAGAATGTGTATGTGATTGGCTATAATAAATTAAAGCAATTTATGAAAGATCAGTTGGATAAATCAGATGCATTAACGGATGAACAGATAGAAGAGATATATCAGAAACTTTTGCCGGGTACACAACTCAGTGATGCGGAGAAGCAGGAACATATTGAACGCATAAGGAAAACATATAAAAAGTGATACAAAAAGAAGGAGGGCCGGGCCTGTCGTGCCCGGCGAGTATGAAAAAGAAAAATTTATGTAAAAAAGCATTCGCTTTATTTGCTTATTACTATACCGGGAATCTGTGATGAATTTGTGATGAGAGATTGAAGAAAACGTGATAGATTTCTAAAGAACTTCTAAAGTAAAAATAACGTATTTCGAAAAATCTGTCCGGTGGAGGAAATTTGCCGTTGTAAAAGTTCTGTTACTCATTTATAATGAGAAGAAGATTCTAAGTTACCGCGAACAGAATGCGCGGTAATGATTCTAAAGAGATTTTATAGGTAAAAAACAGGAGGAAAGCCTTGAAAAAAGAATTAGTTATTGTCATTGATTTTGGCGGTCAGTACAATCAGCTTGTTGCAAGACGTGTCAGAGAATGCAATGTATACTGCGAAATCTATTCTTACAAGACCGATCTTGCAAAGATTAAAGAGATGAATCCTAAGGGAATCATCCTTACCGGCGGTCCGAACAGCTGTTATGAGGCAGATTCACCGACATACCAGAAAGAATTATTTGAGCTTGGTATTCCGGTACTTGGACTTTGCTACGGCGCACAGCTTATGATGCACGTCCTTGGCGGCAAAGTTGAAAAAGCAGAGGTCAGCGAGTATGGTAAGACAGAACTTCTCGTTGATAAGACAGATTCCAAAATTTTCGAAAATGTATCCGATAAGACAATCGTATGGATGAGCCATACAGACTACATTTCCAAACCGGCACCGGGATTCGAGATTGCTGCACATACAGCAGACTGTCCGGTAGCTGTTGCTGAAAATGCAGATCAGAAGCTGTATGCGATCCAGTATCATCCGGAAGTACTTCACACAGTAGAAGGTAAGACGATGCTGTCCAACTTTGTACTTGGCGTATGTGGATGTGCAGGTGACTGGAAAATGGACGCATTCGTTGAGAATACTATCAAAGAAATTCGTGAAAAAGTCGGCGATGGCAAGGTACTTCTTGCACTGTCTGGTGGAGTTGATTCCTCCGTTGCAGCAGGACTTCTTTCCAGAGCAATCGGTAAACAGCTTACATGTGTGTTTGTAGATCATGGCCTTCTTCGTAAAGACGAAGGTGATGAAGTAGAAGGTGTATTCGGACCGAACGGTCAGTTTGATCTGAACTTTATCCGTGTAAATGCACAGCAGAGATATTATGACAAACTTGCCGGAGTTACAGAGCCGGAAGCAAAACGTAAGATCATCGGCGAAGAATTTATCCGTATTTTTGAAGAAGAAGCAAAGAAGATCGGTGCAGTAGATTTCCTTGCACAGGGAACTATTTATCCGGACGTTGTAGAGAGTGGTCTTGGCGGTGAATCCGCGGTGATCAAATCTCACCACAACGTAGGCGGGCTTCCGGATTTCGTAGATTTCAAAGAAATCATTGAGCCGCTGCGTGACCTCTTCAAAGATGAGGTTCGTAAAGCCGGACTGGAACTCGGAATTCCGGAAAGACTGGTATTCCGTCAGCCATTCCCAGGACCGGGACTTGGTATCCGTATCATCGGAGAAGTTACCGAAGAAAAAGTAAGAATTGTACAGGACGCAGATTATATCTACCGTGAAGAAGTCGACAAGGCAGCCGCCGACTACAAGAAAGAGCACGGAGAGGATCCATCCTGGATGCCGAATCAGTACTTTGCGGCACTTACCAACATGCGAAGCGTAGGTGTTATGGGTGATTTCAGAACCTACGATTATGCAGTTGCACTTCGTGCAGTTAAGACAATTGACTTCATGACTGCAGAGTCCGCGGAGATTCCGTATGAAGTATTGAACAGAGTTATGAATCGTGTGATCAATGAGGTTAAAGGAGTTAACCGCGTATTCTACGATCTGACCAGTAAGCCACCGGGAACGATTGAGTTTGAATAATTCTGAAAAAAGTTTATAAAAAAAATAAAGGCTGCAGGAATGGAGAATTCCTGTAGCCTTTATCTATTGTCAGATGAAAATCTGTGAGTTGAAAAATATCATTATATACTTGTTTGTGTGAAAAAGGCGATTGGATTAATTTCTAATCGCTTTTTGATTTTATATTATTATAAAGTTAATTCTTATAGAATTTTTGACGGATTTCATCATTTATATCATTATATATTTTATTTGTGATTGCATGATAAAAATATATTGACAACAAAGCGCCCGCGCAGTATAGTAAAGATGTAATGAAAAAGCCATCTGATATTGGCGTATCAGACGGCTCATCATAGAAATGCAATCCAAATAATTTGAATAGCATATAGCAAATCTATTCTAAATTATTTTGCGATTTTTGTAAAGCTTTTCTATGATATTTTCATTACACCAATGAATCTGCAGATTCTGTAAAAATATCATAAGGAGGCTTTTTATTATGAAAGCGATTAAGATCAAAATGAAACGTAACTGTGGCAATTCCGGGAATGTACAGGATATAGATTCTATCTATATAGATGGTACAAATACATACTGGAAGAAATCAGAGGTTTACGACTATCTGCAAAAATTTCCCAAAACTATTACCGTAAATATTGCACCATATCCATATCTTATTCCAGCAATGAGCATACAGGGAGAGAAATATGTTCGATCTGTAGCTAATAGTACATCGAAAGATAATTTGTTGATGTTACCACGTGAATAAAGAACAGTATCTTATTTGCAGGGTGGATATAAAAAATCGAACGTTTTTTCGATATCTGCCTTGCACTAAGGCTATGAACTTGGTAAAATATAGTAAAAATACATAAAAACTAAAAATATAATAATGAAAAACTAGACATATAGTACAAGGGGCGTTGAATGAAAAATAAAGAAACAAGTATTCTGGAAACAGAAGACTGCAAATTAGCTCATGTAGATTATGAAACGAAAAGATGTCAGTCTATGCAGGAGCACGCTGGAAATGTCGCACGTTTTTCGAGAGATGTCTGTGAACTTCCAGAACTGAGCAGCATTGTTGAACTGGCGGGAATTCTTCATGATGCAGGAAAACTTGGCACAGTAAATCAGGATGATTTTAAAAATATTCTGGAGTTAGGTGATAAGGTTCATAAGCATGGACTGGATCATTCTACTGCAGGTGGAAGGATTGTACTTGAATTGCTGAAAGGAGAGCCTGTTTCGGAATTTATCAGTACATTAATTTATTTTCATCATGGCATGGAAGATTGTATTAATCTGGAAAATGGTCAGAGCCTACAGGAACGCCGGTTGAAAAAAGAAATTGAGTATAAACATATCAAAGAGGAATTTTTTGAGCTTTATGACAGAAAAATGTTAGAGAAAGCAGGAGAGAAGGCTGTTCAGTCATATCAGGAAATTCTTAAGAAAGTAAATGGATTTGTTAAGAAGTATGATTCCTCTGGAAAAAAATATGGTAGCAGATATTTTTATCTGGGAATGTATCTGCGGACGGCATTATCTTTACTGATTGATGGCGACTGGACCGATACAGCATGCTTTTTTCAGAATATTTCATTATCCAAAAGAATGTCACAAGAGGAAACTCAGAAGATATGGGAGGAATGCATACAGAATTTTGAACAGTATTTGAAAAATGAAATCCCAAATAACCCAGATAATGGAAACCAACTGAATGTTTTCCGACAGGAGATATCTGACTCCTGCCGGAAAGCAGCAGAAACAGACCAGCAGCTGTATCGTCTGACAGTACCAACGGGTGCGGGAAAAACACTCAGTAGTCTTCGATTTGCACTTTATCATGCGAAGAAAGAACAGAAACATCGGATTATCTACATAGCGCCATTTAATTCTATTCTGGAACAGAACGCAGAAGAAATTCGCAAAGCAACGGGACTGCCAGCGGCTGTTTTGGAACATCATTGTAATGTTATCTGTGAAGAAGGAGAAGAGGAAAAATATCGAAATCTTACAGAAACCTGGGATTCACCAATTATTGTGACAACAGCAGTACAGATTTTAAATACATTATTTTCTGACCAGAAGAACTGTATCCGCAGAATGCATAATTTATGTAACAGTATCATTATATTTGATGAAGTGCAGGCATTTCCGGTTAGATGTACAGAACTTTTCAATTTGTCTGTGAATTTTCTTTCACAGTTTTGTGGAACAACCGCGGTATTATGTTCTGCTACACAGCCAACCCTGGCGTCTCTTGAGGAAAACAATATCTGTAAGTGTCTGGAAATGTCGGGAGAATCCGAAAAATATACAAAAGCTTTCAAAAGAGTTGAAATTATCGATGAAACAAAAAACGAACGTTATCCAAGAGGAATGGAAACAGAAGATTTAAAAGAGTTTGTATTGGAAAAAACGGAAGAATATCACAGTACATTGGTAATTTTAAATACTACAAAGTGTGCATTTGAAGTGTTTCAAAACCTAGAAGACTGTTGCACGGAAGAATATGAAATTTTTCATCTGAGTAATAATATGTGTCCGCAGCATAAATTGGATACATTGGCAGAGATAAAAAACGCATTAAGGAAAAGAGACAAAAAGATTATTTGTGTGAGCACACAGGTGGTAGAAGCCGGAGTGAATTTTTCTTTTGGTTGCGTGGTACGATCCAAAGCAGGACTTGATAATGTTATCCAGGCAGCGGGAAGATGTAATCGACATAAAGAACTTGGAAAAATGGGAGCAGTTTATATTGTCCAGATGGTTCATGATGCAGAACGTTTGGAACGTTTGCGGGAAATCAGAGATGCACAGGCTGCGCTACAGAAAATCTTAGACGATTTTAAATATGATAATAAGAGATTTAATTATTCATTGGATTCGGAAATCGCTATAAAATTTTATTATTCGGTTTATCGTTCGCAGTTAAGAAAGCTAGAAACCAAATTTCCAGTTGAAGTATGTGGCGTAACGGTAACACTGACAGATTTACTAGGGAAAAACCAAATTGGGCAGAATCAATATTGCCGGAAACATAAAGAAAAAGTTCGTACAAAGCTGCCTCAGGCTTTTCAAACAGCAGGGAGTGAGTTCGAAGTGATTTCTGACACTTATAAATTAAGCGTCGTAGTACCATATGGTATTGAACCAAAGTTGCTATTAGAAGAACTGTCGCAAGTGCGTACAGAGACAGAAAAGAAAAAGATACTGAGAAAATTACAAAGATATACTGTTGGTATTTCAGAGAGCAGGAGAAATAAACTCGGAAATGCCGTATACGAAAACAGTGAGGGGATTCTGGTACTATGTGATGGCTATTATGATAAGAAAGTGGGGGTTGTGGATGAACCAAAGATGGATTTTTGTAACATATAGGGGGCAGAAGTTATGAAGAAATACAGAAATACAATAGAATTTGAAGTACGTGGTCCATATGCATTGTTTTCTGATCCGGTCATGAGAGTTGGTGGAGAGAAAACAAGTTATCATATTCCGACATATGAAGCTTTGCGAGGAATTACTGAAAGTATTTACTGGAAACCAACAATTATGTGGATCATAGATGCTGTACGTGTTATGAAGCCTATTCAAACTGAGACAAAAGGGATTCGTCCGATCGCTTATAATGGTGGAAATGAACTGGCTTATTATACTTATCTGAAAGATGTATGCTATCAAGTGCGAGCGCATTTTGAGTTTAATCTTAATCACATAGAGCTAGAGGAAGACAGAAATGAACATAAACATCATAATATCGCAAAGCGTATGGTAGAAAGAGGAGGTCGCAGAGATATTTTTCTGGGGACAAGAGAATGCCAGGCATTTGTTGAGCCATGTGTATTTGGAGAAGGAGAAAGCCATTATGATGATATGCCAGGAGAGATAGACTATGGTTTTATGTATCATGGGATCACATATGCGGATGAAGCTGTCCTTCCGGAAGATAAGGGGAAAATGACAGTTCGTTTTTGGAAACCGATTATGAAAAAAGGGGGAATTATAGAATTTATAAGACCGGAAGAATGTACACAGAAAAGACATATCAGAGAGATGGAACGAAAAGTTTTTGGAAAGGATAATTTTACTGGTCTAAAAGAATTTACCGATGAGGAGGTGGGTGAGTGAGCTGGGTAAACGAGTTGATTGATTTATATGAGATAAACAGTGACAAAATAGGTGTCATTGAATATCGGAGAGATATGCCGTATGTGCTCTTACCGCCGTTTCATACCACTGTGACTGCACAGATAACAGTAACCATTGACCAGAATGGAAACTTTATGAATGCAGAGCTGGTAGACCTCAATGATAAACTGACAATTATACCAGTTACAGAAAAATCAGGAAGTCGTACTGCCGGAAAAGAACCACATCCTTTGTGTGATAATCTGAGGTATCTTGCGGGAGATTATACGAAATATTATGAAGATGATGGAATCTGTCATGAACTATATATTTCTCAGTTGAAAGAATGGGTTGAGTCAGGGTATTGTCATGAAAAAGTCAGAGCAATTTATTTGTATTTGAAAAAAAATACACTGGTATCTGATCTCGTAAAAAAAAGAATTATAAAATTGAATGAGCAGAATCAAATTGATGATAAAGAAAATATTCAGGGGATTGTACAAACAAAAGCATTTGTGCGTTTTATCATCCGTTCGTCAAATACAGATCTTTCTGAGATAATCCAAGACGAATGTTGGAAAGACAGAACACTTCAGGATTGTTATATAAATTATGTACGTTCACAAGAAAAAGAGAAGGGATTATGTTACCTTACCGGAAGTACAGAGGCTATTTCTTATCTTCATTCCAAAAAGATCCGTAATGAGGGTGACGGTGCAAAGTTGATTTCTGCAAATGACAGTCAGAATTTTACCTATCGAGGACGTTTTGTAAGTAAAGAAGATGCCTTTGCGGTAGGAAATGAAACCTCTCAGAAAATCCATAATGCATTGAAGTGGATCATTCGAAAACAGGGAACATTTTTTGATACGCTGGTAGTTGTTACATGGGAATCTCATCGCCTTAGTATGCCAAGATGGAATGTAGATACGGATACTATTGCATCGGAATATGCTGGGGATGATGACTGGGATGATGAAGAGTCTGAAGAAGAGAGTGCATGCGATGGGAATGCAATCACTGCTGAAAAATTTTATAGCGCACTTCGAGGATATGGAAAAAAGGTAGATAATACATCCAAAATGATTTTGCTTGGTTTTGATGCAGCTACACCGGGAAGATTATCTATGGTTGAGGAGATGACGCTGGATTCTGCAAGATATCTGGAAAATATAAAAAAATGGCATGAAAGCTGTAACTGGATTCATGAGAAATGGAAAAATAAAAAAAGAGTACAGTTTTCAGGGATGGTTGGAGTAAAGGACGTAGCAGATATTTTGTTTGGCATAGAAAGCAAAGGCAATCTCACAATTGTAGATGCCAATGGAAAGAAATTATATGCGGAAGTTGCGAGAAGGCTGATTCCCTGCATCTGGAACGGGAATAAAATTCCATATGATTTTGTAAATAGAGCAGTATTAAAAGCTTCCATGCCATTGACTTATAAAGATCGGAAAAACTGGGAGCGGGTTTTAACACTTGCATGTTCGTTGGTTAAAAAGAATAAAAGTGAAAGATACGGGGAGGAATGGAACGTGGCATTAGATAAAAAACAAATAGACAGAAATTATCTGTATGGACGTTTGCTGGCAGTAGCAGATCGAATTGAATATCGTACTTATGACGATGGGGATAAGGCACGAGTTACAAATGCAAAAAGATATATGAGCACTTTTTCTCAGAGACCTTTTGAAACGTGGAAGGTGATTGAAGAAAGCATTCAGCCATATATGAATAAGTTGGGAATTGCAGAGAGACGTTTTTATGAGAATCTGCTGAATGATATTTATGAGTTGTTTGAAGTAGAAAGCTTTAAGGATAACAAGAAACTGGATGGTTTATATCTTCTTGGTTTTCACAGTCAGGCTTATGATTTGAAACAGAAAAAAGAAGATTCTAAAGAGAAGGAAGAGGAGGAATAAACGATGAGTGCATTGAGAGGAAAAATTGATTTTACTTTATTTGTAAGTGCGGATAATGCAAATCCAAATGGAGATCCGCTGAATGGAAACCGTCCGAGAATCAACATGGATGGATACGGCGAGATATCAGATGTGTGTATTAAAAGAAAGATAAGAAATCGTCTTCAGGATCTTGGACAGAAAATTTTTGTGCAGTCAGATGATCGTGCAGATGATGGTTATACCAGTTTAAAAGATCGCGCAGATGGATGCGAAGAACTGAAAGCTCAGATGGGAAATAGGAAAGATGCAAATCGTGATACATGTGCAGCGATTGCGTGTAAAGAGTGGTTAGATGTCAGAGCTTTTGGACAGGTTTTTGCGTTTAAGGGAATTCCTGTATCGTTTGGAGTAAGAGGACCTGTTTCTATTCATCAGGCAATCAGTCTTTCTCCAATCGATATTATAAGTATGCAGATTACTAAGAGTGTGAACAGTGAATCCGGAAAAGAGAGTAAAGCTTCAGACACTATGGGTACTAAACATCGCGTGGGTTTTGCTGTATATAAAGTCATGGGAAGTGTAAATGTCCAGCTTGCCGAAAAAACGGGATTCAGTCAGGAAGATGCAGAATTGCTGAAAGAGGCATTAAAAACTTTATTCGAAAATGATGCTTCTTCTGCCAGACCGGAAGGAAGTATGGAAGTTTGCAAGATGTACTGGTGGCAGCATGACGAGAAAACGCCGGCTGTTTCCAGTGGAAAGATTCAGAGAGGATTTGATATTAAACTTGAGAAGGAACATCCGGTAAAATTTACAGATTATGAGATTTCATGGCATGTTGACGGATGTAAAGAGCCGGAGGAGTTTGACTTTGTATAAAGAAGAGGAATTTTTGCAGCTATCAGGAATACAACATTTTGCGTTTTGTCGACGGCAGTGGGCTCTGGCGTATATAGAAATGCAGTGGCAGGAGAATGTCAGAACAGTGGAAGGAAAAATTCTTCATGAAAATGCACATGATCCTTCAATAAAAGAAAAAAGAGGAGATCTTCTTATTGTCAGAGCAATGTCGGTTCATTCGCGGGAAATGGGTGTGAGCGGTGAATGTGATGTGGTGGAATTCCATAAAACAAAAGATGGGATTTCTATTGCTGGCAGAGAAGGAAATTATTCCGTGGTTCCAGTAGAATATAAAAGAGGAAAGCCTAAAACGGATGATTCTGATATACTGCAGGTAGCGGCCCAGGCATTGTGCCTTGAGGAAATGTTATGCTGTGTAATTCCGTATGGATATATTTATTATGGTGAGACGCGGCGGCGTACAAAAGTGGAATTTACGGATGAAGTAAGAGAAAAAGTGACAAGCAGTTTTCGTGAAATGCATAAATATTATGACCAGAGGTATACTCCAAAAGTAAAAACCGGAAAGAAATGTAATGCATGTTCATTGAAGGATATATGCTTGCCTGTATTAAACAAAAAGAAAACGGTATCTGGATATATAAACGAAGTGATTTTTGAAGAGGATAACGTATGAAAAGACTTCTAAATACCTTATATGTTACATCTGGAAATAAGTATTTGTCATTAGACGGAGAAAATGTAGTGGTTTTGGAAGAACAAAAAGAAATAGGACGTGTACCACTACATAACCTTCAGGCAATCATAACGTTTGGATATACTGGGGCAAGTCCTGCATTAATGGGGGCTTGCGCTCAGCGAAATATTGATCTGACTTTTATGTCCGGAAATGGAAGATTTCTGGCTCGAGTTACCGGTGAAGCAAAAGGAAACGTAACACTTCGCAAGCAACAGTATAGAATCAGTGAAGACAAAGAAAAAAGTGTGCAGATTGCAAGAAATTTTATTTTAGGAAAGGTATATAATTCCAGATGGGTTTTGGAAAGAGCAACGAGAGACTATGTGTTGCGTCTGGATATTGAAAAAATGAAAAAGAAATCGGCTTTTCTTGCACAGAGCACCACAAAGATAAGAGAATGTGAGAGCGCAGAGGAACTGTTGGGTTTGGAAGGAGAGGCGGCTTCTGTATATTTCTCGGTTTTTGATGATTTGATTTTACAGCAGAAAGCAGATTTCTATTTCCAGGGCAGAAATAAAAGACCACCGTTGGATAACGTTAATGCTATGCTATCTTTTGCATATTCGCTGTTGGCAGGAATGTGTGGATCGGCGTTGGAGGCTGTTGGATTAGATTCGTATGTAGGATTTTTCCATACAGATCGTCCGGGCAGAATATCTCTTGCGTTGGACATCATGGAAGAATTCAGAAGTGTGATGGCGGATCGTTTTGTATTGACATTAATTAATAAGAAAATCATGAAACCAGAATATTTTATGAAAAAAGAGAATGGTGCTGTTATTATGAATGATGAGGGACGTAAAGTTTTCTTATCCACATGGCAGGCGAAGAAACAGGAGACAATTAAGCACCCATTTTTAGGCGAGAAAATAGAATGGGGAATGGCACCATATGTTCAAAGTTTGCTATTGGCGCGATTTTTGAGAGGAGATCTTGATGAGTATCCGCCATTTTTCTGGAAGTAGGTGGTAAGATGTTGGTACTGATCACGTATGATGTAAATACACAGACTGCAGCAGGAAGAAAAAGATTAAGAAAAGTTGCCAAAGAATGTACGAATTATGGACAAAGAGTTCAAAATTCAGTATTTGAGTGTCAAATGGACGCAACAAAGTGCAGGCAGGTAAAAGATATTCTTGAGAAAATCATAGATAAAGAAGTCGACAGTCTGCGGTTTTATTACTTGGGAAATAATTACAAAAACAAAGTAGAACATATAGGAGCACATCCTGGATTTGATGTTACAGGGACATTGATTTTGTAGTGCTAATGTAAAGTACACATAATTTTTCTGGGAGATTCGCACCAGAAAAAGACTGCTTTTTTGCGTTTTGTAATTGTTATAAGATGCTTGAAATGAAAAAAATAAAGATTTATTGTGCGATTTGTTATGTGATTCATGGAGGTCCTTTCTGAATTTTGTGACAAATTGCTGTCTACCTCTGTGTGAGGTAGTGAGTTGAAATACGAGTGATGTGGATAAAATCAAATATCCAGATGGTCTACCTCTGTGTGAGGTAGTGAGTTGAAATAACACGCATGAATTAAAAGCCGGTGATCTAGTTAGTCTACCTCTGTGTGAGGTAGTGAGTTGAAATACTCACAGTCGTACAAACTTGCCAATGAGTACGTGTCTACCTCTGTGTGAGGTAGTGAGTTGAAATACTGGGATAAAGAAGAGGAAGAGAAGTACAAAGGTCTACCTCTGTGTGAGGTAGTGAGTTGAAATAGAATTATTACAGGAGGGACACAAATGAGTAGTGCGTCTACCTCTGTGTGAGGTAGTGAGTTGAAATGATTCTAAGTTATCCCCTATGGAGATTACATTAAGTCTACCTCTGTGTGAGGTAGTGAGTTGAAATGTCATAGACAGCTTTTGCTACTATTTGATAGTACCGTCTACCTCTGTGTGAGGTAGTGAGTTGAAATATTTATATATCTTTATGCGATAAGGATGGTAATAGTCTACCTCTGTGTGAGGTAGTGAGTTGAAATTCTATTTCTTACGAATAAATACGGCCCTCTTCTGTCTACCTCTGTGTGAGGTAGTGAGTTGAAATTTAAAAAGTTTTCCTCTGGTTTCGGATCGCCAGTCGTCTACCTCTGTGTGAGGTAGTGAGTTGAAATTGCAATACTAGAAGTAGTATTTTCATATACTAATGTCTACCTCTGTGTGAGGTAGTGAGTTGAAATATATTTTCTCAGCCATTCTTTTCGCTGATCATTGTCTACCTCTGTGTGAGGTAGTGAGTTGAAATAAAGCATACTCGTCTTTTGTAAAGCTCTCAGCGGTCTACCTCTGTGTGAGGTAGTGAGTTGAAATAATTGGTACTCTTCCAGAATCTGCTACATCTAAGTCTACCTCTGTGTGAGGTAGTGAGTTGAAATACTATACATTTTCATCGGGAAGCGGTGCTACTGCGTCTACCTCTGTGTGAGGTAGTGAGTTGAAATATGAAGCAGGAGGAATAACGAGGTGATAGCATGGTCTACCTCTGTGTGAGGTAGTGAGTTGAAATGATGTTCTGCATTGCTTCTGCTCTCCAGAGGCCGCCGTCTACCTCTGTGTGAGGTAGTGAGTTGAAATTATTGTTGCCAGTATTGTTGCAATGTTCTGTACAGTCTACCTCTGTGTGAGGTAGTGAGTTGAAATGTCCTTCATTTCTTCCACGGACAGAAGGAAGAACGTGGTCTATCTCTGTGTGAGGTAGTGAGTTGAAATACAATGTAATTGCCACTGGTAGTGCCGGAAATGTTGTCTACCTCTGTGTGAGGTAGTGAGTTGAAATATCTGTGTCCAAATGATAATATTCAGAAATATATGTCTACCTCTGTGTGAGGTAGTGAGTTGAAATATTGCAGATCCGGAGAAGCAAAACTTAACAGTCTGTCTACCTCTGTGTGAGGTAGTGAGTTGAAATATGCAGTTCAAGCAGAATTTTAAGGGGGATCCAGTCTACCTCTGTGTGAGGTAGTGAGTTGAAATGCAAATGGCGAAAACAACGCCCATAAGGGAATGATGTCTACCTCTGTGTGAGGTAGTGAGTTGAATGTTTTTGAGGGTTCTATGTGGTATTGCCGATTTAATCCAATGATGGGAAAGTCCGTACCGCAGATATTCTGAGCCTGTTGTACATATTCCAGAAGTGTGGTGCCGGAAAGAATTACTGTACTCATATAAGTTCCTCTCAGATTCCATGAAATGCCCGGTATTCCCGGTACGTTTCAAGCATATTTTTTCTTGCATTTTTCAAATGAGAGATATCTCGCAGAATTTATAAAAAGAGATATCAGTTATAAAATTAGAAAATATTTTGAAATTTAGATTTCCAATTTATAATGTGTTATCAGATTTTCTTGGTCTACGCTGCCGCTTCTGTCGGCACAGAGCAGAGGTCCACCGGACCTCTTGATGTCTTCGCTTTGCTACGGTCAGTGCAAAGCGGACATCCACCGGATGTCCTGCACCCTTGTATTTGTCCTTATCAGAGTTCATAAACACTGACGAGGAGGTGCTTTACATGAAAACGAGTATACCAAGGATTATCGGTTTGATAATGCTGTTTATGGCTATTTATACAGGTCATAAGATGATATCTAAAAACAAGAAAATAAGGAAAGAATCAATATTATTAGAAAATGAAGAATAAACAATCAACATTGTGCCCATTGGGCACGAAGCTGGCACAGTCACTGCGGTGTCAGGAGAAATCCTGTAGTACGTGGGGAATGGTTCGATTCCATTCCTCATTTTTTTACGCAGAAAATGCATAGATTATTATCCTGTTTGAAATACCAGGGAACTAATCATGACTTGGAAACGTATACGGTAAACTATCCGTACTACTCTAACTTTAAGCCGCCGTTTCCGGCGGCAAGGTTTTAAATATTAGTTGCTTTTGTTTTGCTCCGGCATATTGCTGGAAGTTTTTCAGACCATGGCAGGATATCATCTATAAAACTGTATTTCCTGTCATCCTGGTGGTCCTTCAATACAGTCAGGACATGTTCAAGATACCGGAAAGGATTCAGATTGTTAGCTTTTGCCGTTTCTGTGATGCTGTAGATAATGGCACTGGCATTTGCGCCATCCAGACTGTCGATCAGCT